>Ga0164315_10003186_pt1 | contig 12704 bp, 9 predicted proteins | sample GuaBasSedimGuay6_FD_113737 | JGI IMG/M metagenome (GOLD analysis project Ga0164315, IMG submission 113737) | Subseafloor sediment microbial communities from Guaymas Basin, Gulf of California, Mexico - Guay6, Core 4569-2, 0-3 cm | ecosystem: Environmental > Aquatic > Marine > Hydrothermal vents >... | reverse complement strand
TGTTGATAACCCTTAGTATTACCAATATCTAATTACCAATTCCTTTACCCCTCAGCATATATTTCAATAAGCTTTAAAATAACTTTAACCGCTTTTTCCATTGATTGAATTGGGATGTATTCATATTTTCCATGAAAATTATGTCCACCGGTAAAAATATTAGGCGTAGGTAAGCCCATGTATGAAAGTCGTGAACCATCAGTTCCACCACGAATGGCTTTAATTAATGGTGTTACTCCTACTTCTATCATTGCTTTTTCAACCCGGTCAACAATATGTTTTACTGGCTCTACTTTTTCTTTCATGTTGTAGTACTGATCTTTAAGATCCATTTCTATGGTATCCTTCCCATATTTTGTATTCATATAATCAACCGCTTTTTTCATAAGTTCATTCTTAATCTTGAACTTAGCCATATCATGGTCACGAATAATATACATCATGGAAGTTTCTTCAACACTGCCGTTAAAACTCATTAACATGAAAAAACCTTCATATTCTTCAGTATGTTCGGGGCGTTGATTAACAGGCAGTAAAGCATGAAGCTCCATGCCAATCATTAAGGAATTGATCATTTGGTCTTTTGCTGTTCCCGGATGAACATTTCTACCATGAATGGTAATTTTTGCCATAGACGCATTAAAATTCTCATATTCTAATTCACCAATTTCACCACCATCTAGTGTGTAGGCAAAATTTGCCCCGAATTTTTTCACATCAAAATGATCAGCACCACGGCCAATTTCTTCGTCAGGAGTAAAACCAATTTTTATGGTTCCATGTGGTAATTCCGGATTTTCAACTAAATGTTCTATTGCGCACATTATTTCAGCAATTCCGGCTTTATCATCTGCACCAAGTAGCGTTGTGCCATCAGTGGTTAATAAATCCTGTCCAACATAATTATTTAGTTCAGGGAAATCTTTTGGTGATAGAATAATTTTTTTTTCAGCATTCAGGATGATATCCTTACCATCGTAATTTTTACGTAATTGTGGTTCAACTCCTTTTCCGGACGCATCCGGTGCAGTATCCATGTGAGAAATGAAACCAATTACGGGAACTTCCCCATCAATATTTGAAGGTAAGGTAGCCATAACGTATCCATTTTCATCAAGTGATATATTCTTCAGACCAAAGCCATTCAACTCTTTAACTAATTCCTTAGCCAAATGCAATTGTTTTTTTGTACTTGGACATGTTTCTGAATTTGGATCTGATTGAGTGTCAATTTTCGCATAACGAATAAATCGGTCTTGTACTTTTGAAATCATAATATCTTTATTTAAGTCTTAAATTATAAAAAATGGAAAAATTATCTAATTTTGAAACAAACTTGTTAAAAAATAATCATTCACATAAAAAGCAATGATTATTCTTAACATGTGGTTCCATATGGCAAATATATACAATTAAAAAAGAAACAATGAAAAAAATAGTATGGTTGTTAGTACTGAGTTTTGTAACTGTAAATTCAAGTTTTGCACAGCAAACCTTTAAGGAAATTACCCTTGAAGATTTATTTTTGAACAGAACTTTTTCTGCACGTTATGTTTATGGTCTACGTTCAATGAATGATGGTGTAAACTACACTACATTTGATGGTAGAAAACAAGTTATTGTTAAACACAGTTATAAAACAGGTGAAATAGTAGATACAGTATTAAAAATTAATTCTTTGAAAATTCCATGGGTCTCAGACTATCATTTTAATGATGATGAAACAAAAATACTTTTAGAAACCAATCGCAAAAGAATTTATCGGCATTCATATACTGCAAAATTTTATATTTGGGATGTTGTAAATCAAAAACTGCTGAATGTTTCAGATAAAGAGAAGCAGCAATTGGCTACTATTTCGCCGGATGGTTCCAAAGTAGCATTTTTATATGAAAATAATATTTATGTAAAAGAATTTGAATCAGGCAAAGAAATAGCAGTTACCAGTGATGGCGAAAAAAATAAAATAATAAATGGCGCACCTGATTGGGTTTATGAAGAAGAATTTGGATTTAATCAAGCTTTTGAATGGTCACCAGATGGAAAAAAAATAGGCTACATCAAATTTGATGAATCAAAAGTGAAAACTTTTGATATGACCATGTATGCAGGAATGGCTCCAAAACTTGAAGATAATATTTTATATCCTGAAAACCGCCAATGGAAATACCCAAAAGCGGGAGAAGATAACTCAATTGTTTCCGTTCATATTTATGATGTACAAACTGAAAAAACAATAAAAGCAGGTATTGGTTCTGAAACTGATATTTATATACCCAGAATCAGATGGACAAAAGATGCAAATCAGCTGGGAATTATTCGCTTAAATAGACTGCAAAACAAATTGGAAGTGCTTTATGCAAATGTAGAAACAGGGAGTGCAAAAGTAATATATACTGATGTTAATAAGTACTACATTGGTGATGAAACGTATGATAACCTTACTTTTTCAAAAGATGGAAAATACTTTTTAATTACTAGCGAGAAAGATGGATTTAGGCATATATACTTGTATAAAACAGATGGCACATTAGTGAAACAATTAACAAAAGGTAATTGGGATGTTACCAGCTTTATAGGATTTGATGATAGAAAGAAAATTTGCTATTATATTTCATCTGAAGAATCAGCAATCACCCGTCAGTTATATTCAGTGGATATAAAAGGGCGAAAGAAAAGACTAAGCTCAAAAGAAGGAAGTAACCGTTCATCATTTAGTACATCATACAAATACTATATTAACTATTTTTCAAGTATTAAGCAACCAACTTATGTGACTTTACATGATTCTAAAGGGAAATTGATACGTGTATTGGAAGATAATAAAGCACTAATAGAAAAGGTTAAAGGGTATGGTGGTGTAAATAAAGAATTTTTTAAATTTAAAACTTCTGAAGGTGTTGAACTTGACGGATTTATGGTGAAACCCTCGAATTTTGATAAAAATAAAAAATATCCTGTTTTAATGTATCAGTATTCGGGACCAAATTCGCCATCAGTAATAAATCGTTGGGGTTTTGGTTGGGATATGTTGCTAGCACAGAAAGGTTACATTACGGTATGTGTTGATAGCAGGGGTACTGCTGCCCGAGGAGAAGAGTTTCGCAAAGTGACTTATTTACAACTTGGTAAGTATGAGACAATTGATCAAATAGAAGCAGCCAAATATTTAGGTACTTTAAATTATGTAAATGCTAAAAGAATTGGTATTTGGGGTTGGAGTTATGGTGGATTTGAAACTTTACTGGCAATGACCAAGGGTGCAGATTATTTTAAAGCTGGTATTGCGGTTGCCCCGGTTACAAACTGGAGATATTACGATAATATTTATACCGAAAGGTTTATGCGTACCCCACGGGAAAATCCTAATGGTTACGATGATAACTCACCAATTAATCATGCCGATAAATTAAAAGGAAAACTTTTATTGGTTCATGGAATGGGTGATGATAATGTACATGTCCAAAATTCTATTGAGATGTCCGAGGCTTTGGTACAGGCTAATATACAATTTACGCAATTTTATTATACAAATAGAACACATGGTATTTATGGTGGTAATACAAGCTTTCATTTACGTACTATGATGACAAAGTTTATACTAGAGAACTTGTAATAATTTATAGATTAAATCTATTTATTTAAATTCTTTCAATCTATGTTGGGTGCAATAATAGGTGATGTAATCGGGTCACGTTTTGAGGGGTATAATAAAAAGGCAATTGATTTTGAGTTATTTACTGAAAATTCACTATTTACGGATGATAGCGTGCTTACAGTGGCTTGTGCAGATTGTCTACTAAATAATAAAACGTATACAAATACATTTCAGGAATATGGTCAGAAATATCCAAATGTGGGATATGGTGGTAATTTTTATAAATGGATATTTTCAGATAACCCTCAGCCTTATAATAGTTGGGGTAATGGTTCTGCTATGCGGGTGAGCCCAATTGCTTATGCTTTTAATAATTTAGAAGTGGTTTTAGCAGAAGCAAAAAATAGTGCAGAAGTAACTCATAATCACCCTGAAGGAATAAAAGGTGCCCAGGCAATTGCCGCTGCTGTTTTTATGGCTAGAACAGGAAAAAATAAAACAGAAATAAAAGAATATATTCAGTCAAAGTTTGGATATGACTTAGAAAGAAAATTGGATGATATCAGACAAGTTTACACCTTTGATGTGAGTTGTCAGGGTTCAGTTCCTGAGGCAATCATTGCTTTTTTAGAAAGTAATGATTTTGAATCAGCTATTCGTTTGGCAATTTCAATAGGAGGTGATAGCGATACCATGGCAGCTATGGCAGGCAGTATTGCTGAAGCTTTTTATAAAGAAATTCCAAAAGAAATTATTAATGAAACCAATAAGCGATTACCTGATGAGTTTTTGAGAATTATTAAGCAATTCGAAGAAAGGTTTTTTTGAGTATTTTGATAAAAATTTATAAATTTCCACAATAATTAATCAAATAAAATTCTCATTGATGGATTTGCAATGAAACTTAATTGTTCCACGACAAATACATAACAAAATATCAAACACCTAACTTACATTTAAGTATATAAAAAATGAAAATAATAAAACGTTTAATTATTTACTTATTACTTTTTGTAGCTGTACTTTTTGCTGGTATATATTTGTATGTAAAATTTACCTTACCAGATTATTCGGGTACTTATAACATTAATGGAATAAATGGTAAAATAGAAATCATCAGGGATCAGTCAGCAATTCCACATATTTATGCTGACCATCAGGATGATTTGGCTTTTGGGATGGGGTACGTAATGGCAGAAGACAGGTTATGGCAAATGGATTTATTCCGTAGAGTGGCAACTGGAAAGTTGTCGGAAGTATTTGGTGAAAAAACGCTTGCGGCTGATCGTTTTGCAAAAGTTTTAGGTTTTGAACGCAATTCATTTGCATTATTCGATAGCTTGCAATTAAATGAAAAAAGCTATCTTTTAGCTTTTGTTGATGGGATTAATCAATATATGGAAACTCACCCAAATGATGTTCCAATAGAATTTAGAGTACTCCAATACCAACCCGAAAAGTTTACGGTTTATGATATTATTGCCCTGTCACATTTTCAATCTTATGCTTCAAACCATAACTGGAAATATGAATTATTGAGAGCTGCAGCGATTAAGGAACTTGGCGAAGAAAAAGGGCGTCAACTGGTTCCGGCAATTACATTTTTTGGCCCCTACATGGCACAATCTGGCGAGCATGATGAACGAGAAGGAACCCCTTCAGTTAGGTCTTTTTCTCAAGTATCGCAAGAAGATATTCGAAACAAACAAACTATTTCTAAAGCCCAATTTAATTCGAATGCAAACACCCAATTATTTGCTGCAATGTTGGTGGTTGATGCTCAAATAAAATCAATAATTGGTATACAGGCAAATCAGGTTCATAGTAATTTCTGGATTGTTTCCGGGAAAAAATCACATTCTGGAAAACCAATTTTTGCTAATGATTACCACATGCCATTTCTATTGCCTTCCCTTTGGTACGAACTACACCTTGTAGGAAATGGTATTGATGCTATGGGCATTACCCTGCCGGGTTCGCCAACCATTGTTGCCGGGCATAATCAAAATATTGCATGGGGTGCAACTACTACTGGTGCTGATACGCAAGATTTATTCTGGGAAAAGTTAAATCCGGATAATCCTGCTGAGTATGAGTGTAATGGAAAATACTACTCATTTATTGTTCATAAAGAAACGATTAAATATACTAGTGATGGAAAGATAATGGATGAAGTACTTAAGGTAAGGGAAAGCCGGCACGGGCCAATTGTAAATGAAATTGTTGAAAGTATTACAGGTAATGATGCGCCTTTGGCCATACAAAGTGTTAAGAATGCCGCGAAAGGGCAAGTGAGTTTTTCAATGAAAATATATCGGGCTAGTAACTGGCAGGAGTTTAAAGAGGCAATTGCAGAAGTTAGAACACCAGTCTGGAATTGGGGCTATGCTGACAAAAATGGAAATATTGCTTACAAACTCAATGGGAAAATTCCTATTCGTAAAAATGGTAATGGTTTAGAACCACATGAAGGATGGAGTGGAGAATTCGATTGGACGGGATATATTCCCTTTAATGAATTACCTGAATCATACAACCCAAATTCCGGTTACATAATTTCAGCTAATAACGAAATTCTTGATGAACGATACCCTTACACTATTTTTGGCTCTACTTTTCAGCTTCCTTACAGAGCTATGAGGATAGAATCACTATTACAAGCAAAAGAAAAATTAAGTCAGGAAGATATTCGCTCAATTCAGGCAGATACTCATTCTCAATTTGCCGTAGTGTTAAAAGAATATATTGATAAGGCTTTAGAATCTAATCAATATAATGATGACAGACTTAGTGAAATGAATCAATATCTTTTAGCTTGGAATGGAGCAACAGATGTTAACAGTGTTGCCAATACAATTGTTCAGGAATTTTTTATTCAATTGACGAACAAGGTTTATGCGAATAAACTAAGTGAACCATTGTTTAAGCAATTTCTCAAAGCAGGAAAATTGAATTATGTTGCAAGTGTGTTATTGTTAATGCTTCAAGATCCTACATTCTCACATTGGTTTGATGATCCGGCTACTGAAGTTATTGAAAATAAGCAACAAACAATTGCAGCAAGCTTAATTGCTGCTCATGAAACTCTTAGCGGGTATTTTGGTAGTGATATAAAGAAATGGAAGTGGGGAAAAATACATAAAACGCATTTTAAGCATCAAATGGGAAAAGTAGTACCTTTTAAATGGTTTTGGAACATTGGGCCAGATGAATATGGTGGGGATATTTCAACGATTAACCCGGGAACATATCATGATATTGACCAAAAACCTTATGCTTCGGCACATGGATCATCGATGCGGCATATTGTAGATTTTGGACATCTAAAAAATGCTGATTTAGTAATAACAACAGGACAGTCGGGGAGATGGTTAAGCCCTTTTTATGATGACCAGGCAAAACTATGGCATAAACAGAATTATTTAAATATATCAACCGACAAATCAAAGATAGAAAGCAAATCAATTGGAACAACTATTCTTAGTCCTGTAGATTGACTTTGATTTAGGCTAACATACTCATAAAAATAAAAATGATGAATAATAAAAATCTATTTAGCCGGGATTTAATGGGTAGGACGGCTCTATTCTATGTAGCAGGGGGAGGCGATATTGAGGCTGTTAACAGGATGATTTTTAGTCTTTCTGGTACTGGCATGAGTCCACAAAGGCTTAGTTTTATTAATGTTAAGGATATAAGAGGACGTACAGCCATTGATATGGCAGAGCAGGCTGGTCAAAAGGAAGTTGTAAGTCTTTTACGTAGCGAAAAAGGACGGATGGAATTCTTTGAATAGGGCGTATAGCATACTTAGCAGGGGATGTCAATGAACCTGAACTAAATTGATTTAGTATTTAATAAATCAATTACTTTTCTGATGATTTCTACATCCAATTCAGCATGTTCTGGTATTGATGAATGCCCAATTGCATTAAAACTAACATTTTTATTTATAAATTCCATTTTGCTCCGCACTGTTTTTTTACCAGATAAATGAAATTCCATAGCTTTGGTTTCCTTTTTAATTTTAAGGATATTGTTTTCATTAATACCACTTCCCGGCATAATACTTATTCTGTTTCCTGCTTTTTTAACTAGTTCTGAAAGTCGAGCTAAGGCATCTGGTGCAATATCTTTTTGTCCCGAAGTTAAAATACGATCACAACCACAGATAATAATATCTTCAAGGGCTATAAATGGATCTCTGGCCACATCAAAAGCCCGGTGGAAGGTTACTTTTTTTGGTTTTGATAATTCTACCAGTTCTTTTGTTCTTTCCACATCAATTGAACCATCCTTATTTAATAAACCAAAAACAAAACCATCAATGCCAATAGTTTTAGCCATTTCAATATCGCGTTTCATCGTTTCAAATTCAATATCTGAGTATAAAAAATCACCACCGCGAGGGCGAATAATCACGTAAAGTTCAATTTGTAAATGCTTTCTTGCCAACTCAATGCTTGCTATACTTGGAGTGGTTCCACCTTGGTAAATATTGTCACAAAGTTCTACACGATGTGCACCTGCTTTTTGTGCATCAATTGCCCATTGAACAGAATATGCTGAAACTTCGATTATATTCATGATAAGTTTAAATAGGCTTAAAAAATGAACGTCATGGCGAGGTACGAAGCCATCTCCTGAAACTAGGAGACTACTTCCTCATTCTTCGTCGTAGTGACACTCTCTTTCTTGCTGCCTTTGTTGTTTTTTCTATTTAAATGACTTCAATCCACGCTTTTCTCCTTCTTTTAGCATAAACTGATAAGCTTCATCAAAATCGTTTTTTATTCGACCATCCAAAATTGCTTCTTTTATTTCGGTCTTTATATCACCAATAATTTTTGAAGGTTTAATAGCAAATATCTCAATTATGAGTTCACCGGTAATGGGTGGTTGAAAATTGCGAACATTATCTTTTTCTTCTACTTCTTTTAATTTTTTTCTAACAAGTTTAAAGTTTGACAGATATTTTTTAATTTTAATATCATTTTTAGAGGTGATATCCGCTTCGCAGAGGGTCATTAAATCTTCTACATCATCACCTGCTTCAAATAAAAGCCTTCGTATAGCAGAATCTGTAACAATCTCTTGCGATAAAACTATAGGACGGAGATGTAATAAAACCATTTTTTGAACAAATTTCATTTTCTGGTTTAATGGCAGTTTCATTTTTCTAAAAATATGAGGTACTTTTTTAGCGCCTGTAAACTCATGCCCATGAAATGTCCAACCACCATCAGAAAAACGCTTAGTGTCCGGTTTGGCAATATCATGGAGTAGGGCAGCCCATCTTAACCAAAGATCATTTGTGTTTTTGCTAATATTATCTAAAACTTTAATAGTATGTAAGAAATTGTCTTTATGACTTTTTCCTTTAATGGTTTCTACACCTTTTAGTTTACTCACTTCAGGAAATATAATAGGAAGCAATCCTGTTTTATTTAATAGTTTAAACCCAATTGATGGTTTCTTTGAGAGAATTATTTTGTGTAACTCATCAACAACCCTTTCCATGGAAACAATTTTAATTCTTTCTTTTTGTTTGGAAATAGCATCAAGCGTCTTCTTCTCAATGGTGAAGTTTAACTGAGTGGCAAAACGTATTGCCCTAATCATACGCAAAGGGTCATCAGAAAAAGTTATTTCGGGATCAAGTGGAGTTCGGATAATGTGCATATCCAAATCTTCGATTCCATGAAAAGGATCAAGAAATTGACCGTAAGAGTCAGGATGTAGACTAATAGCCATAGCATTAATAGTCAGATCTCTACGATTTTGATCATCTTCTAATGTACCATTTTCTACAATAGGTTTTCTTGAATTTTTTCGGTAAGATTCTTTTCTTGCACCCACAAATTCAATTTCCCAATCTTTGTATTTTACCATGGCTGTTCCAAAATTCTTAAAGATTGAAAGTTTCGCTTCTGTACCTATACTGGAACATAATTTTTCGGCAAACTCAATTCCGTTACCAATAACAACAATATCAATATCCTTTGATGCACGGTTAAGAAAAAGATCCCTAACATAACCACCAATCACAAATACTTTGATGTTTAATTCTCCTGCATTTTGAGCAATTATTTTAAATACCGGGTGTTGAAGTTTTTTTTTCATGTAATCTTAAAACTAATTCAAGTATAAAAATCCTAACAACAAAATTATATTTTTTGTAGTTATAACCGTTGATATTGAAATATGTAAATATGCATAATGGCAGAAGTTTCATGAGAAAATCTGTCATTAAGGGAAAATAGATGACAAAATTACAACAAATCGCCGTTTTTTGGAATGAAAATACATATTTTTCTAAATGGTATATCATTTGATAACAAAACAGCAATATTTAAAATAACAAATCAAAATAGCAAGAAATGGCAAAAGTAGAATTTTTAACAGAAGAAACATTTAAGACAAAAGTATTTAATTTTGATGCAAACAAAGATTGGAAATTTGAAGGCGATTTGCCTTGTATGATTGACTTTTATGCTGACTGGTGTCAACCATGTAAGCAAGTTGCACCAGTTCTTGAAGAACTTCAGCAAGAGTATAAAGGTAAAATCAACATCTACAAAATAAATACCGAAGAAGAGAAAAACCTGGCAGGAATGTTCGGTATTCAAAGTATCCCTTCGTTACTTTTTGTTCCATCAGAGGGACAACCACAAATGGCAGTTGGTGCACTTCCAAAGGATACCTTTAAAAAGGCAATTGCTGATGTACTTAAAGTTGAAGAACCTGCATAATTAAAATATATAATGAGGGCTACTTTATTGTAAAGTAGCCCTTTTTATATCTTGTTGTTAATAAAATAAATAATATGATGATAAATAAAGTAATATTAATAGCATTTGTTTTTTTAGGAATTGGTATCTCAGCTAATGCACAAAAGCCAATTCATTTAAATGAAGAAACTTTTAAAGAAAAGGTTTTTAATTATGAAACAAACAAAGAGTGGAAGTTTGAAGGAAATAAACCGGTGATTGTTGATTTTTATGCTGATTGGTGCGGACCATGTAAAAGAGTTGCTCCAACTTTGGAAGAACTTGCAAAAGAATATGAAGGTAAAATTATTATCTACAAAGTGAATACAGATAAAAATCCAAATGTTTCCAGAGCCTTTGGCATTAGTGGAATTCCTGCATTTTTGTTTGTTCCAAAAAACGGAACCCCAAGTATGGCAACAGGTGCTTTGCCAAAAGAAACTTTTGTGAAAGCGATTAATGAAGTCTTAAAGGTTTCCCCAAAATAAAATAATACTGAAATATATATTATTAGACCTTGAACTGGAAAGTTCAGGGTTTTTTATTTCCCTATTTCAAAACTTTGTTATAATTTTACGCTCTCTAAATGGGGTGCCTTAATAACAGGCTGAGATTAAACCCTTTGAACCTGATACAGGTAATGCTGTCGTAGGAAGATAAGAAAATCACAAATCACAATATCTCACTCCTTTTAGGTTTTATTTTAATATTTATTTCAATTTAATTAAAACTTAAAAAATGCAGAAAGCAATAGCAATTTTATTGATTAGTCTACTTACATTTTCATTAAACGCTCAAAAAATTCAAGGACATATTGTAAATGAAATGGGTGATGCACTTGTAGGCGCCAATGTTTCTGTTGAAAATACATATAAGGGTACAATTACCAATACTAATGGTGATTTTGAGATTACCAACTTAAAACATGGGAATTATGTGCTTATTGTAAATTATCTTGGCTATAAACAGGCAGTTTATAATCTGGAATTAACAAATAATACACCTGAGATTAAAATAATTTTAAAGGTTTCTGAGAATTTAACCGATGAGGTTCTGGTAAAAGCAACACGTGCAGGAAATAAGGTGCCTGTTGCTTCAATTAATATTAATAGTGATGAGCTGGATAAGACGAATCTTGGGCGGGATATACCGTTTCTTTTGAATTTAACCCCATCAGTTACTTATAGCTCTGATGCAGGTACCGGAATTGGTTATTCAAAATTATATATTCGGGGTACTGATATTACAAGGATTAATGTTACAACCAATGGGATTCCATTAAATGATTCAGAATCACATGGTGTTTGGTGGGTTAACATGCCCGATTTGGTTTCATCTGTTGATGATATTGAGATACAACGGGGTGTGGGGACATCTACAAATGGGCCTGCAGCTTTTGGTGCCAATATTAATATTAAAACAAACAGTCTCAATAAAATACCTTATGCTAATTTTGCCACATCTTATGGTTCTTTTAATAGCTATAAAGCAAAAATTGCAGTAGGTTCTGGCTTAATAAAAGATCATTTTTCATTTGACATGCGCCTGTCAAAAATTTATTCGGATGGTTTTGTTGATCGTGCATATGCTGATCTAAAGTCCTTTTTTGTAAGTGGAGGATATTCTGATAAAAAAACATTAGTGAAACTAAATGTAATTTCAGGACATGAGAACACCTACCAGGCGTGGAATGGAGTGCCTCAAGTACGTTTGGAAGGCGATAAGGAAGGCATGCAGCGCTATGAAGATCATGGTTTATATACGCATGAAGAAACACAATATATGATGAATTCGGATTCCAGAACATATAATTATTACACCTATGATAATGAGCTTGATGACTATAAACAGGATCATTATCAACTTATGTTTTCAAGAGAGATAATGAGTGATTTAAGTTTAAATTTAGCTTTTAATTATACAAAGGGCAAAGGATATTACGAGCAGTATAAAACGGACGAAGAATTATCAGATTATAATATCCCCCCTGCAATTGTTGGTCAGGACACAGTTTTTAATTCAGATTTGATTCGTAGAAAATGGCTTGATAATGATTTTTATGCAGCGGTTTACTCTTTAAACTACGAGAAAGAAAAACTTAGTGCAATTATTGGTGGTGCTTACACAACATATTACGGTAAGCATTTCGGAAATGTTATCTGGTCAAGGTATTCAAGCAGTTCAGAAATCAGGCATCAATGGTATGATAACACCGGTGATAAAAAGGATTTTAATATTTATGGGAAATTTAGTTACCTATTTTTCGATAAAATTAATATTTACCTTGATTTGCAATACAGGATGATTGATTATCAAATAATTGGTGTTGATGCTGA
>Ga0164315_10003185_pt1 | contig 12705 bp, 10 predicted proteins | sample GuaBasSedimGuay6_FD_113737 | JGI IMG/M metagenome (GOLD analysis project Ga0164315, IMG submission 113737) | Subseafloor sediment microbial communities from Guaymas Basin, Gulf of California, Mexico - Guay6, Core 4569-2, 0-3 cm | ecosystem: Environmental > Aquatic > Marine > Hydrothermal vents... | reverse complement strand
GTCGTCGATGGTGCGCAGGCCGCGCGTTTTTCCAGTTTCCTGAGCCAAGTCATATCTGATATCAGAAGGGTGCTTTTATAATCATGAGTGAAAAAGAACTGTTACTGCCGGACATCGGTGATTTTGAAAACGTCGAAGTCATCGAACTGCTGGTCGCCGTCGGCGACTCGGTTAAAGCCGAAGACGCCTTGTTAACCCTGGAATCGGAGAAGGCGACCATGGACATACCTTCGCCATATTCCGGCACCATCAAGTCGCTAAGCGTTGCGGTCGGCGATAAAATTTCGCAGGGCACTTTACTCGGCCAGATCGACAGCGACGACAGCGCCGCCGCCGCGCCGCAACAGGCTCAGACCGACACGGCGCAACAAGCGCAGGCCGACACGGCACAGCAACCGGCGGTTGCCGCCGGCGCTGCCGATATCAGTGCCGAAGTCGTGGTGCTTGGGGCAGGGCCCGGTGGTTATACCGCGGCTTTTCGAGCCGCCGACCTGGGCAAGAAGGTCGTCCTGGTCGAGCGTTATGATTCGCTCGGCGGGGTTTGCCTGAATGTCGGATGTATTCCGTCCAAGGCCTTGTTGCATACCGCGCAAATCATCAACGAAGCCGCGCACATGAAGGCTAACGGCGTCGATTTCGGCGAGCCAAAGTTCGATCTCGATGGTATCAACGGTTTCAAAAGCAAGGTCGTCGGCAAGCTTACCGGTGGCCTCGCGGGTCTTGCCAAACAGCGCAAGGTAACCGTGGTTCACGGGCTCGGGGAATTCGTCGACGCCAACCACCTGCGCGTGGATAAAGACGGTCAGTCAACGTTGATCCAGTTCGAACATTGCATTATCGCCGCTGGATCACAGGCGACAACGATCCCGTCATTTCCGAATGACGACGAGCGCCTGATGGATTCGACCGATGCACTCGAGTTAAAGGATGTGCCGAAGAAGCTGCTCATCGTTGGCGGCGGTATCATCGGTCTCGAGATGGCCACCGTCTACCATGCCCTGGGATCTGAAATCACGGTTGTGGAATTCATGGATGGCCTGATTCCGGGCTGCGACAAGGATCTGGTTAGAGCCCTCAACAAGATCATTTCGAAGCGCTACAAGGCGATTCTATTGAAAACGAAAGTGTCTGCAATCAAGGCGCAGAAAAATGGCCTGAAGGTCAGCTTCGAAGGCGCCAAGGCGCCCGAACCGACGCTGTTCGACAAGGTCCTGGTTGCGGTCGGGCGTCGCCCCAACGGTCATCGCGTCGGCGCTGACAAGGCCGGCGTCAATGTCGATGAGGCCGGTTTCATCGCCGTCGATAAGCAGATGCGCACAAACGTCGCCAATATCTTCGCGATTGGCGATATCGTCGGTAACCCGATGCTGGCGCACAAGGCGACGCACGAGGCCAAGGTAGCGGCCGAGGTCATTGCCGGTATGAAATCCAGTTTCGAACCACTGACGATTCCATCGGTAGCCTATACCGACCCCGAGGTGGCGTGGATGGGGCTGAACGAAATAGAGGCCAAGGAACAGGGTATCGAATATGAGAAGGGTGCCTTCCCGTGGGCGGCCAGCGGCCGTTCGCTGGGTATCGATCGTGATGAGGGTATGACCAAGGTGTTGTTCGATAAGGAAAGCATGCGCATTCTGGGTGCCGGAATCGTCGGGCCCAATGCAGGTGAGTTGATCGCCGAGGCGGTGCTGGCGCTGGAGATGGGCGCCGATGCCGAAGATATCAGTTTGACTATCCATCCGCATCCGACCCTGTCGGAGACCTTCAACTTTGCCGCGGAAATGGCTGAGGGCACGATCACCGATCTCTATATTCCACGCAGGAAGAAATAGCTGCCCATCGAAGCTGGGCAAGCGGAGGCAATATGCCTGAGCCCGATCTGTACCACAGCAGGGTGGGTAACGGATCTCCACTGATCGTAATGCACGGTTTGTTCGGTTCGGGCAGGAACTGGCATTCCCACGTGCGCCGATTTGCGGAAAGCTACGAGGTGTTCGCTATCGATCTGCGTAACCACGGACAGTCTTTCCATGCGGACGAAATGAGTTACGCGGCCATGGCCGACGACGTAGCGCGTTTGTTGGAGCGCCTGGGTCTCGGCGAATGTCGAGTGCTCGGCCACAGTATGGGTGGCAAGGTCGCGATGGCGCTGGCGATTCAATATCCCGAGCTGGTTTCGCGAATGGTAGTCGCCGATATCGCACCGCTTGCCTATTACCACCACTACGATGATTTGATCGAACCGATTCTCGCGCTCGAACTCGACAACTTCGAGTCGCGTACCCAGGTCGATCACGCCCTGCGCCCCCATATTCCCGAAGATCAGCTGCGAGCCTTCTTATTGCAGAACCTGGTGCGTGAATCAGGGGCCTGGCGCTGGCGCGTCAACTGGCGGGTGATTCAGCGTGATATGGATGCACTTACCGGCTTTGATGAATTGCCGCAGGACTGGCTCGGTGAGCTGCCGACCTTGTTCATTCGCGGCGCCAGTTCGGACTACATCGACGATAGTGGAATCGAGGTCATCGAGCGTCATTTCGCGAACAGCAGTATCGCCACGATTGCCGATGCGGGCCACTGGCTGCACGCAGAAAAACCTAATGAGTTCAATCAGATAGTGCTCGACTTTATGCGCCGTTAGCGCGTGGATGTTCCCGGGAAGGTTCTCGCAGAGGCGCAGAGGCGCGGGGACTCGCAGAGAAAGGAACAGGGATGGTTATCGCCTTCGACAACCCCTTCATTCCTCCGCGATCTCCGCACCTCTGCGCCTCCGCGAGAACCTTACTTGAGAACTCTTCGATTACCCGGTGTTTGGTTAGCGGTCGCGATTCAGGCGCGAATACTTCGAGTTCCAGTAGACTTCACCGCTGCCATCCTCGTGCGCCTGCCACCTGCCGAGAATAAACAACAGGTCGGATAGCCGGTTGAAGTAGCGACAGGTGACCGGGTTTGACGGCTCCTGTTGATTCAAGTCCACCAGACCGCGTTCGACGCGCCGGCAAACGGTGCGCGCGAGCTGAATAGCAGCGACCGCAGGAGTTCCGCCGGGCAGGATAAACTCTTTCAGGGCGGGAAGCCCTGCGTTCAGCTCTTCGACACTCTTTTCGAGCGCGCTGACATAGTCTTCGCCGATGAGCTGCTTGTCGGGTTGGCAGAGTTCGGCGCCGACGTCGAAGAGGTCGTGCTGAATTTCGAAAAGCAGCTGTTGCGCCGCTCCTTCTTTTAGCAGGCTGAGGGCGATGCCGATATGCGCATTGAGCTCGTCAACTTCACCAAGGCAGTGCACACGCCCATCATTTTTCGCACGCCTGCTGCCATCGGCCATACCGGTGCTGCCCTGATCCCCGGTGCGGGTTACTACTTTGGATAAACGATTTCCCATATTTCGAAACTGTAGTCTGCAATGAATGTAGAATAATCGGAAATCCTGGGAATAATGTCTAGCTCCCATTTCTCACCAGCAGGAAATCGGCGAGATATGCGGGCTAACCCGCATTCAGACAGTATTTGCGTCGACTAGCGATCTATCGCATGATCGCATTCCCGAATCAAACCAACCGGTACCCCTTGTTTAGTATCAAATCCAGAGCCTGGCAACTGGGACTGACCGCAATTCTGTGGGGCTTCACCTATCTGTTGAGCCTGACCACGGCGGTGTCGAACTTCGAATACGATCTGTTCCTCCACATCGTCGAATCACAACCGGCGGATCGCGAACTGGTCGCGATCCAGACGATCCGGCATGCATCGCAGTGGATCCTGGTGTTGGTTTACGGACTGGTGCTGGCGGTTTACGTGCGCCGCTACACTCGTTCCCGTACCAACGTGACTTCGGTTCTTGCGGTGGTCCTGATCCTGTTCGTCCTGTTGATGCTGGAAGTCATGCTCGCCGTATTTTTTCAGCGCTTTCTGCCGATCATGTTTCCGGCACTGGTCATGCTGCTGGTATCCCTGGTTTACTGGATGATCGACCTCTACCAGGCCCTGGCAACATCCCTGCTGGTCGAACGCAAGGTTGTCAGCCTGGACGATGTGCGCGCGCGTATCGAAAGCGAAGACTACAGAACCGCTTTGACCATGCTCAAGCAATGCCCCTACAGTGACGACCTGCTGGAAGTCGGTTACGAACTGGGTATGTTGCTGGAATCGGGCAAGCATTGGGCGAGTGCGCTCAACCTTTATCACTGGTTGTCGAAATACGACCCGGGGCTCAGTGATTTCGTCACCCGCATCGAGGAAATTCACCGCAATCGGGCGATTCTGCTCAAGCTCGGTAAATCGCTGCCGATCGCCGAACCCGAGTTGCCGATGATCGGTAATTACCGCCTGCTGCGCAAAATCGCAAAGGGTTCTACCTCGGTCATGTACGAGGCAACCGACCTGCGCTCGCACAATCGCGTCGCCCTCAAGGTGATGCGCGTACACAAGGAGGAAAAGCTTGAACGCGATCGCGCCAGGCACTGGCTACACGAGGCGGTAATCGTGTCGCAGCTGGATCACCCCAACATCGTCAAGATTCACGACGCTGAAATGCTGGGCGACAAGGCTTATATCGCGATGGACTACATCTCCGGTTACTCGATGTCGTCGCGCTTGCGCAGACGCGAGTACCTGACGGTCGGGGAATGCATTCGTATTTCGAAGGACATGTTGCGGGCACTCGCCGTGGCGCATAGCCATGGCGTTATTCACGGTGACATCAAGCCCGCCAACATCATGTACGATAGCGCGCACGATACCTATATCCTGACCGACTTCGGCGCCGCCTACAGCGATTATCGGCAGCAGCAGAGCGATAAAATGATCGTCGGAACGCCGGCCTACATGTCCCCGGAACAACTCGAGGGCAGAAAACTCGATGGGCGTTCCGACCTGTTTTCTCTGGCGGTGACGCTATACCACTTGCTCACCGGACATCAACCGTTTGCCGGTGACAACCTGCCGGAGCTGAAACAGAATATTGTCAATCACGAACCTGACCTGAAACACCTGACGCTGCCGCCAGGGTTGGTCGAGGTGATCAACAAGGCCCTGCAGAAGAAGACTTATATGCGTTTCGCCGATGCCCGGCAAATGCTGACTTCAATCGAGTTCTGCGAAACCCAGTTACGTGAACGCATGCAACAGCGTTAGGCCGCAGATCTTCCCAGGAAGGTTCTCGCAGAGGGGCAGAGAACGCAATGACGGTCAAGTATCTGGAGTGATAAATGGGTTGACGTTATTCGGTGTGCGCAGGCGTCGTCTCGATTTTCTTTTTGCGCTCGCGCCAGGCGATCAGCATGCCGCCCGCCACGATCAGGAATACACCGGGAATCAATTGTTCGAAGGGCGCTTCGTCAAAAAATAGCCAGCCCAGAATAAACGCGAAGGGTATGCCGAAATACTCGAAGGGTGACAGGGTGGCGGGCCGCGCCAGTCGGTAGGCATTGATCAGGGCGAGTACCGCGAATCCGCCGACCATGCCCATGGACAGCAGCAGGCCCCAGTCCTGTAACGATTCGACCTGCTGGTATCCGGTCGTGGCGAACAGTATCGTCAGCGTGCCGAGCAGCGCACCCGCGGAAGCGTACATGTTGAGCAGGGCAGTCGGATTGTGGTCGTCGAAAAGTCGAACGCAGACGGTCGACAACGAGTATCCGAATGCCGCACCGATGGGAAGCAGGCTGTAGGGAGTAAAGACTTCGCTGCCGGGCGCCATGATCATCAGCACGCCGATAAATCCGACCAGGACCGCCAGCCAACGCCAAAGACCAACGCTGTGCTTGAGGATCGGTATCGAAAGCATGGTTATCAGGACCGGGCTGATGTAGGCCAGCGTGCTAGCCGTCGCCAGGGCCATTTTGGTGATCGACAGGTAAAAGCAGAACTGTGCGACAGCGATGAACAGACCGCGCAGTAAACCGAGGCGCCACTGGCGGATTTTCAATATGCGCCCGCGTGAGTGCCATTCGCTTGACATCAGCAGCACCAGCAGGCTTGGGATCAAGCCGAAAATGTTGCGAAAGCCGGCCAACTGCTGCACCGGGTAGCGCGCCCCCAGGAACTTGATGATAACTCCCTGTAAGTCGAACAACAGGATCGCGAGCAGAACGTAGGCGACGGCTCGCGCAAAATGACTCATGGGCGTTTTCTCGTGGGTTGGCGACGGCTAGCCCGCCTAATTTAGCAAATTTTTATGGCAAGCGTAGACTCATCACGGTAATAGTCATAGAATGCGCGTTCAAGAAGATGCTGCCTTCGCAGTGTTAACTCTTAGCGACAATTTGAAGGGAGGAACCGACGGTTCAACCCATTTTCGTGCGCGCGCATTTTTTTGAGAACGGAGATTTTGTGTTTAAACCAGCCTTACTAGCCCTGCAAGATGGAACCATCTTTAGCGGCAGGTCAATCGGCGCCGACGGAATATCGGCGGGCGAAGTGGTATTCAATACCGCGATGACCGGGTACCAGGAAATTCTGACCGACCCGTCCTACTGTCAGCAACTGATAACCCTGACTTATCCGCATATCGGCAACACCGGCGTCAACAGCGAAGATGAAGAAGCGACGCAGATTCATGCCAGTGGACTGATCATTCGCGATCTACCGCTACTGGCGAGCAGCTGGCGCAGCCAGGGCAGCCTGCAGGACTATCTTGAAAGGCGCGGAGTCGTCGCGATTTCCGATATCGACACGCGCAAGCTGACCCGCCTGTTGCGCGACCAGGGCGCTCAGTCCGGCGCGATTGTCGCCGGCGACGGAATTTCCGCCGACACGGCCATTGCCGCTGCACGCGAATTCGGCGGCCTCGCCGGTTGCGACCTGGCGCAGGTGGTTAGCACGGACAGAAATTACACCTGGCAGCAATCGACCTGGTCGCTGGAGACTGGATACCAGGACAATTCCACAAGCCATTGCCACGTCGTCGCCTATGACTACGGCATCAAGAAAAACATTCTCTGTATGCTTGCCGAACGTGGTGCCCGGGTAACCGTGGTGCCCGCAAAAACTCCGGCCGAAGATGTACTGGCGATGAACCCGGATGGCGTGTTCCTGTCGAACGGGCCCGGCGATCCGGAACCCTGTGACTATGCTATTGAAGCGATCGACAGAATATTGCAGACCGAAATACCGATTTTCGGTATTTGCCTGGGCCACCAGTTACTTGCACTCGCCAGCGGCGCGCGCTCGATGAAGATGAAGTTCGGTCACCATGGCGCTAATCACCCGGTCCAGGACCTGGCGACCGGAGAAGTCATGATCACCAGTCAGAACCACGGTTTTGCGGTCGATGAAGACAGCCTCCCGCAGACCCTGAAGGCGACCCACAGATCCCTGTTTGACGGCAGCCTGCAAGCCGTGGAACGCACCGATAAAGCGGCTTTCAGCTTCCAGGGGCACCCCGAGGCGAGCCCGGGTCCGCACGATGTGGCGCCGATGTTCGATCGTTTTTTTGATTTGATTGCGGCGCATCAGGCGCGCGCGGGGAGCGCCTGATGCCACGCCGCCAGGATATAGATTCGGTATTGATCATCGGCGCCGGTCCGATAGTTATCGGCCAGGCCTGCGAGTTTGACTACTCGGGCGCACAGGCTTGCAAAGCGCTCAAGGAGGAGGGTTTTCGAGTCATTTTGATCAATTCGAATCCCGCCACCATCATGACCGATCCGGACAGCGCCGATGCGGTGTACATCGAACCGATCCACTGGAGTGTGGTCGAGAAGATCATCGAAAAGGAGCGCCCGCAGGCCCTGCTGCCGACTATGGGCGGTCAGACCGCACTCAACTGCGCACTCGACCTGGTACGCGAGGGCGTACTGGAAAAGTACGGCGTACAGATGATCGGCGCCACGCGCGAAGCCATCGACATGGCCGAGGATCGCGAACAGTTTCGTGTAGCAATGAGCGAGATAGGTCTGAAGACCCCAAAGGCGTTTATTGCACACAGCCTCGAGGAAGCCTGGCAGGGACAATCGCAGATCGGTTTCCCGATCATCATCCGCCCCTCTTTTACCATGGGCGGCAGCGGCGGCGGCATCGCCTACAACCGCGAGGAATTCGACGATATTATCCGCCGCGGCCTCGACCTGTCACCAACCAGCGAAGTGCTTATCGAGGCCTCGGTACTGGGCTGGAAGGAATTTGAAATGGAGGTGGTGCGCGACACCAAGGATAACTGCATCATCATCTGCGCGATCGAGAACCTCGATCCCATGGGTGTGCATACCGGCGATTCGATAACCGTCGCGCCGGCGCAGACCCTCACCGACAAGGAATATCAGATCATGCGCAATGCCTCGCTCGCGGTATTACGCAAGATCGGTGTCGAGACCGGCGGTTCCAACGTGCAGTTCGCGATCAATCCCGAAAACGGCGAGATGATCATCATCGAGATGAACCCGCGCGTGTCGCGTTCGTCGGCGCTGGCCTCCAAGGCGACCGGCTTCCCGATCGCCAAGATAGCCGCCAAGCTGGCGGTCGGTTACACGCTGGATGAATTGCAAAACGATATTACCGGCGGGGCTACCCCGGCATCCTTCGAACCCAGTATCGATTACGTGGTTACCAAGATACCGCGCTTCACCTTCGAGAAGTTCCCGCAGGCCGATGACCGCCTGTCGACACAGATGAAATCGGTCGGCGAGGTCATGGCGATCGGGCGCAACTTCCAGGAGTCTTTCCAGAAAGCGCTGCGCGGACTCGAGATCGGCGTACACGGTCTCGACGGTATCGTAGACCAGGGAATGGATGCGGATGATCTTGAAGACCTGTATCGCACCGAACTGCGCCTGCCCGGAGCCCGCAGAATCTGGTATGTCGCCGACGCCTTCCGCTCGGGCTACAGCCTCGAGCAAATCCATGCGCATACCGCGATCGATCCCTGGTTCCTGGTTCAGATCGAGGAACTGGTGCAGATTGAAAATGAGCTTGCCGGCAAGCAGGTGGACTCACTGTCCGCCGATGAAATACGCACGCTCAAGCGCAAGGGATTTTCAGACAACCGCCTTGCCATGCTGCTGGATGTCGATGAGTTGAGTTTTGCGGCACGCCGCCGCGCCCTCGATATCAGGCCGATTTACAAGCGCGTGGATACCTGCGCCGCGGAGTTTGCGTCGAGCACGGCTTATCTCTACTCGAGCTACGATGAGGAATGCGAAGCCAATCCCAGCGATCGCGACAAGATCGTGGTGCTCGGTGGTGGCCCCAATCGAATCGGCCAGGGCATCGAGTTCGATTACTGTTGTGTGCATGCGGCTCTCGCCATGCGTGAAGACGGTTATGAAACCATCATGGTGAACTGTAACCCGGAAACGGTTTCGACCGATTACGACTCTTCCGACCGGCTTTACTTCGAACCCCTCACCTATGAGGATGTGCTCGAAATAATCCACCTGGAAAAGCCGAAGGGAGTCATCGTACAGTTCGGTGGGCAAACGCCACTCAACCTGGCGCGCGCGCTGGAAGCCGCAGGCGTGCCGATTATCGGCACCACGCCGGATTCCATCGATCTTGCCGAGGATCGCGAGCGTTTCCAGCAAATGATTCAAAAACTCGGATTGTTGCAACCGCCCAATCGGATCGCCTTCGATGTCGAATCGTCCGCGGCGCTTGCCGAGCAGGTCGGTTTTCCGTTGGTGGTGAGGCCGTCCTATGTGCTCGGCGGCAGGGCCATGGAGATCGTTTACGATCAGGACGACCTGGCGCGCTACATGACCGAGGCGGTCAAGGTTACGCGTGATTCGCCGGTACTGCTGGATCGTTTTCTCGACCAGGCGGTCGAGGTCGACGTCGACGCCATTTGCGATGGCGAAAACGTGTTGATAGGCGGTTTAATGGAGCATATCGAGCAGGCCGGGGTGCATTCGGGTGATTCCGCCTGCTCGTTGCCACCATACACCTTGTCGCCGGAAATGCAGCAGCGTCTCTGCGAGCAGGTTACGCAGATGGCGCTCGAGCTCAAGGTCGTCGGCCTGATGAATACCCAGTTTGCAATCAAGGATGACGATGTTTTCATTCTTGAAGTGAATCCGCGCGCCTCGCGTACCGTGCCGTTTGTTTCCAAGGCGACGGGTGTGCCGCTCGCCAAGGTGGCCGCGCGCTGCATGGTCGGCCAAAGTCTGCAACAGCAGGGTCGAACGCAACAGGTGTCGCCAGGCTTTGTTTCAGTCAAGGAATCAGTTTTTCCGTTTACCAAGTTTCAGGGCGTCGACCCCATTCTGGGTCCGGAAATGAAGTCCACTGGCGAGGTCATGGGGATCGGGCGTAGTTTTGCCGAAGCCTTCGCTCGCGCCATGCTTGCCGCAGGTGTAGATATCCCTCATCCCGGAACCGCTTTTCTGAGCGTGCGCGAGGCGGACAAGGAAGCCATCGTCGAACTGGCCCGCGATCTCGATGCAAAAGGTTTCAACCTGGTCGCCACCGGTGGAACCGCGCGCGTTATCCAGCAGGGCGGCGTGGCCTGTCAGCACGTAAACAAGGTCAAGGAAGGGCGCCCGCATATCGTCGACATGATCAAGAATGATGAAATCGTGTTGATCGTGAATACCACCGAAGGACGCTCCGCGATTGCGGATTCCTACGCCATCCGGCGCGAAGCCCTGATGCACTCGGTGTGTTATACCACTACCATGTCGGCTGGCAGGGCAACCAGTCAGGCGATGGCCCACCGCGAAGTCAACGAAGTATACTGTTTACAGGCTTTACAGCAGGCGAACATACAATGAATCAAATACCGCTTACGGCTGTGGGCTCGGAAAGGCTCAAGTCGGAATTGAAAGAACTCAAGTCAGTGAAGAGACCTGCCGTCATCGAAGCCATAGCGACGGCGCGCGAGCATGGTGATTTGAAAGAAAATGCCGAGTATCACGCCGCGCGCGAAGAGCAGGGTTTTATCGAAGGGCGCATTATCGAACTCGAATCAGCCTTGTCGAATGCGCAGATTATCGATATTACCAAGATCGCGAAGAGCGATCGCGTCGTCTTTGGCTGCACTGTCGAACTGCTCAACATGGCGACGGATGAAGATGTCGTTTATCAGATCGTCGGAAATATCGAAGCCGATATCAGCGAAAACCGAATCGCGATCAGTTCACCGATCGCGCGCGCACTGATCGGCAAGGAGGAGGGCGAGGATGTCATCGTCGAAGCACCCAGCGGCAGTATGGAATACGCGATTACCGCGATTCACTATAAGTAGGCTTGCCCGATAAACAGGCTAGCTCAGCAGCTTCGCAAAGCGGTCGGTTTCGGGATTGCTACGGTAAATCACGATGACGTTGCCAATGGCTTCGACCAGGTTTGCCTGGTGATGCTCGCACAGCACAGATGCCAACGCTCGTTTGCTGGACTTGTCGTCGCCCGGGATACGCAGCTTGAGCAGTTCATGATGATCCAGCGCCGTTTCGATTTCGTTATGCAGATTCTCGCCGAGGCCCTTCTGACCGATGGTGACGATCGGCTTCAATTTAAGCCGATGGCCCTCGGCGCGTAGGCTTTTGATCTGTGCGCTGCTTAATTCCATTTCATCCCTTGTGGTCGCCCTGGTGGCAGTCGAAAACGCGCATGGTATCACAGCATAGCCTGTATATTGCGCCCGCGATGAGGCAATATTCAGGCCATGTCACGATCAAAATCTAGCAAACGCTGGTTGCAGGAACACCATCAGGACGAATACGTGCTGAAGGCGCGCGCGCAGGGTTTCCGCTCGCGCGCGGTCTTCAAGCTCGAGGAAATTCAACACAGGGACCATGTTTTGAAAGCGGGGCAGATGGTGCTTGATCTTGGTGCGGCGCCCGGAGGCTGGAGCGAGTACGCGAGTCGCATAGTCGGCGACCGCGGCAGGATCATCGCGCTCGACCTGTTGCCGATTGATCCCATAGCTGGCGTTGAGTTCCTGCAGGGAGACTTTACCGAGCAGGAAACACTCGATCGTTTGCTGGCGATTATCGGAGAGAGTCGAGCCGATCTTGTTTTATCGGATATGGCCCCCAACTTAAGTGGAATGGACAGCGTCGACCAGCCGAAGTCCATCTACCTGGCGGAACTTGCTTTTGATCTTGCCGGAAATTTTTTGAATCCAAATGGTGTTTTCGTGGTCAAAATTTTTCAGGGTGCGGGCTGCGATGACCTGATTTCGTCATTTAGAGGTCGATTCAAGTCAGTCAAGTTACGCAAGCCCGATGCATCGAGGTCGAGATCGAGTGAAATTTATGCGATTTGTGATGGCCTTAGATAGGCCGATAAAGGGAAAATGCGCTAGTATCTGCAGATAATAGCGGTAATAATCAACCGGATAAGGCTGTAAACAAACCAAACAGGTGTCTAATAAGTGAACGACGTAGTCAAGAATTTAGTGTTGTGGGTTGTCATCGCGGTAGTGCTGTTATCCGTGTTCCACAGTTTCGGTGATCGTAGCTCCACTGCGAACACTCTCAAATACTCCGACTTCCTCACCCAGGTCAAACAGGGCCAGGTGCGTGAAGTCGTCATTGAAGGGCAGAATATTGACGGAACCCTGGTCTCCGGAGCGCCATTTTCCACCTACAGCCCGGAAACCAGTAACAACGCCCTGATCGGCGACCTGGATCGAGCCAATGTCACCATCGTCGGCAAACCACCCGAGCAGCCTTCCTTGCTCGGCCACATGTTTATCAGCTGGTTTCCGTTTATCGTACTGATCGGTCTGTGGATATTTTTCATGCGCCAGATGCAGGGCGGCGGCGGTGG
>Ga0164315_10003184_pt1 | contig 12705 bp, 8 predicted proteins | sample GuaBasSedimGuay6_FD_113737 | JGI IMG/M metagenome (GOLD analysis project Ga0164315, IMG submission 113737) | Subseafloor sediment microbial communities from Guaymas Basin, Gulf of California, Mexico - Guay6, Core 4569-2, 0-3 cm | ecosystem: Environmental > Aquatic > Marine > Hydrothermal vents >... | reverse complement strand
GTCCATAAGAATATGTCGATCGAACGCCAGGTCGAGGAGATCGACAAGGTCAAGCGGTCGGAGTCGGGCATGATCGTCGATCCGGTGACGATTGCTCCGGATCAGACAGTCAAGGACGCCCTGGACGTGATGGCTCATTATAGGATCTCGGGTCTTCCGGTCGTTGGAAAGAGGGGTAATCTCCGGGGAATCTTGACCAATCGGGACCTGCGTTTTTGTACCGAGTTCGGGCGGCCGATATCCGATTTCATGACCAAGGAAAACCTGGTGACTGCTCCTGTTGGTACAACTCTGGATGAGGCCAAGGCGCTTCTGCATCAGCACCGCATCGAGAAACTCCTGGTCGTCGACGAGGATGGCAACCTCAAGGGTCTGATCACGGTCAAGGATATCAAGAAGACCCAGGAGTTTCCCTTTGCCAGCAAGGATAATTTTGGTCGGCTTCGGGTCGCCGCAGCGATCGGTGTGTCCGGAGACCTCGATGATCGCTGTGCCGCGCTGATTGAGCGCAATGTCGATGCACTGTGCCTGGACAGCTCTCACGGCCACTCTCGGGGCGTGTTGGATGCGGTTGAGCGGGTCAGGGCCCGGTGGCCCGAGATGCCGCTGATTGTTGGGAATATTGCCACTGCCGAAGCGGTCAGGGATCTCGTCTCATTGGGAGTGGATGCCGTCAAGGTCGGTATCGGGCCAGGTTCAATCTGCACAACTCGTATTGTTACCGGTGCGGGGATGCCGCAGATTACGGCGGTTGCGGAATGTGCGCGAGAGGCTCACGAACATGGAGTTCCTGTAATCGCTGACGGCGGTGTCCGGTTCTCCGGTGATATTTCCAAAGCGATCGCAGTCGGAGCCGACGTTGTGATGATCGGATCACTGTTCGCAGGAGTCGAAGAGAGTCCGGGCGAACAGATCCTCTACCAGGGGCGAACGTTTAAGGCCTATAGGGGTATGGGTTCAATTGGGGCGATGAAGGATGCCGATGGATCCCGAGATCGCTATTTTCAAGAAGGTGCGGATGTCGCCAAGCTGGTGCCCGAGGGTATTGAGGGCATGGTGCCGTTCAAGGGTCCGCTGTCAGGTCAGCTGACGCAGTTGGTCGGGGGCTTGAGGGCTGGCATGGGACTTGCGGGCTGTGCTTCGATTGAAGAGCTGCAGAAGAACGCCCGGTTGGTTCGCATCACGTCAGCCGGCCGTACCGAAAGTCACGCTCACGACGTCGTGGTGACCAAGGAAGCCCCGAACTATCAGGCCGATAGGGGCTGATCTCGAGTTCTTGACGCGGGAAGAATAATTGGGCCCTGTTTGGTTCGGGCTCCGTCGAGTTAGAATCACATCGTAGATCTACAGGAGATTTACAGATTTACAGGGAACAGTGTCGAACGCCAAGTGCGTTGTGAAATACGGCATCAAATGGTGAAACCCTGCGAAGAAGAGAAGGGGATACTCTTCTTCTCTTACTCTATTTTATTTCAATGACGAGCTTTAGGCCTTCATCAATCGCCGTCATTCGGCGCGCCGATACCGATGAAACGCGCTCTGTCAGCCTCTGTCAGCAGAAAGCCGACATTCGTCAGCTTCTCTGCTATTCTCCGCGCCATGAAACGGGCTTTGATTACCGGTGTCACGGGGCAGGATGGATCCTATCTTGCGGAATTGCTTTTGGACAAGGGCTATGAGGTTCACGGAATCGTCAGGCGGTCCTCTACATTCAATCGGCAACGTATCGATCATCTCAGGGCTGATGTGGAAACCCGCGAGCGATTTCACCTGCATTACGGTGACCTCGGCGATGCCGAGTCATTGGCGTCGGTCTTGTCGGAGGCCAAGCCTGAGGAGATCTACAACCTCGCGGCCCAGAGCCACGTAGGCATCTCCTTCACTCAACCTACCTACACCGGTGACGTTAACGGTTTAGGGGCGGCACGGTTGCTCGAGGTGGTTCGACGTGTCGTGCCGGAGGCCAGGTACTACCAGGCATCATCCTCTGAGCTTTTTGGCAAGGTTGCGGAGTGTCCGCAGACAGAGTCGACGCCCTTTCATCCCCGATCACCCTATGCGGTGGCCAAGCTGTACGCTTTCTGGGCGACAATCAACTATCGGGAAGCCTATGGACTCTTCGCCGCCAACGGTATCCTCTTTAATCACGAATCTCCCAGGCGGGGAGAAAACTTTGTCACCCGCAAGATCACACGTGCAGTTGCCGAGATTGCTGCCGGACGCCGGGACACGGTGGCGCTTGGAAACCTCGAGGCCCGCCGGGACTGGGGCTATGCCGGTGATTTTGTCAGGGCGATGTGGTTGATGCTGCAACGGGAGACTCCGGAAGACTACGTGATCGGAACAGGTGAGACCCATTCGGTCCGGGATTTCGCGCAGTTGGCCTTCCGTGAAGCCGGTGTAGATTTGGTGTGGGAGGGTGAGGCAGAGGGCGAGGTCGGGAAAGATCCCTCCACCGGTGCAGTTCGAGTCAGAGTGGATTCCGAATACTACCGGCCCGCCGAGGTTGATCTCCTGCTTTCGGATCCCAGCCGGGCCCGGGACGAGTTGGGTTGGACGCCTGAGGTCCGCTTCGAGGAGTTGGTTCGCATGATGGTCCGGGCAGACCTCGAAGCGGTCGGGATTACTTTTTAAGTGATCGAATAATCAGAAAATAGAGGTCGGAGTCTTTATGAAAATTGTCGAGTGTATTCCCAATATCTCCGAAGGCCGCCGTGCCGAAATTTACGACGCAGTCGCCCAGGCGGCTGCTGGGGTTGCCGGCGTGCAAGTGCTGGATGTCGATCCCGGCGCCGAGACCAACCGGACAGTCATCACCTTTGTCGGAGAATCCGAAGCGGTGCTTGAGGGCGCCTTTCAGCTCATCAAGGCCTCGTTCGAGTTGATTGACATGAGGGAGCACTCGGGCGCCCACGCCAGGCAGGGGGCGACGGACGTGTGCCCCTTCGTGCCGGTCTCGGGAATTTCGGTTGAAGAGTGCGTCGAGCTTTCCAGGCGCCTTGCAAAGAGGGTGGGCGACGAATTGGGAGTGCCGGTCTATCTCTACGAGTTCGCGGCGACCCGGCCGGAGCGAAAGTCACTTGCAGACATCCGGCAGGGTGAGTACGAGGCCCTGGAAGAGAAACTGAAGACCGACGAGTTTGCTCCGGACTTCGGTCCGGCGACCTTTGTCCCCAGTTTTGGAGTGATGGTCACTGGTGTTCGCAAGTTCCTGGTAGCATACAACGTCAATCTCAATGTCACCGATAAACGCTGGGCCAATCGGGTCGCCTTTGACGTTCGCGAGAAGGGGCGCATGGTTTCCGGCCCCGATGGTGTCAAGGTCCAAAAGCCCGGTGCGCTGAAGGCCGTTCGAGGCGTTGGGTGGTACATCCCCGAGTACGGTTGTTCCCAGGTGTCGATGAATCTGGTTGACCTGGATGTGACGCCGATGCACGTTGCCTTCGACGCCTGCGCCAAGAGTGCCGAAAAGCGTGGAATGCGGGTCACCGGGTCCGAGTTGGTCGGTCTTGTCCAGAGAAAGAGTCTGGTCGATGCAGGGAGACACTACCTTCAGAAGATGCACCGATCTCCCGGAGTTCCCTCTGTCGATCTGGTCCACGCTGCAGTTCGTTCGCTCGGGCTGGCGGAACTGGCGCCTTTCGACCCCGCAAAGAACATCATTGAGGACATGCTGGCTCCGGAGAGGCCGTTGGCCTCGATGACCCTGCAGGAGTTTGCGGATGAGACCTCCCGTGACTCCACCGCACCTGGCGGCGGGTCTGTGGCGGCATTGGCCGGAGCCACTGGCGCCGCTCTTGCGGCTATGGTGGCCAATCTGCCTCATCCCAAGGCCGCCTTTGCCGGTGTTCGGGAAGAACTGGAAAGTATCGCGGTGAGGGGACAAGAGGTTAAGCAGTACCTGTTGGATGCGATCGATGATGACACATGGGCCTTTCAAAAAGTTATGGAGGCAGGCAAGCTTCCGGCCGCCCAGCGCGAGGTCGCCATGCGGGAGGCGACATTGGGAGCTGCGGCGGTGCCGCTGGCTGTGGTTGAGATGTGTCCGGAAATTGTTGACCTGTGTCGGCGGGCGCTGGATGTTGGCATGAAGGCTTCGGCCTCCGATGCAGGGGTCGGCGCGACGATGGCACGCTCGGCGGCGGTCGGCGCCGCCATGAACGTCTCCATTAATCTTCAAGAAATGACTGATGACGCTGAGGCCGCAGACATGCTGCAGAGGGCCGATGCCGCACTGAAAGTGACCGAGGTCGCATCCGAGGCACTGGTGGCCGAAGTTTGGCGACGACTGGGAAGGGAATGACCGGAGCTTCAGGAGGGTTTCCGAGGTATGGCTGTGACGACGAAAACAATGTTTGAGACGGGTGAAGAGGTGTCATCCCTGGGTGGGGCGATGGGGGTTGCCCTGGCTAGGGTGGTTGTGCCCCTGTACTTCGGCATCGGCGGCGTATTGAAGATAATTGACGCCAGTCCGACCCACCTTCCTGCAGCCCTGATTAAATGGGCTGGTGCAGGCGGGGTTGATTTGTTGTACCTGCTGCGCCTTTCGATTGCCGGTGAGCTGGCGGTTGCGGGTTTGATGATTCTGGTGCCTCGACTGGCCAGGCCGGTCGGGCTGTTTCTTCTGGGTCTTTTCCTCCCTGTATTGATCGGTGATCTGATGCTCGGCGCGTCGAGTTGCGGGTGTTTTGGAGCAGTCGCGGTCTCCCCGTGGGTGACGCTGGTCATCGACGGTGGACTCTTTGCCGGGTTGTTGTATTTCGGCGGCAAGGCGGCATCTCTCCGAGTTACAAAGATTCTTCCGACCCTTCCGGTTGTGGTTGCCGGGCTTTGGGTTGTCCTGAGCTTCATGGTGGGTTTCGCCGTCGGTGGAACTGCCAATGGAAACAGTGTATCCAATGAGAACGGAGTCTCGATGGTCACTGAACTGCCGCCGGATGGGTTCTACCTGCCTCAGTACGAATCCTGGATCGATCGACCATGGTCGGACCTGGATGTCTCGGCGTGGATCGATGGTGCGGTTCCCGGGGAGACTCAGGGTGCTGAGTACCTCCTGTTCTACCGTAAGGATTGCGAGCACTGTCACGAGCTGATGGAAGCCTGGTTTTTTGGGCCTTTGTTGGCGCCGACCATTGCCATAGCCGTTCCCGACCGGAAGGGCTTTCCAACCGAGAATTTACAAGCTTTCGATTGTCCTGAGTGTTCCCTTGCCGAAATGCCGAAGGGCATCGATTGGTTTTTCCAGACGCCCGTCCTGGTTCGTCTGGAAGACGGAATTGTCCGGTGTGTGGCAGAGGTCACGGCGGCCGACCCTCAGTGTCTGGTTTTCTGAGAAATGCTATATGTATTGTGTTATATTAGAGCCGCTTCTCACGGCACGGCGCCGTGAAAAATTTTTGGAGCGGTTTTTTTGGAGGTCGATGATGAGAAAAATGATGTCCCCGGCGCTGGTAATTCTTTTGGTGGTTGGCTTTAGCCTGACGGGCTGTGCCACGAAGACGTATGTGCAGGAGCAGGTTGACGCTGCGGACCAACGTATGACCGTGAAGGTTGTCGAGGTTCAGAACACCGTTGAGAGCAACCAGAAAGCCATCGGCGAACTGGAAGCCAAGGAAGCCGCTCTCGAGGCGGAAGTCAAGAAGCTTTCCGTTACCGCGAATGACGCTCTGGCACGGGCGACCGAGGCCGGTAAGCTTGCCAAGGGCAAGTTCCTCTACGAGATCACCCTGACCGACAACGACGTCAAGTTTGGATTCAACAAATACAATTTGACCGATGCCGACAAGGCTGCCCTCGATGCCTTCGCCGGAACCGTCAAGGGTGCCAACCAGAACGCCTACATCGAGATTCAGGGCCACACCGACGGCATTGGTTCGGAGAAGGTTAACCTTGAGCTTGGCTACAAGCGGGCGCACCACGTGCTGCGTTACCTCAACATGGAGCACGGTTTCCCGCTGCACCGCATGAACGTCATCTCCTACGGTGAGATGAAGCCCGTCGCGGACAACGGCACCAAAGAGGGTCGTGCGCAGAATCGCCGCGTCACCTTGGTTGTCATGAACTGAAAAAACTCTTCGTGAGTTCAAGCCCGGGCTTTTGCCCGGGCTTTTTTGTGTGCGAAGGAAGGCAGCTTTACCGCAAAGAGGGAGAGGGGGGAGTCCTTATTGATTTTTCTGGAGCGGGGGTTGGTCTATGGTAACGTGCCGGGATCGAAGCGTGGTCTTCGCAGCCACTTCACCTGAGGAGGGGATACTATGCAAGAAACACAGCCCAAGGAATCAAAGATCCTACCGTCCAACGCCTACCGGAAACTTGAGCCCGGTGAGGTCTACGAACCGGTTGTATTGGCAAGTGATCTGAGAGCCGAGGTTACGCCGTGGTCGATAGGGCTGGGCGTGATCATGGTCATCGTTTTCACGGCGGCCTGCGCCTACATGGCACTGAGGGCAGGAAACGCGATCGAGGCTTCGATTCCGATTGCCATCCTGGCAATTTTCTTCGGAAAGATGCGGAAGAGCAACAGTACGCTCTTGGAAAATGTCATGGTGCAGAGTGTCGGCCAGGCCGCGGGTGTGGTTGCCGCGGGCGCGACATTCGTCATTCCCGCCCTCTACATCAATGGTTTGGAAGTGTCGTGGTGGCAGATCTTTCTGGCCTGTCTGATCGGCGGGTCGCTTGGAACGGTCCTGATCATTCCCCTACGAAAATACTTCGTCAAGGATCTTCACGGTGAATTGCCCTTTCCCGAGGCCACTGCGATCAACAACATCCTGGTGACCGGTGAGAGTTCTGCCGGAGGCGCCGGCAAGATCCTCCTGATGGCCTTCGCGATGGGCGCCCTCTTCGATTTCTCAATCGAAGCCTTGCATCTCTGGAATTCCAATCTTTCCAGTGTCGATATTCTGGGGGTCGGCGGCAACATCCGGTTTGACATCGGCCTGTCCGCGATTGCTGCATTGTTTGGTCTGGGTTATATCATCGGCCTGCGTTACGCATCAATCATTGCTTCCGGTTCGGTTCTGGCTGTGCTGGTGATGGTGCCGATGGTCTTCATCTTCGGCAAGGAGATGGGGGATTTCGCTTTTGCCGGTACGACCTACGACATCGCCTCAATGAGTTCCAGCCAAATCTTCGGCGCCTTTATCAAACCGATCGGGATTGGCGCCATTGCCCTGTCGGGCCTGATCGGCATCTTGAGAATGTGGAAGATCGTCGTGGGTTCCATCACCTTGGGATTCAAGGCATTCACCGGTGCCGGCAAAGAAACTGATGATGTCGAACGAACCCAACTGGACATGTCGCCCAAAAATGTCTTGCTGATTGAGGTTGGGTGCACCCTGGCAATGGGACTGCTCTTCTTCATCGTTGCGGCCGTCACTCCAGGTGACGGTGGTGTCGCTGCTTTCGGCATTGGTGCGAGTCTCAAGTTTGGGCTCGTCGGCATGATCGTCGGTTTCTTTTTGTCATTTCTCTTTACACCGGTGGCGGCCCAGGCGATTGCTATTGTAGGTGTCAATCCGGTTTCCGGCATGACCTTGATTACCGTCGTTCTGGCTATCGGTTGCATGATCCTGGTTGGGCTCAAGGGTTCAGCCGGCATGATCATCGCTCTGATCATCGGAACTGCGGTCTGTACGGCGCTTTCGACCTCGGGTGCGCTGATCACGGACTTCAAGATCGGCTATTGGCTGGGTTCTACCCCGCGTGCACAGCAGCGATGGAAGTTCTTGGGCATGGTCGTTGCGGCTCTGGTCGTTGCGCTGGTGATTCCGCTGATGGACCAGGCCTACCACTTTGTTATCCCAGATCCCTCGACGGGGGTGATGGTGTCCAATGAACAGGCCCTGCCTGCGCCCCAGGCCAACATGCTGGCGGCTGTCAGCCGTGGCTTGATGGAAGATCCGGCCAACCAGCCGTGGATTCTCTACGGTCTTGGCGGCATCGTTGCTCTGATGTTGTTGATGGCCGACGTTCCGATGCTGGCCTTTGCCCTGGGAATGTACCTGCCGATTTCTATTAATTCGGCCGTGCTGGCAGGTGCGGCCGTCGCGTGGATTATCTCAAAGACCGGCGGTTCCGAGGAGGTCCGCCAGGCCCGGGCGGAACAGGGAACCCTGATTGCGTCGGGGTTGATGGCCGGTGCGGCGATCTTCGGCATTATTTCGGCCGTGCTCAGAGTCCCTGATGCGGGCGCCGTGATTCAGTACATCAGCATCGGTGTCGACTTTAAGCTGGTTGATGGTCAACTGATCGAGACCGCCCATCACTGGTTTGAGGGGTTCCAGGGTCAGATGACCGGGTTGGTCATGCTGTGCCTGTTGGCCTTGGCCTGCTTCCTGATGGCCCGATTGGGCGCGAAATGGCAGCTTGACGCCGACAAGAACCAGTAAATTCCACGAATCTCGAACGAACAAGCGGCTCCGAAAGGAGCCGCTTGTTCGTTCGAGATTCGTGGAATTTACGACACCATTGGAATCGAACGCCGTAATTTAGATAACCGGTGACCAGAAACGCGTACTTCAAAGTTGGACGTTGGACGTTGGACGTTGAACGTTCCCAACCTGGTATCCCCACGCTGCGGCGTAGCGGCCTTCCTGGGCCAGCAGCTCGTCGTGGGTGCCGCTTTCGGTAATGCGCCGGCCGTCCAGGACATGGATGAAATCTGCGTGACGAGCGGTACTCAGGCGGTGGGTGATGACAATGGTTGTACGACCCCTGACGTGGTCCTTGAAGGCGCCCAGCCACTCGGCCTCGGCCCAGGAGTCCATCGCAGATGTCGGCTCGTCCAGCAACACGATATCGGCGTCGCGCAGGAAGGCACGCGAGAGAGCGATCCGTTGCCATTCTCCCAGGCTCAGCTCGGTGCCGCCGAACCAGGGTCCCAGCATGGTGTTTTTGCCTTCCGGGAGGCGATCGACGATGGATGTGGCGCCTGCAGCTTCGAGTGCGTGGGCGATGTTTGCCGGGTCATGGCCCGCCTCCATATCCCCGTAGGCGATGTTTTCGGCGACGCTCGTGCTGAACTTCAGGGGCGTCTGGAACAAAACGGCGATACGCCGGCGAAGATCATTCTGTGCCAGGTTCCTGATGTCGATGCCGTCGATTTTGATCGATCCTCCATCAGGGTCGTAGAATCGAAGCAGTAGCTTGAACAGGGTGCTCTTGCCGGCGCCGTTCCGGCCCAAAAGTGCAATAGTGGATCCCGCCGGAACTTCCAGCGAGAACTGTTCGAGGGCTGATTGGGGGGCCGTCGGGTAGGTGAAGGTCAGATCCTGAAAGCTCAGGCCGTGTTTGATTGGTGACGGCAGGACACACGGATTGTGAGGATCTGTGATCGTTGGTTGCAACTCAAGAAACTCGAACAGGTTTCCCAAAAACAGCATATTGGAGTAGATCTGGCCGAGGTTTTCCAGACTCGAGCGTAGGAGGCGTTGGCCCTGGAGGAATGCCTGTCCGAACATTGCCAACTGGCCGAGTGAAATTGTTCCGCGCAGCGCGTCGAGGAGCATCCAGACCAAAGAGGCTCCGAGCAGAGTCAGTCCGGCCAGGCCTGCGAGAACCCTGGCGCCGGCCTCGGATCGTGCCAGATTCAGGCGTTCGCCCCGGAGGCGGTCTCTCAGGGTCGTGAATGACGTTCGGAAGTGGCCGGCCAGATTGTAGAGTCTGATTTCGGCGAACGTCTCCCGGGTCAACTGCATGTGCTCGAAATAGGTCGAGCGCCTTTGATCCATCGTCGAATTGACGGTCCATTCGTGCCGCCGGACGATCGCCTGCATGACGACGAACAGGGCCGGTACGGTACTGAGCAGCAGGATCAAGGGAAGCCACCAGGCATAGCCGAAGAGAACGATCCCCATGGCGATCAACGTCAAACCTCCCTGAAGCAGGGTTCCGAGGCTCTCGACAAGGGCTGCCGGTCGCGTTTGAGCGTCGAAGCGGGCTCTGTGGAGCGTGTCGAAGTACCGAGGCGTATCGTAGAAGGCCATATCGACGGCCGCGGCCCTCTCTTGGATCAACTCGCGGATGTGGTCGCCGACCAGTTCGGCCTGTGCCGTTCGAACCCACTGGGCCAGAGCACGGGCCAATTCTGAAGCCAACAGGAGCGAGGCCATAGCGACCGCCAGCAGTAGGGGCTCTCGAAAGCCGGGGTTCCCGGCCCCTGCCGTGGTGGCAGCAACGACCGAGTCCACCAGGCGGCGGGTGACCAAGACGACCGCAACGGGCAGGATGCTTTGCACGACCAGGAGCACGACCCACGCCGCGGTCCAGCGCCCTGCGGCTTTACGGACCAAGGCCAGTGCGCGGGGCAGGTGTGGCAGTTGCTCGATTGCCTGCCGAAGCTTCGGTGCCATTTCCCGGATCAACTGGACCATCGGCGGAGGCTATCACATGCAATTCGTTCGACGAATTGCAGCGGGGGAACTTCTTCAGGTGTAAACTCGGTTGAATGGTGGATTTGCAGGAAGCTGATAGCGGCGAAGAGAACTTCCCATGCCGGGATCTTCCGTCGGCTGGGGTCCGCAGACGTTTGATTGCAACCCTTGCCGATATGGTGATTTTCGTTGGCTTGAGCGCTGCATTGTGCCTGCCCTTGATCCGTGCCATGCCTGATCTTCCAATGGACGGGACCGCAATTGATGCCATGTCCTCACTGGCGGAAGACACTTCGTGGTTGAGTCATGTTGCCGGCATCGGTGGGCTTTGGGTCGCCCTGTGGTGGTGCTATTTCCTGGTCGGGTGGGGACTGATGGGATGCACGCCGGGCAAGTGGCTTCTGGGCCTGAGGGTCGTTGATCACCAGGGACGTTGCCCGATCGGGGCCTCGCGGGCTGCGATGCGACTCTTGGCCTACATGGCCTCCTCAGTCACGCTGATCGGTGGGCACCTGATGGCTGTCCTCCGTGGCGACCGCCTGGCGCTCCACGACGTACTGGCCGGAACCCGGGTCGTCAGATGGAAACGCAAGGCCCAACGGAGTTTGGGGTCAAAGGACTCAAGAGTCAAAGAGTCGAAGCGGTAACAAATGGTGGGCCAAGGCCCACCAAGAGGACTGAGAGCTGGTCGCCTCTACGCCATCTTGACCCATTTGATCAGGGTGGCGAAGTTTGGCGGCTTGCCGAACATCAAGAGACCGACTCTGAAGACCTTTGCCGCGAACCACAGGGCGCCCCAGACCGAGAGAAGGCCGATTCCGATCGTCACCCAAACCTGCCACATGGGCGGAGGTGAGGTCGATGTCATGCGCAGAAGCATGACGAAGGTGTTGATCGGCGGGATGAAGCTGGTGATGGTGGCGAAGAGGGAGTTGGGGTTGCGGGTGATCGGCAGCCACAACATCCAGGGAATCATCAGGGTGACCATCACCGGCGTCATCAGGGTCTGGGCTTCACGCATCTCGTTGACCGCAGCGCCGATGGCGGCCATCATCGAGGCCATGACAAAGTAGGCGATGACGTAGAAAATCAGCAGGTAGAACAGCAGGCTGAGGTCCAACAGACCCAACATGGCGAAGGAAACCAGGCCTGCCACGCCCATTCCCGCATAAAGAGCGAGGATGACCAGACCGACGCCCATCTGGCCCAGGATCTTGCCGGTCATCAGCTGCATCGGGGATACCGCAGACAGCAGGACCTCGACGACGCGGCTGCTCTTTTCCTCGACCGTCGTCGTCAAGAGGTACTGGCCGCCGGTCATTACCGAGATCAAGAGGAGAATCATAAAGCCCGCCGGAAGCAGCATATTCAAGACCTCGTTGGTCTCTTTCTCTCCCGTCTCGGTCACGGTCGTCGAGCTGATCCGAGGGACGCGGGTCAGGGCCTCGATGGTGGCGCGGTCGAGATCGGTTTGGCGGATACGGGAGTCGACGATCGTCGTTCGCATACCACGGCGGATCTCGTCGATGATGCGGTCATCCAGTTTCTCTCTGACAAAGAGATCGTAGGCGCCGAACGTCTCTTCACCTTCGACGCGCCTCACGGCGTCGGGGTGGACAGTGATCAGGGCCAGCCGGGATTCAGGGCCGGATTCTCCGCCGATCAATCGATCCTTTTCGGCATCGAGATCGTAGCCGCTGTCGATTTTGACGATGTCCAGATCGGGGACATCACCCAACAGGGCATCCAGGCTGGGCTGAGCCATCGCTGCGTTGGCGGCGCCGCCGGGAATCTGTTCCATGACCTCTTTGGCCTTGGCCTGAGTCTCGCTGCGCCTCTCGGCGATCGCCTCGGGCTTGAGGTACGCGGCCAGACCTTGAACGATTTCACCGGTCGGGTCGATGACGGCAACCTCACCCTCGATGCGCGGTGGTTCCTCGTTCATCAGCATCGGCATCATGATGACCATGAAGCCGATCAGAGCCGGCGTCACCAGAACGCCGAGGATGAAGCCCTTGGTCAGAACGGTTGACAGGAATTCCCTGAGCGCGACGTGGAGAATCTTCTTCATGACGCCTCCCCGGCGGCCGATTCTCTGCGGAGCCCGGCCCTGAGATTCTCGAGGCTGAGGTCGGAATTGCCGCCCTCCGTGACGATCTGGACGAAGATGTCCTCCAGGGTCGGACGGTGGAGTTCGACCCGGGATGCGGGGACCGCATTGACGATCTCCCTGATGGCTTCGCCGGGATCGGAGCCCGGCTTGAGGGAAATATTGTGGTGGGCGCCCGTTCGGGTGACGTCCACAACCGAGGGCAGACTCTTGAGTGCAGTG
>Ga0164315_10003182_pt1 | contig 12706 bp, 7 predicted proteins | sample GuaBasSedimGuay6_FD_113737 | JGI IMG/M metagenome (GOLD analysis project Ga0164315, IMG submission 113737) | Subseafloor sediment microbial communities from Guaymas Basin, Gulf of California, Mexico - Guay6, Core 4569-2, 0-3 cm | ecosystem: Environmental > Aquatic > Marine > Hydrothermal vents >... | reverse complement strand
AGTGATAAATATTATTTTCTCATTTTTATCTATGAATTCAGTCAGTTCTTTTTTGGGTTTCCAATCTGTTTCTTTCATTACTGCATGATGACCTAAAACTTTAATGTTACTTTCCCAATAATCGGGTCGTGGGAATAAGCTTGGCGAAATGGTATAAATAAAATTTCTGTTGTGAACTATTTTCTTTAATTCTGTTCGTTTGATTTTATCCTGTATAGGTAGCCACTTTTTTGTAGATAAGGCTGCAGTAGCTGCCCCAAAATCATATAGTTTGAATGTAAGTTTGTTAAAAAAATCTCCGAAATTTTTACTAAAAACAAGTAATGAATGTCCTTTTACATAGTGCAAATATGGGTAAGGACTTAAAAAAGTTGTTTTCCCACTATTTTTATACTCCCAAATTATTGGACAAGTTGTTTTTGAATTATAAAGTACTCTATCCGGTCTCTCTTGATTAATAAGTTCGTAAAGCTTAGTTTCTTTTTCTTTATTCGGGCCTTTTTGTTTCATGGCAAGTTCCATGAATGCGAAGAATTTTTTTAATCCATTTCCTCCTCCAAAAACTATTCTACCTGCATCACTATTGTTTAAATCAAATAATTTGCTCCCGAGAGAAGCGAATTCTAGCTCATTACATTCTGTCAATTCTCTAAATTGTTCTGAAAATGCACAAATGACTTGATGTCCTTTTTCTTTCAGAATTTTTCCAACTGCTAAAAAAGGTTCAATATCTCCTTGGGTTCCTATGGCTGTTAAAATTATTTTCATTAGCTACTTATTTAGTTGGCTACAACGCCTGGTGTAAATTAGAGTTTGCTTTTGGCGCTTGCTTTTGCTTGGAAGGTTTACCCGATCGTTTGGTTTGCTTTGGATTTTATTAAATTATTGCTTGTCTTGTGATATATAAGCTAATTTGCTCAAAAACTTTACAGTGGTTTCCATCGTTGAAAAGAAATCTGGATTATTCCCGGAGAAATATTTAAAGAAACCATGTTCGCGTCCTTCATAAAGCTCAACTTCGCACTTGTTCCCATATTTATCCATTTCCTCACAAAACCACTGAGATTCTATAAGAGAAATACCTTTGTCAGCTGTTCCTTGAAAAATTATTGTTGGCGGTGCTCCATTATATACATTATGAACCGGTGAAATTTCTTCAACATTCCTGCCATCTAAGTATCTGATTTCCTTTTTGTTTAATGGAGGATCTCCAATTACAGGCAAAACCAGTCTTGGATTAAACAATACCAGAGCATTTGGAATTGAGCTTATACTCAAATCTTCATCAGGCTCATCATAGTCTTTTATCAGGGCAGAACATGCTGCAAGGTAGCCTCCTGCACTTCCTCCTCCTGCAGCAATACGGTTTTCATCTATACCTAAGTCATCAGCACGTTCTCTTATCCATCTAATGGCTGATTTCGCATCAGCTATACTTTCAAAAATAGTCCTACCATGACGTTTTACCCTGTAAGTAGCTACGACTGCTACCATGCCTCTATCAACAAGGTACTTACTCTGAGGCCTGAATTCCCATATACTACGTTCTCTTAATCCACCCCCGTGAAAAAAAATTATTGCAGGAAGGTTTTTATCTAATTCTTTATTAGCTGGTTGAAATACAGACAACTCTAGTTTGCTGAGGCCTCTGGTTTTATAAGTATAACTTTCAATCTCAATATTATCAACTACAATCTGGGCATGAGTTTCATTGGGCAATATGATTATTGCACAAAAAATTAAGAACTCTAATAGTTTCAGGATGCAGATTGCCTTATTCATATCAAATTCTTATTAATTGGTAAGTTTTACCTTCGGCGGTTTCAAATTGAATAGAACCATCTTTGTGCTGTTTGGTTTTGATTTCTGTTTTGTTGTCCATTACCCTGAAATCTCCTTCAGCGAGAATTTTACATCTATTTCCAGCCTTTGATTGTATTTCAAGAAAAGTTATTTTCTTATCCTTCCATTTTATATCTAGTTCAAATCCACCTCGAACACAAACCCCATCAAAATGACCTTTGCTCCATTCGCCTGGCAGGGCAGGCAGTAAATGAATAACGCCTTCGTGCGATTGAACGATCATCTCTGTAACCGCAGCAGTAAGGCCGAATGCGGCATCTACCTGAAGCGATGTTCCACATAAGGCAAATAAAGACTTGGTACATTGTTCTTTTAAATATCCTTTGTAAATAGAGTTGGCTCGGTCTCCATCATAGAGTCTTGACCACAGGTTCATTTTCCATGCACGCGACCATCCTGTGGCTCCATCACCTCTTTGTTCTAAAACCGCTTTAATTGGCTCAACCAATTCTGGTGTTCTCTTCGTTGAAAGCACATTTCCGGGATACAAACCATACAGGTGGGAGAAGTGCCTGTGATTCGGCTCCATCTGCCCGAAGTCATCTGCCCATTCTTGCAAGGCACCGGATTTCCCAACTTGCGTAGGAGCCAATCGTGCTCTGGACTCTGCTACCTTAGCAGCGTAGTCTTTGTCCTTGTCTAACACTTCCGTTGCTTCTATGTAATACTTGAAGAGGTCTTTTAAAATCTGCATATCAATAGAGGAGCCATAAGTAATAGTGGTAAAATAGTACCAACCAATTATTTCGTCAAAGAAATATTCATATCCAGGTCCTTTAGGAGGATTCTCCGGTGAGTTTGAAGGACTGGTAACCAACCACTCCCCATTGGGATGTTCTATTAAGAAGTCCATGAAGAAGTCAACCGAACCTTTAATAATTGGGTAAACTTTCTCTAAAAACTCTTTGTCTCCTGTGTACAAATAGTGTTCCCACATATGAGTAGTTAACCATGCACCACCTACCGTAAATGTTCCCCACGTCGGACCATCCATCGGTGTGGCTACTCTCCATAAATCTGTGTTCTGATGAAAAACCCATCCATCAGCACCATAATGCTCCTTCGCTACTTCGGTGCCTTCATCCCTTAGTTCTTCTATCATCGTAAACAATGGTTCAGATAATTCTGATAGGTTGCCCGACTCAACAGCCCAGTAATTCATTTGAATGTTGATGTTTGTTGTGTATTTCGAATCCCACGAAGGATTTTCATAAGCGTTCCAAATCCCTTGCAAATTGGCTGGCTGCGTTCCCACTCGACTGGAGGAAATCATTAGATATCTGCCAAACTGATACGACAGAGCCGCCATTTGCGGATCGGGTTTTGTTTGAATGCTTTCCATACGTTCATCAGTGGGTAAGTAGGACGAGGGCGTGCTTTCCATGTTCAGGCTTACCCGATTAAAAAAGCTCTGGTAATCTTGAACGGCTTTCTCTCGAACGGAGGAGTATTTTTTATTATCCAGGTTTTTGAAATAATTCTGAACTCGATTTTTTTCGTTTGCACTTACATCTTTGTAGTTCATAAAATTTGTAGCAGCTACGAAATAGATGGTAACAGAATTTGCATTGGAGATTGTAATTCGTGCATCATCACGAGAAATTTCTCCACCATCTGTTTCAAATCGTGCGCGGGCCTCGTAACGTAATTGGCTTTCGATTCCAAGGTAATCTGCAGAACGACCAGTTAATACCAATTCATTTTCTTTATCTCCATCCATTCGAAAATAATCCGTTCCGTAATTAGAATGTTGGGTGTTTCTGGTTCCTCTTAATTCTGAATCAAATGAAATTTTACCGGGTTCGCTTGCCGTTAGTCTGATGGCAATTGTTTGATCCACATGAGAAGATAATACCTCACGGGTATAGCTTACCCCATCAATGATATAAGAGGACCCAACTATTCCAGTTGTCAGATCCAGCCAACGTTTGTAGTTTGAAGATTCCTGGTCCTTTGTATAAAACAAGTGCAGGTTGCCAAGGCATTGGTATTTTTGTTGCTCAACAGGATATCCCATCAAATGCCTGCCGAAAAGTTTATGCGCTTTTATGGGCTCACCTTCAAAAAGAAGTTTTTGAATTTCCGCCAACTTTTCATGACCTCCTTTAACAACGGATCTGTAAGGGCCACCAGAATAATATGTATCCTCGTTAAGTTGAATCCTTTCTTCTTCAACTCCTCCAAAAATCATGGCACCCAATCTTCCATTACCAACGGGTAAAGCATTTTCCCATTTATCAGCAGGCGCTTTGTACCAGAGCAATGTGGAAGGATCAAACTCCTTCTTGTCAATAAGTTCAGCGACATCCTGTGACCATAAGCTTGCTGGTAAAATGCTGTTCAGAAGCAAGTAAGCAATGGCGAGGGATATTCTGTATTTTAATTTGTAATTCATCTTTATTTGATTTCTAGGTCACTAAATACTAATCACGTAATATGACCTTCCTTACTATGCTACCCTGGGCTGTGTGGACTCTTACAAAATAGAGTCCTGCACTTTTTTTCGACAGGTCAATACTGTTGCTGCCAGGCTTATCCTGGAAGACTCTCTTTCCATCTAAACCATACACCTCTATATATTCGATTCTGATCTTAGCATCGATCTGTAATCTTCCTGGACTCACTTGATAAATCTTTATATTTTCATCCAATCGATCATCAATTCCTGTAGAACAACCTACAATTGCTTCGTGTGTGGCAGTGCATCCATTATTATCTGTTACAGTAACCGTATAATTACCCGGGCACAACGCATTAATATCCTCAGTAATTTCTGAGTTCGACCAGGAATATGTCGTATGATCCTCGCCGTTTAAGAAATTTACCTCAAAGTAATCTATTGATCCTGTCTGACCATTGCCATTGCAGTCCCAGGCGGATAAATACCAGTAATCGTGTACAAGCGCGCCATCCAGAATGAAGCCGTTCGTAGTGAAGTCATCATTTGGTTTCCACTCACCTGTAAAAGGAGCAGTTCCGGTTGAGATTGAATTCGTCGCATCTCTGGTGAAACATGCCATATCGATATTTTCACCAGCAGGGATATCCCCTGCAGCTACAAGCTCTAACCACCCCCAGTCGTCACCAACAGTAGCTACTAAGTTTATCCTTAGATCAGCTGGATTTGGGTGTGTAAAGCTAAGGCAAACAGAATGAATGCTGGTTTCATCGATATTGGCATAGGAAAGGGCAGGAACAAAGTCGATGTAAAACAGATCTGAAACACAATCACCGTCGGCCATATTTGGATTCCCGGAGTAGCCAGATGAGTTCGTAGAAAACTTAGCAAACGGTTGGCCAATTTCATCTCCTGTTGCCCTAAGATCAATAGCCCCGTTGCACGAAAGGTTGCAGTCTGTAGCATCTAGAATGGAGGAGGAAAGGACTATATCCGGAGTACTTGAAATGGTAGTAGAACATGATGTCGTGTCGTTATTGCTATCTGTAATTGTAACCGTGTAATCACCAGGTGCCAATCCAGTTTGAGTATTTGTGCCATCTTCTGTAATTCCAGTAGTCGTTGCACCATTTGACCAGCTGACAGAATAGGGTGGAACACCTTCAAAAAAACTTACTGTAGCACTACCATCTTCTCCATTACAGTCCGTGGTTAAAATGCACGATAGTACATCACAAGCACTCGGTCCGTTATACACATACGGATCTGCTGTACCTGTTTCAATCAAGTTACTTTGAGTATGTAAATTATTCTGTACGCTACTTAGAAGAGAGTTGATCATCACTGTTTTTTGTCCTTCCGTAAACATGATGCTACAACCGTAATCCATGTAATTCTGGGTATTATCTTTTAAATCTCCAATTCCATCGTCACAGCTATTTCTATTTAAATCACAACCCCATGTTCCCGTGGTAGTGGGGGTGTCATCTATTCCATCATCTAACTCGCAGCTGCCTGGAATACTGCCTGATCCCCATGTGTGGGGCAAATTTAACCAGTGACCCACTTCGTGTGTAAGAGTTCTGTCCCAATAGGGAGCTCCCGAAAAAGTTCCAATTGAACCTACATAGAAGTGATCAATCCCCACGCCGGAGTATGGATTGTTTGCAACAGGCCCATAGCTCCAGCTTCCCCCATCCATTAATGTATAAATGTTCAGATATTTGTCGTAATCCCATTGATTAGGCGACCAGTTGGCCTGTACCTCACCCCAGTCGCAGGTTTCTCCATGCATATTCTTCGCATCCTCGTAGTAGTTGATCCCGGTGGAGCAGTTTCCATTGGGGTCTATTTGTGCCAACCTGAATTCGATACCGACGTTGGCATATATTGGCCAGAATAGAGGATCTATATCGACCGTATCCGGACTCATGGCGTTAAAATCTTCATTTAATATCCGAACCGCATCAATTATTTGTTCTTCCGAAATCTTTTCGGGCCCGTTGTTATGGAGCACATGAAACACAATGGGTATAATGTACTTCTCTGTCGATTTTAGAATTCCTTTCTTGCCTATTTCTTTTCCCTCCTTCGTATGGTTTTCTAATTGTTCTTTTATGGCCTTGTACGTAATAGGATCCTTTTCCTTTAGTTGCTCAAAAGCCTGATCCTGTCTACATCTACCGTGTTCCTGACAATAAGTAGTCGTATTAATTAGTAGAAGAGATGAAATAAGGATTAGTATCAGTCTGGTTTTCATCACGTTTTTCTATATATAACTATTTGTTACTACTTAGTATAAAGCTATCTGGTGCATATGCCCCTAGTTCAACTGTGAGCTTATTGTCGATTTCATTAACCGACTTTCCTATCTCTTCACCACGCAGGTATACCGGAGTTGCCAACACAGTAGCAAGAAAACCGTCGTGTGAAGATACAGCGGTCGTCTTTGCACCCCGCGCGATGGGTAGACCGTATTGTTTGCAGACATCTTCTGAAAAAGAAAATCCCCTTGTAATCTCTTTGGGAAACATACTCGCCGATTGAAGAGTATAGGGAGCTACATGAACAACAAAGCGTTCCGATTTAATGGTTTCATCGAGCCTTTGACGGCGTGAAGGAATTTGTCCGGGCCAGTCTTTCAAAACCTTCGACAAAACCCATCCTGGCGCAGTCCATGCAAATTTCTGTTCCTTCGGAAGGTACTTTGTACTGTCCATAATATGGAATCAGGTCTTCTACACGGTGCGTGTAACCAATATCAAAATGAGTTTTGCAAATAACAATTATCTCTTTAAGATTTTGATTGATATAGGTAGTGTTGCCGGGTTTAATCTACCGGCTCTTTGTACCACATCATTGTAGCCGGATCAAACTCTTTCTTGTCAATAAGTTCACCGACATCCTGTGACCATAGCTTTGTTGGTAAAATGATATTCAGAAGCAAGTAAGCAATGGCGAGGGATATTCTGTATTTTAATTTGTAAGTCATCTTTATTTGATCCCTATGTCACCAGAATAAATGAAACATAATTTATGATCGCAAATTTGGTCCTTCTGACCCTGACTGAGGTTTGAACTCTGGACCCTTGTTGTAATGTTTAATGACCCCGAATTTTGAATTAAATTTTACCTGCTGCTTATTCATTCAGTATTAATTCAATTGCCTTCTCAAGTATTTCATCTTTACCGTTCTTTATTCCCTCAATTGTTGGTTTTACAACTATGTCAGGAACAATTCCTACTCTTTGCGTTTCTTCACCATTAGGGTAATATACTCCTATTCCTGAGATCACTGTAGATAGTCCTCCCGGTAATGGAATTGATGAAATATTTCCGTCCGCTCCTGCGGTTGTACTTCCTATTATGGTTGTATTGTTTCCTGCTCTAAATGCCATTGCCGTGTATTCTGCCTGGCTTTGTGAAAATTCATTTACTAATACAATCAGTTTCCCCTCATAGGTTTCGTCTGATTTTGGTATAACTAATTCTTTCGTAAAGGTAAATTCACCGGGATTATTCATATTTCCTTTAGTGAATTTCACAAAAGGAGTTGAAGTCGAGACGAAGAAGGAGCCTAATGCGAAAGGAACAAAGCTTGATGGATAATTACGTATATCAATGATAAAACCTTTGGTGTCTTTAAATCCACTCTTAATTTCAGGAATGTCAGTGTCTTTAATTGACATCAATGTAACATATCCAATATTGTTGTCCAACAACTTATAACATTTTTCGTCACTCTTTTTGTACCAGTGAAATCTGTTTAAGGAATCCACAGGATATAGCCTTAGCATCTTTGTTGCCATCCTTCCTTCACTTATGTATTCTACCTCTAATTCCGTTTTCTGAGAACGAAGCATATCAGCTGAAATATTTCTCAGACGGGTTGGTTTATTTGATGCAGGATAATACTTGGATAACTCAGCAACTATGTTGTCAACTTTTCTATTATTAATTCGTGTAATGAAATCTCCAATTTCTAATCCTGCCTCGCTTTTGAGTTCAGGGTTGTAATAATCAGTTACAACGAGTTTTTTTTCAATAAATCTCAGATGTACCGGAGCATAATAATTGCCTTTCCATTCTTCAATTTTATTATTTCCACCATATAAATTTGCATGTGTATCTTTAATATCGCCTATAATTTGAATGGCTGCTAATTCATATTCAAATTCATTTAGTGCATTTGTAAATACTGGGATATACTCCTTTAAAGTATTATTCCAATCTTTGTCAATCAAGTGTTTATTAGGGAAGAAATAATTAATCATATTCCAATATCTGAATAAAGCCAAGATTCTAAATCCATCATCGGGATATGACATATTGTAATATGCATCTTCATTTAGGAATTCTGGATTTCCTACTCTTGGTGCCATTCTTATATAGAAATGCTTGCCTTGATTTCGATTCTCATAAATGTAGAGAAGTTCATTTCTTAATAAATCATTATTAACGCTGGCTGCAATCCATTTATGATCAGGTTTGAGGTAGGCATCAGAGGCTGTTTGCTTGCATTTCTTACATTTTTCTATTTCTCCTAGGCCCTTAATCCAATTAAGGATCAATTCCTCTCTTGCGATGTTCTTGGATTCTTTCAGATAGTCTGGCATGAATCGAAATAATTCATAGTCCCAATTGTAATTGCCTGTTGCAATTTCTGGATGATAGTATTTCAAAAATCCCCATACTCTACCTAACAATTCAAGATCATCTATTAAACCTGGTGTCAATTCAGGAATTTCAACGTCCGAACCGCTATCGAACTCTTTATCAAGATTAGCTTTATATACAGACTTTTTTGTTTCCTTTAGTGATTGAATACTTTTCCCATCAATTGTTAATTCAAAATCATCAAACCAGGCTTCACCTTTACCTGTTAAGATGCCTGCTACATAAATGTTCTCTGCTTCTTCCGGATATTTTAATTCTATCGAGTATTTCTGCCAATCTTTCGTACCTGAGATATTCTGCTTCTGCATATTGTCGAAAGCCTGAGCCTTTCCATTTCCGTCCACCCGAAGCAACAGGCCTGCAAATCCATTTTCTACATTTTTGATTTTCATATAACCTTCCAGCTTAATAGAGTTTCCATCATAGTTTGCAGGAATTCTATAAGCTATACTACCGAATTGTGCATTTATAGTTGAAGTAATCTTGCCTGATTTTTCTCCAGAATTACTCAAAGAATCTATGCTTAAAACATAGCTTCCCCATTTGATCCAACCATCTGAAAGCGAATTGACATCATTTTGCTTTTCAAATCCAAGATTGAATTCTTGGTTAGTCTGTGCCTGACAGCATATCATAAAAGATGTCAAAACAAAAATTGCAATCTTTTTCATTGTGGCTTTGTTTCTTTAAACTGAATTTAACTTTTGATATACGAGTCTCTCAATTACTCCCTTCCTTAATTTATCGGCAGAACGTATATTCTACTGCAATCGGCGGGATAGGATGCTGATTTAGGTTGTTTTGTTGCGATATGTGGGCTAAAGTGAGGCCCATTTGACGTCCTCCCAATAAACTGAGCCAATCTAAAATAGAGGATTCCGGGGGGAGGTCAAATGTAAATACTTGAATAATATAGTGGAACATGATCATCTGTTCATAAAATGGCGCATTCAACAGGGCTTAGAATTTAAGGATTTTGAGTCAGAAAGAAGAACTCTTACAGGGATTGAGATAGTCCGAAGATTCAAGAGCGAAGTATGTTCAAATCGTTATTTTCTTTAGCCGCATAGAACGTGATTTATTTGAATATTTTAGTGAATGGTCGTCTGATGAAACGCGATTTGATTATCTTCTCCTTTTTGTGAGCTTCTGTGCGAGGAGCCATTTCATAAATACAGGCTCCGGATCACAACGGTCGCTGCTCATTTGAGTAATGCCATTATCACTGCCCGTAATCATCTTAGGAGCAACACCGTGCCCGTCACCCACCCAGGTGGTGAACTTCATGTTTCCACCATTTTTTTGCATCTCAGCGAATACTTTCTGATCTCTCTCAATGGGACAAACTCCATCCTGGTCACCATGAAATGCCCATATGGGAATATCTTTAATTATCGAGGCATCAATAAATTCTTCATTCCGGGCCAGCCCACCCCCGGCTGAGGGAGCTGCAGCTGCAAAATATTCAGGATCAGATTGAATGATCCTGTAAGTCCCTTCACCTCCCATGGAGTGCCCCAGTATATATATCCTATTGACGTTAACGGATGGCAATTCCTTGATAATGTCTTTGATGTTCTGAAGGTGTGTAAGATTCCACATTTCCGATGCCTGGGGCGCGAGTACATAGCTGGTGTAATCTGTGCGAGTCTGCTCATCTGCTAGAAGCTCATTCCAATTACGCAGTTGTCTCAGGTTATCCGAGCCCCTGCCTCCACCGCCATGCAGTGAAACTATAAGCGGATATTTCTTTTTAGAATCGAAATTTAGCGGTTTCATGAGCCTGTAGGGCATATCATTATACATGTGGGGTTCATGGAGCTTTACCCAGGCTGGTGTTCGCTTCTGTGCAAAAAGCCATTTCATAAATACAGGCTCCGGATCGCATTGATCGCTGCTGAGCCGAGTATTGCCATTCTCACCCCCCGCAATCATTTTAGGTGCTACTCCGTGCCCGTCGCCCACCCAGGTGGTAAACTTCATGTTACCGCCAATTTTTTGCATCTCAGCGAATAGCTTCTGCTCTCCCTCTATGGGGACAACTTTATCCTCGTCACCGTGAAATGTCCAGATAGGGAGATCCTTAACAACTGCTGGTGCACCCGAATAATTTCTGAAGCCGCCACCGGCCGAGGGTGCTGCAGCTGCAAAATAATCCGGATCAGTTCTTATGAATGTATAGGTCCCCCCGGCTCCCATGGAATGTCCAAGCAGGTATATCCTGTTTTTATCTACTGCCGGCAAATCATTGATGATATCTTTAATTTTCTGAAGATGTGTTGAGTCCCATCTACCTTCCGATTGTGGGGCCAATACATAAGTGGGATAATCTGCCCTTCTCTCTTCATCAGCGAGAACCTCATTCCAGTCGCGTAGCTGTTTCAGATTATCCGAACCCCTGCCTCCACCTCCATGCAGTGAAACTATAAGCGGATATTTCTTTTTAGAATCGAAATTTAGCGGCTTCATGAGCCTGTAGGGCATGTCATTGTACATATGGGGTTCATGAAGCTGGACTACCCATTCCTCCACAACCTGGCCCATAGCTGCTTGCAAGGTGCAAAATATAACAAGGACAAAAAACATCAATACTTTTCTCATGACACTAATTGCTTATGGATTAAATTACAGTTACTTACAACTCCTCAAGAAAGGCCTTCAGCGCTTTGATCAAAGCTTCCTTTTGATCACGGCGAACATTGTGGCGGGCCCCTTCGATGTGGACAATCCTTCCGTTCGGCAACAAGGCGGCAATCTCCTCATTTTGCTTCCTGACTTCCCCCTGGGCATCTGCTTTGAGAATCAGGGTCGGGGCAGTGATCATGGGAAACAATTCACTCTTATCCGGTCCTCTGCCAATAAGGCGCCGGTATACGTTATTGGGATGATGCAATTTCTTTGATGGGGCCCAGAATTCACATTCGCACTGTCCCCATTGTGGAGTATTCTTCATGCAAAGGGCAACAAGCTCATCAATAGTCCTGTTATTCCGCTCCACCATCTGTGCTCGCTGTTCCTCGATATCAGCTTCACTGGGTGTAGTGCCGGGATTGCGGTTGGGACGGGGTATAAGACCGGGATCCTCAAGTATAACGGCACCCGGTATATCGGGGTACCGGGCTGCGAACCATGCAACGGAAGAGCTCCCCATTGAGTGGCCCATCAGAATAGGCTTTTCCAGTCCTAACTCACGAATCAGTCCCGCCAGATCTTCACACTGTGCATCCACGCCATCCGATCTGGAGGGTGGGTCTGACAATCCGTGACCCCGTGCGTCAAACATGATGATGTCGTAGTCTGCTTCCAGCTCCCTGGCCAAATTTGTCCAGCAAAGTCCATTGTCCGATGAACCATGGGCCATAATCATCACTGGTTTATCGCCACCTGTGCGCCAGTAATGAATGCGAATACCATTCGCAAGAACGTAACTGTCGGTCCATCCTTCTGGTGGGTACGAGAGGCAATCCTCCTCTATGTTCTCAGAAAAATTATCTTCTGTGTTTGAGTTTGCGAATGCAGCACCAGAAAAAATTAGTACTGATAATATACCGCCCAGAATAGGGAATGTAAGTTTCTTCATTTTGCTCATTTTTGAGTGCGTTAACAAATGGGATTTATTATGCAATTACCGTTTATGTAATCCTATCTCACAATGAAGGGTTGACTATGTTTATCGTCAGCAAGGTCCGGAACCCTGATAGCCTAAAGTTAAGAGACGGTTTACTCATATCAAAGTTGTTTTTTGTACTTCAAAATCAAACCTTCTTT
>Ga0164315_10003180_pt1 | contig 12708 bp, 6 predicted proteins | sample GuaBasSedimGuay6_FD_113737 | JGI IMG/M metagenome (GOLD analysis project Ga0164315, IMG submission 113737) | Subseafloor sediment microbial communities from Guaymas Basin, Gulf of California, Mexico - Guay6, Core 4569-2, 0-3 cm | ecosystem: Environmental > Aquatic > Marine > Hydrothermal vents >... | reverse complement strand
TCCGTAGCCTGAGCTTGCTGTTCCTCTTCGAGTAAAGCCCGGCGTGAGACAACCAGGTTGGGATGCCGGCCACCTTCGACTTTGGTGATTAAGAAAGCCAGCCGTTCACCAATGAAGGCCTCCAGGTCTTCGACATAATTGATATCGATCTGGGAAGCCGGACAGAACGCGCGCAATTTAGACATCTCTACTTCAAGTCCACCTTTAATGGTCCCCGTAACGCGTCCCTCAACCGGATGTTGATCATCAAATGCCTGCCGCAGCTCTTCAATCCCATGCATGCGTCTGGCGTGCCGGGAGCCAAGCATCAGCGTACCTGAGCTTTCGTCCTTGCCACTAACGACGATCTCGATTGAATCCCCGACTTCTACAGTGAGGTTGCCCTCATCATCGGTCAGTTCTTCCCGCTCCACAATCCCTTCGGTTTTGGAGCCAAGGTCGATAAAAATATTGTCGCTCTGGATCGACACCACGGTACCGATGACCTTGTCACCCGTCCTGGGTTCCTTCTTACTTGTCATGCCCTGTTTCTTCTCGAACTCACCGAAAAGAGATGCAAAATCTTCGTTGCCCGTCATGCCACGAATATCCTTTGATGAAATATGAGTGGAATATGCTTGCAGGAAGTTTAAATGCTATTTCCCGCACAATCCATTGGTGTTGATCAGCCATCCCTTCATTCTTCTGGACAGCTCAGCCACCATGGCAAAAGTTGCTGAGCGTTGTAGAATTAGGATTAAATGTGGCTGTCCGGGCTTTCGCCTTTCTTGACACTGGTGATCAGCAAGATACTCGCTCACCTGGATGGCAGAACGGCTATCGTGGGAACAGCCCGGCTACCGCAATGCCTAAATATCATCAGCTTTCACTTTATATATTTTCTGAGTTGTGTCAAATATCAGATTTTCTCTATTAATCTCAAGCCAAGCGATCATTTGCTCTTTAGTTAGATTTTTGCCAATAACAGCATTCATCAAATCTATATTATATTTGTAAGCTGTATTTCTTGAATAGTCATCAAGTTTTCGGCTCAAATAATCTAATGGCCCAGCGAAGCCCGCCATTAAAAGGGGGTAAGAGAAAGCATCCGCCTCCAGATTATTCATTTCACCACTTTCCCAAATAATTTTCATTGGCGTTAAAGTGTCAAACGATTCGATATTTTTTAATACTGAGTAGGTTATATGCCTATTCATTCCACCGTTAATAAAACACTTTGCCATTAAATCATAGAGAGAAGGATCATTTAGGTTTGCCAATGCTCGCACGTAGGAATAGTTTACTTTTCCATTTTGTTGCGTTACGAATTCAATAATTTGAGGTGCAACTTCTTTTGCCCATCCTTTCTCGTTGATGACATCGATTAACCATGGAATCTTAGTGAAATTCGAAAAAACCAATGTCTTATGCTTATCATTTAATGATTCTTTCAGTGCGTAAAGGATGTATCTTGCTGGTGAATGCCAGTCCTTAGCATATTCAAGATAATCTTCTTCTCTGCCTGAAATGGCAGCCTTTATCATCCCAACCTGAGGGTCAGTTTGATAGTAGCCTTCCTGATTTGACGACAAGTACAAAATCACATCCACAAAATCCCGAACTTCACAGTCAGAAGAATTTTCCGGCAAATGCACTCTTTTTAATAACTCCAAATCTACCACATCTTTTTTTACAGAAACTCGACCTAATAACTCCTCCGAACTCATCCCCATATCAATTCTCAGGCAATTAACTGCCTGGTTTCCTATCGGGTCTGGATTAGCGTCAGTTGATTTTTCTTTGCAAGCCACTAACAAAATAACCAACGATATAAATAAAATATTTCGATACATAATCTTGTAACCCACAGTTATTGTTTTAGGCTGAGTGACCACCTTGAACTTAAATTGTACCCATAGGCATAGAATAGAACTCACAAAAACGTTCTGTTGATATTTCCGTTTCATTTTCATTACAGCTTGCCAATAAGACACACGAAATAATGGCTAAAGCTGTTCGAATATCTTGTTTCATCATTTATGAGCATAACGACACAATTCACCGGAGGCAAAAGCATACACCGGGTGTTCATAGAATGATCCCGTTAAGTTACACTCTCCCTGATGTCTTCGCTTAACCACTATGCTTCGTCTGTTTATTGTCGGCCTTTCCATGGCAGGCTAACCACTGGACCAACGACAAACCGGAACTGATGTTCCATGCCGAAAGCTTCCGGCGATTTGACATAGTTCCAGTATTGAAAGCTGAATTTCCAGGCCCTGCCTTTTAGAATTGCGGTTTTCGCGAGGCCTATGCCTGCTGGAAGCGTCCAGGCGTTGTCGCTGTCGGCCTTGTGATTATAAGACCAGGTCGGGCCGGAGAAAATCTGCCAGCCTCCCTTCAGGTTGAAGTTGTAGATGTACTGGCCGCCGGTGACGCTGGTATCAAAGCTGTCTTCCCCCGCTATATCCCACTGGTGAGAGACGATGATTCCCATAACACCCCATTTTCGAACCATGAAAAAGCCTAGCTCAGGGCCCAGCAGCCATTGATCAAGTCCAAGCGCATCATCGGTGGCCGTGGGCAGGGAGCCGGCCACGCCAGCAATGATGATGTTCGAGCCTGCTTCTTTTTTGATGCTGAAACCGAGCGATGCATCAAAACCGATATCGCCCAACTCAACACCCATAGACTCGAAACTACCATCTGGACCAGGAACGGGTTGATCAATAATAATCGGTATGGCTGGCCTAATGAAGAAGTTGGTTCCGCCCCCTAAGGGGTAAGGTAAGCTGGGTTGCAAGGTGATCTTGAAGGCGGATTCATCGCTTGCGCCTGGCAGGTCTCCATCGTAGGTGATGTAATCGAAATTCGTGTTAAGGGTACCCAGGGCTGTATTGGGATTTGCTAATTCGGCAGCGATTTCCTCGGCCAAAGGTGTTGCGGCACCACCTCCAGATTTGACGTCTTTCGGCGATGCCTTCACCACTGCACTTGCACCTGTCACCCTAAACTCAACCAGTTTATTGGTGACTATATTGCGGGCGCGGTGGAGATCCGCTTCAGCAGTATTGCTTTCAAACTCAAAACAGGCAGACTCTTGCAAAGCGATAATGCAAATCTGGCTTTCACCCCTGATTTCCCACGTTCTTTCAAAGGACGCGCCACCCACACGCAGCAAGCCTGTTCCATTGGCATGATACTCAGCCTGGCCGACACCACCACCCACGAGGTCTCGGTCCATCGTTCGACCACTCATAAACGCCCGCAATTCGTCGGCACCGGTGACAGGTACCCACTCGCCGTTTTGCGCCATGAGAGAGAATGAGGCCAACAAGGCAAATGCAGCAGCGAACACCAGTAGAAAAAACTGTTTGTTTATGTACTGCATAACGCTCCCCATGTAGAACAGTGGATTAAAACGCAAGTCTCGCTTTAATGCATCCTATCCTCTATCTTTTTCATTTTCGCGGTGGAGTACCTGCGCACTCCACCGCCAGCGCCGTTTATCTAACTATTCATACTTAGTCGATATAACTGATATGGATCTTTTCGATTGTCCCACTGAACTTGAATGGAGTTTGCTCGTGATAATCCAGCGCGACCGCTGAACCAAGATCCATACCCACATCAAAAGATTCCGATGCTGTAAAGACCGCTGGAACAGTTATCTCCGCCATCACTTCACCAACGGTTTTACCATTGACCTTAAGCGTGATGAGGGAAGGAGCCATTGGTTTCTTCTGTTGTGCTTTTACAATAACTTCGATCTTCACTTTTCCTGTTGGTATTTTTTCACCTGAGTTCACCCTATAGCGATTTAAGGTCATGGCGTTGTATTCTGCTTTCAATACGCCTTTGTCCATGTAAACCGTGAATCCTGCTGCAATACCTCCCACGGCATAAATGACACCACTGGTGTTCTCAGCGATATCAACATGGATGGTCGAATGTGTAGAGAATCCACTTTGGAATTTTGGTGCCTGGGATTCATGGATACGCGTCATGCCTGCATACATATTCCATTCGGTCAATGTAGTCGACTTGATTTCCTCGGGATGATACGCAATGGCGTATAAAGAGCCGCCAATCGGAAAGACCTTGTTTTCGGTCGCTTCCACCAAAAAAGCATCTTTCATCTCTTGCAGTCTTTCAGGATGTTGTTTGGCAATATTATTGGACTGTGAAAAATCTTTGCTGAGATCATAAAGCTCCCATACATCAGTGTTCGGGTTCCAACCAGCCAGATGAGACTCCAGTGGTGCCCAGGGATATCTCGGGCCAAATGTACCTGCAAACCAGCCATCTTTATAAATGCCCCTGCTGCCCATAATTTCAAAGTATTGTGTGGGTTTTTGGCCTGCTGCGTCCGCATCGTTGAAGGTGTAGGCGAAAGAAGTACCATCCAGGGGATCCTGTGCCACACCATTGTAGAAATCAGGTGGTGTAATACCCAGGATGTCATAAATCGTCACAGCGACATCATTCACGTGGTGGAATTGTGACCGTGGCGTATCGTCATGTTTGATTTTTGCGGGCCATGAAATAACCATAGGGTTACGCGTACCGCCAAAATGGGCCGCAACCAGTTTGGTGGATTTAAATGGGGTTGATCCACTCCAGGCCCATCCATGGTGATAAATACTCTCAAGCAGTGGTCCACCCAGTGCATCCATTCCACCATACTCGTTATTCAATACCTCGATTTGTTGGTCGAGCGTACTTGGCATGCCGTTTTGGGAAAGCAGTTCAGAAATAGAACCAAGGCCACCCTCTGCAGAGGAGCCATTATCACCGTTAATGTAGATAACCAGGGTGTTGTCCTTAACCCCGAGGTTTTCCAGTTCATCGATGATCCTGCCGTATTGCACATCGGTATGCTCCAGAAAACCGGCAAATATTTCCATCAACCGGGTCTGGAACTCGCGTTTATCTTTGGGAACATCTTTCCATTTCTGCATCGTTGGATCGATGTCGGTGAGTTTTGCATTGGCTGGGATAATGCCCATTTTTTTCTGCTTTTTGAAGATCTCTTTCCGCAGTTCATCCCAGCCCTGGTCAAATTTGCCAGCGTACTTATCAGCCCACTCTTTGGCGACCTGGTGAGGGCCATGAACAGCACCTGGTGCGAAATAGACAAGGAATGGCTTGTCAGGATTGGCCATTCTCTGGTTACGCATGAAGGCAATGGCGTGATCAGCCAGGTCTTCGGTCAGGTGATAGCCTTCTTTATCCGGATAGTCGATAGCCAATGTGTTTTCGAACAGCATCGGCTCATATTGCGCGGCCTCACCCGCGAGGAAGCCATAGAAATAGTCAAACCCCAGCCCGGTTGGCCACTGGTCAAAAGGGCCGGTAGGGGTGATATCGATGGTTGGCGTGTTGTGCCATTTACCAAAGGCGCCCGATGTATAGCCGTAGGCACCCAACACTTGCATCAAGGTTGCGCTCTCCCTGGGAATACTACCGATATAGCCATCCCAGTCGGTGGCAAACTCGGAAATTTGACCATAACCGACATGGTGGTGGTTTCTACCTGTCAGCAATGATGCGCGCGTTGGCGAACACATTGCCGTGGTGTGAAACGCGTTGTACTTGATGCCTTCATCGGCCAGGCGGGTCAATGTAGGTGTATTGATGGGCCCGCCGAAAGTTGAGGGATTACCGAAACCGGTATCATCGGTCATGATAATAATGATATTCGGAGCATTTGCGGGTAAACGCCTGGGTTCTTGTCGCCATTGGTGCTCCGAGTCCTTCAGCGTAATGCCGGTTGTACTTGCCGATTTAGCTTTTGGAAATGGCAGGTTTTGTTGTGCCAATACGGCAGAAGAAAATAGTAATGCCGTGAGCGCAGCCACGGTCATGTAAATATGCGACGCAGGTTTCATGTCGATCCTCCGGGTTTAAACCCAATAAAGGTTACTTAATTAACTGGTGAAATTAACTGGTGATCTGTCAGGAAAATACGACTGCGTTATACACAAACCGCAAGTATTAGCTGATCAAGTATGGGGGGGCGGGGTTTCCGGAAACATGACATTGTGGGCAAACTTCATGACCTGATGAGCAATTGCATTGTCCAGAGGAGAAATGCGTCAGTTTTTATACTGGGCGGGCGAAACACCGTTCCAGCGTTTAAATGCCCGGGAGAAACTGCTCGAATCGCTGAATCCGAGCAGGAATGCAATTTCATGCAGGTTTCTGTGTGATTGGCTGATGTATTCAAGTGCCAGTTCCTGCCGAACCTGATCCAGTATGCTGTAATAGCTGGTATCGGCATTGCTTAATTTATTTTGTAATGTGCGTGGGCTCATATGGCACTTGTTTGCGACCTCCACCTTGGAGCACGTTCCGCCGGGTAGCAATTCCGTGATGAAAACACGTACACGAGTTAATACATCTGATTGCTGATGTCTGGCCAGGTAATCTGAAAGCACTTTGTCATGTTGCAAGGCCAGTTCCCTGAGGGCGCCGGGCAACTTCGCCTGCATGTCGGTTTTGCTGATATAGAGTGCGATTTGGTTCGAGGAAAAACTGACCGGGCAGTTGAAAACCTGCTCCATTTCCTGCGTACACCCCGCAGGTGGTGGTCGCTGCAGCTCCACTCTCAGGGGTCGAAAATCCGGTGAGTATATATCCCGGCAGAGTTTCACCAGAATCATTAACCAGGCATCCATGGCCTCCGGACACAGGTTGGGTTCGACCATGGTTATCAGTATCCGGTATTCGCCGTCGACTTCCGCAGTCTCATGATAGCCATCAGTGGTGACAAGCATCAAGAAGCGGTCCAGCCTATTAAACATAGTTAACAATGAACTGCTGGCCAGTAGCGAATAGCCGAGATGGCCAAGCATGGGTGGGCGTAGAACTGCGCCGGCCCGCAACCCGAAACAGGCATCACCGGTAGCTTCAACGGCCAGCTTCCAGACACGATTCCGGACCGAAACAGGGTAAAGTTTCCACGGATCAGTCAGCAAATCAAGATCAATGCCCGCCTTGGTTAATAACCGGGAACTGTCAACACCATAACTCTCCAGCGCTTCGGCCATAGGCTTGAACCAGAGACCAAGTGCCATGCCCTCAGTATGAGATGTTTTCGTGGCTTGCTTCACCATTGTAAAAAATGATTTTCATTGTGTTTTGTCAGGCCTAAACATACCACGAAACGAGTACAGAACCGGTTTAAAATTGATTTTCTCCTCAGGACATAAGGCTTGCTCACACGACCATGCTATTAACTTTGAATGTTCATAAAATCTCACCGTCAAGAATGTTATAAAACGATGGGAACGATGGGTGTCTTCTATAAAAAATAGAAAGGGTATCTGCTGAACGTAAATCAAACTAATGCCAGTCTGTAAGCTGACAAATTACTGCGCGCAGACTCTGTAAGCTGGTTCTAAATCAATTTAGACCATGCTTGATAAACCAGAAGATTAAGGAGGGATGATATGCAAACAAGATTTAAACGCTTCACTATGATGATGGTGACATTGATGCTATTGGCGTCCTCGAACGCAATGGCCCGGAATAAACCCAATATTGTTTTGGTATTCATGGACAACTTTGGGTGGGGGGAGCTCGGTAGTTATGGTGGGGGGCTTATACGTGGTGCGCCAACCCCTCGTATTGACTCACTCGCCGAAGAAGGGTTGCGCCTGCTAAATTTTAACGTAGAGGCGCAATGTACTCCCAGTAGAGCCGCTATTATGACGGGACGTTATGCCATTCGCACAGGAAACGGATCTGTTCCAATGGACGTAGGAGTTTATGGCCTCACTCAATGGGAATACACGCTGGCTGAAATGTTATCTGATGCCGGTTACAACACGGGCATGTTTGGCAAATGGCATTTAGGTGATTCAGAAGGTCGTTACCCTACGGATCAGGGCTTTGATGAGTGGTATGGCATTCCAAATTCTTCCGATGAAAGCTATTGGCCAGATAACGATTTATTTCGTAACGGTTCTCACCCTCAAGCCAGACCTGAACATATTATGGCGAGTAAGCGTAATGAAATACCGAAAAAACTGGAAGTATATAATGGCGCGAATCGTGTAACTATTGATCGTGAAATTACTGATCGTTCAATTGATTTTATGAAACGAAAAGCAAAAGAAGATAAACCCTTTTTCCTGTTTATCCCGTATACCCAAACTCACCACCCTGTGCAGCCTGAGCCGGCTAACAAAGGAAAAACAGGTAATGGTAATTGGGCAGATGTTTTAGCTCAAACCGATGCCTATGTGGGCAGACTTCTTGATGCCGTTGACGAGTTGGGCATTAAGGATAATACCATTTTTATCTTCACCGCCGATAACGGCCCTGAAGGTGTTCAGCCTCATCAAGGGTTTTCTGGCCCCTGGCGTGGTAGCTATTTTACAGGACTTGAAGGTTCACTCCGTGTTCCTTTTTTAATTCGGTGGCCTGGGAAAATACCTGCAAAAAGCATTTCTAATGACATTGTTCATGAGATGGATATATTCCCAACATTTGCAAAAATTTCGGGCGGGAAAGTGCCTACTGACCGTATTATTGACGGCATTGATCAAAGTGATTTTTTCATGGGCAAGAAAGAAACATCTGATAGGGAATCCGTTGTGGTCTACGTTGGTAATGATATATATGGCGTAAAATGGAGAAACTGGAAACTGATGTTCAAGGAACTCAATTCAATCGTAGGAGACCACGTAAGAAGTTTCGGTATCCCACTTGTTTACAACTTGCATCTTGACCCAAAAGAAGAATATCCAGCGCAATATGCCGCAGAAAATTTATGGATTCGTTTTCCGGCAGGTCAAGTGCTTGTAGATCATGCCAAGTCTCTTAAAAAAGAGCCACCGATTCCTCCAGGAACACCTGACCCCTATCAACCAAATAAATAATCAGAAAGAATAAGGAGGAAGAGGCATGCAAACAAGATTTAGACGTTTCACCGTGCTGATGGTGACATTGATGCTATTGGCGTCCTCTAACGCAATGGCTCAGGACAAACCCAATATTGTCTTGATCCTGATGGACAACTTTGGTTGGGGGGAACTTGGTGTTTATGGTGGTGGTGTTTTACGCGGGGCGCCAACGCCGCGTATTGACAAGCTTGCATCGGAGGGCATGCGACTGCTCAATTTCAATGTCGAGGCACAGTGCACACCAAGCCGTGCTGCACTGATGACCGGTCGTTATGCCATACGGACCGGCAACGCGTCTGTGCCTCTGGATATCGAGTACTACGGCCTGACGCAGTGGGAGCAAACAATGCCCGAGATGCTGTCTGATGCAGGATACGTAACCGGCATGTTTGGCAAATGGCACCTTGGTGACAGGCAGGGGCGTTTCCCTACCGATCAGGGCTTTGACGAATGGTACGGGGTTCCGAACTCGACAGATGAGGGTTTCTGGAATGTAAAAGACAACCCGCGTTTTCGTCGCGATGCTCATCCGCTCACCCAAAAGGTCTACAGCATCATGGAGGGTCGCAAAGGTGAACCGGTCAAGGTGGTTCGTCCGTATGACATGAAAGAGCGCAAGTTGATTGATCGCGAATTGACTGACTTATCCATCGACTTTATGAAACGACAGTCAAAGGGGGATAAACCTTTCTTTCTATTCATTCCATATACGCAGACTCACTTACCGGTCGATCCGCACCCTGACTTCAGAGGCAAGACGGGGAATGGACCCTTTGCCGATGTTCTCGCTCAGATAGATGTCTATGTAGGCGATCTGTTAGATACGGTTGACGATCTTGGGATAAGAGACAATACCATCTTTATCTTCACCTCTGACAATGGCCCTGAGGCTATTGTCCCCTACCACGGTTCAGCCGGACCATGGAGTGGTAGCTACTTCACTGGCAGAGAAGGCTCTCTGAGGGTTCCATTTATTATCCGCTGGCCTGACAAGGTTCCTGCTGGTGCGGTGAGTAATGAGATTGTTCATGAAATGGACTTATTCCCCACGATCGCAAAGTTGGCCGGAGGCAAAGTGCCAGACGATCGCATCATTGATGGTGTGGATCAAACCGATTTTTTCCTGGGTAAGCAGGAAAAGTCAGATCGCGAAGGATTTGTCGTTTATGTTGGCACTGATATTTATGGCGTAAAGTGGCGCAACTGGAAAATGATGTTCAAGGATATTGAGTATGCTGCTGGCGAGCCAACAAAACAATATGGCATGCCTCTTTTCATTGACCTTTTTACTGATATGAAAGAAGAATTTCCAACCGATGATCATAGGTGGATTGAGAATGCCTGGGTTCGCTGGCCTGCCGGGCAGGTACTTACGGACCATCTGAAATCATTACAGGAAGAACCGCCTATACCCGCTGGTACGTTAGACCCTTATAAACCATCGAAGTAATAACTAGCCAGCTAACAATCGGTTGCAGCGGATGGCACTAGCGTCATCCGCTGAGCCGCAACATTAACAGAACGCTCAATGCCACCTATCCTGATCCGGAATTGTTCAAGTTCTGAGTTTTCTATGATCACAACTTTTCATCTTCAAACTTTCATACTTTGGTGAGCTGTTATAGTCACCCACAACTTCCTGCGTTACACTTTCCCCGATGTCATCTCCAGCCGTTTCAAAGCAAGCCTCCCATACACCGTTGATGCAGCAGTATCTGCGCATCAAGGCAGATTACCCGGATATTATTCTGATGTTCAGGATGGGGGATTTTTATGAGGTGTTTTACGAAGATGCCCGCCGCGCAGCCAAATTACTGGATATCACCTTAACCAGTCGCGGCACATCAGCGGGAGCACCCATTCCCATGGCCGGCATTCCATACCACGCACTCGATGGATACCTGGTCAAACTGATCCGCAAGGGTGAATCCGCCGCAATTTGTGAGCAGGTGAGTGAACCCACCGCAGGCAAAGGTCTTGTGGAACGTAAGGTTGTACGGATCGTTACGCCCGGAACCGTCACCGATGAGGCCCTGCTATCAGGCCGGCAGGATAACCTGCTCGCTGCAGCTGCCCGTGTCGGAAAATCCTGGGCACTGGCATGGATGGATCTGTCCTCCGGTCGATTCCTTACCCGCTTGCTACCTACGCTGGACGAGTTGGAAACCCAGCTGGAGCGTCTGCTGCCAACCGAGTTACTGATAAGCGAGGATGCAGACTGGGCGGAACCCCTGGCTGGCCAGAAGGGTTTGAGAAAACGTGCGCCCTGGCATTTTGAGCGGGACACTGCCTACCACCTCCTGACCGAACAATTTGGCACCCGTGACCTGGCTGGTTTCGGCATCGAGGAAGAACCGGCTGCCATCGTAGCCGCAGGCGCCCTGTTGCAGTACGCGCAGGAAACACAACGCACCGCCCTGCCCCATCTACTTGCAATTCAGATGGAAAACCCGCACAACCACCTGCATCTGGACGCTGCAACGCGGCGTAATCTCGAATTGCTGCATCACCCGGAAGGCCGTAGCGAACACACCCTTGCCGGCATTATGGATTCAACCGTTACACCCATGGGAGGGCGCTTGCTGCGTCGCTGGATCGCCGAACCCATCCGCGACCGTCAACGCCTGCAATTAAGACACAACAGCATCGGTGTGTTGCTGGATACCCGCCTTTATGAAACATTGCGATCACTTTTTCGCTCGGTGGGTGATGTCGAACGAATACTCGCCAGGATAGCTTTGGGCTCAGCACGACCCCGCGATCTGACCACACTGCGTCAGGCCCTGGCTGTTTTACCGGAAATTAAATCAGCTCTCATCGCCACCGGACGTGAACCGCTTCAGCAGTCCGGTGAAGCACTTGAATGCTTACCGAAAATGTACGAATTGTTGTCTGCTGCATTAGTTGATGAACCACCGGTGTTGATTCGCAATGGTGGTGTCATCGCGCGCGGTTACGATGCGGAACTGGATGAATTTCGCGATTTGTCAGAAAATGCCAATGATTTTCTGCTGGATTACGAAAACAGACAGCGGGAAGAATCGGGTATTGCCGGTTTAAAGGTCGGTTACAACCGCGTGCATGGTTATTATATTGAAATCACTCACGCCCATCAGGACAAGGTGCCGTTACACTACAAACGCCGCCAGACCCTGAAGGCGGCAGAGCGTTATATCACCGAAGAATTGAAAACATTCGAAGACCAGGTCCTGTCGAGCCGTGAACGGGCACAGGCCCGGGAGTTGTACTGCTATGAAGAATTGGTCAGCAGTCTCCAGTGTGAGTTAAAACCCCTGCAGGCTATCGCAACAGCGCTGGCCCGGCTGGATGTTTTATGTGCATTTACCGAACGTGCCATTACGCTGGATTTCTGCTGCCCGGAACTTAGCCAACAGTCCGGGATTGATATACGCGATGGTCGCCATCCGGTGATTGAACATGTTCAGTCAGAGGCCTTCACAGCCAACAATACCGAGATGAACCCGCAACGCAGAATGCTGATCATCACCGGCCCCAATATGGGCGGTAAATCCACCTATATGCGCCAGACAGCGTTGATCTGCCTGCTGGCCTATACCGGTAGCTGGGTACCAGCATCAAGTGCAGTCATCGGCCCCCTGGACCGAATATTCACACGTATCGGTGCCGGCGACGATTTGAGTCGGGGACGCTCCACTTTCATGGTGGAAATGACCGAAACAGCCAACATCCTGCACAGCGCCAGCCAAAATTCCCTGGTGCTGATGGATGAAATCGGCCGCGGAACCAGCACCTACGATGGCCTGGCGCTGGCCTGGGCGGTGGCCGAATACCTCGC
>Ga0164315_10003179_pt1 | contig 12711 bp, 8 predicted proteins | sample GuaBasSedimGuay6_FD_113737 | JGI IMG/M metagenome (GOLD analysis project Ga0164315, IMG submission 113737) | Subseafloor sediment microbial communities from Guaymas Basin, Gulf of California, Mexico - Guay6, Core 4569-2, 0-3 cm | ecosystem: Environmental > Aquatic > Marine > Hydrothermal vents >... | reverse complement strand
CATCGACTTCTGTTTCTCCAAAATCGGTGTTGATCGTGCCGGTCAATTTCATACTTGGAGTTATATTGTAGAAGAAGTCGAGACCGGGCTCAAAATCGAATTCGGTTTCATCCGTGGCCTTGGTATAAAGCATACTGGATGCGACAAACGGCCGGACATCGAGGCCGATGCCTTGATTGAGGCCAGACATGTTGGCGATTTCTCCGGCTTCAGACACCTGGAGAAATTCCGTTTCCAATCGAGCCCCGGACCATTGGTTTTCCTCCAATTTCCGGTAGATCTTGCGTGCGATATTGAATCCCCAGACATCTCCCTTCGCCGGGAAATTGAGACTCTTGAACGGGATGGCTATTTCTGCGGTCCAACCCTGATCGGTGCGCCTGGTCTGCAGATCCCAAATAGCATTCCAGTCGGTATTCAGTTCGTTGCTGCCAAAGGCCAATCCATCTACGAACGCTCCGGCCGGGTTGGTCGCGAAGTAAAACGCGTTACGTTTATCTAGGAAAGTATCGAGGAGGATTTCCAGGCTGTCCTCGTACCGGAGATCGGCGTCCCTTTCCATTTTCGTGCCAATGACTTTCCCTGGATCCGAATCATAAGCCACCACTCCTATGTAGAGGTTGTCGGCATTGTGCAGGAGTATGACATCAGTTCTCTCAGAGGGCCCATGACCGGTGTCCGGTAGTCTTTGAATCAGGTCACCAATCTTCGGCGCTTCCTCCCAGATGGATTCGTCGAGCACACCGTCGATCGTGAGTTCCTCGGTCGTAGCCGTCACGGCCACAGATCGGGCCTGGGTATCCGTGTCTGTTGCCGTTTCCAGATCCACGGCAAAGGACTGCGGAACTACCAGCCCCGCCCATAAACAGGCAGGCAGGAGTGATTTGCCTCCGGGTAGAAATGAACGAAGCAATTCAGAGGAGAAAGGGGTCACGATCTTTTCGCACCAGGATTGTCTAGCCGAATTTCAGGTTTTGTAAATCCGGCTCTTCCGGATTTCCCGCGCGATTGCGATCAGGCACTGTGGCATCGATCAGCTATTCAGTAGCTAAGAGCTACTGAATTATTAGTTATCAGACCACAGAAATTCGACCGCCCGACCCGGGCCCGAATGCAACCCCGCGGCAAAATCGGGGACGGTTGTCTTGATCACCGATCGTCCGTTCCCTACAAACTGAGCATGGGAACGACCCGGTCGGAAAACGACACATCATCTCCGTCAGCTGTCGATGACGCCATCGAAGCGGCTCGCCAGCTGCGACTGGAGGTCGACGCCATGAATTTCAAGCCGCCCGTTGCCCATGTCTACAACCCTCTCGATTACGCTTGGGAGTGCCATTCGGAGTACCTACGTAGATTCCTGCACAACAAAATAAAGGCTGTCTTCCTCGGGATGAACCCCGGACCATGGGGAATGGTGCAGACGGGTGTCCCGTTCGGGGAAGTCCCCGCTGTTCGCGATTGGATGGGCATCTTCGCACAGGTCCAATCACCTAAAAACGAGCACCCAAAACGCAGGATCGAAGGCCTGACCTGCAAACGGTCCGAGGTCAGTGGGCGCCGCCTCTGGGGCCTTTTCGCCGAACGCTTCGGACACCCCGAAGCCTTCTTTCGCGAACACTTCGTGGCCAACTACTGTCCCCTCGCCTTCCTGGAGGAGACGGGTCGCAACCGGACACCCGACAAACTGCCCGTCGACGAAACCAAACCGCTGTCTGAAATCTGCGACCGCCACCTCAAGCGTCTGATCGGGATCATCCAGCCGGAATGGGTGATCGGTGTAGGCGCCTTCGCCGAAAACCGCGCCCGAGAGGTTCTAGGGGATACCGCGAAAATTGGCCGTATCCTACATCCAAGCCCTGCCAGTCCCGCCGCCAATCGCGACTGGGCGGGACAGGCCACCAAGAGCCTGGTTGAACTGGGAGTGTGGTTGTGAACTTATTCAAAGATTATCAGGGTCTCGCCGCCCGGGTTTACGATGCGGTCTGGGAAGGCGAATACGACGATCTGCCTTTCTATTCCTGGCTGCTGGGTCCTCCGTCTGGAAACCTGCTCGAGCTTGGCTGCGGGACCGGGCGGATTCTCCTCCCATTGGCCATGGAGGGCTGGCGATGCGAGGGTGTCGATGCCTCCCCCGACATGCTCGCGATCTGCCGGCGAAAGGCTGAGGACGACAACCTCCCGGTCGAGTTGCACCGTCAACGGATCGAACGCCTGAAGTTGGCCAAAAAGTTCGATCGTATCATCATTCCGGGGTTCACCTTCCAGCACATGACCGAGATCCCCACTGCCCTCCGCGCCCTGTGCCGCATCAGGGATCATCTGAAGGCACGCGGCCACCTGATCCTCTCGCTTTTTCATCCCTGGGAAACGCTCAGGAACGGTGGTGAACGGGCCTGGAAGCTTCGTTCATCAACAGCCCTGGAGGATGGCAACCGCGTCCTGGGTCATGAATCGGTCGCAGCCGACCCGGTCCTTCAACACCTGACCACCTGGAACCGCTACGAGATCGTCGACGCCCGAGGGAAACCCGTGGAAGAGACCTTGGTTGAGAACAAGCTCCGGTGGTTTGGCCTGGATGAGTTTCGACTGCTGCTTGAAGCCGCCGGATTCGATCGCATCGAGGTTTACGGCGACTTCGCACCCTCCCCTCCGGAGGAAGGACATTCCTTCCTGACCTTCGACGCCCGCCCTTCGCGGAAGAGAACCTGAGGGTGTTCGAAGATCACCCGGAGCAGCTCGAGAAAGAGAAAAGGATCAATCGACCATTCTTCAAGGAAACCATATAGGAGGTCCCATCCCGGTTGGACTTGCTCGTTACGTGGCCCATGCTCCAGAAATTCAGGCGGGTCTCTTCAGTCCCAATTTCTTTATCCGCGAGAGCAATGTGGTTGGCTTGATTCCCAAAAGTTCCGCCGCTCCGTCCGCACCTTTGATTTTCCACCCGGCCCTTTCGAGAACCGCGACGAGATTCGCGCGTTCGCGACCCAGCATTTCCGCTTCAGTGAAAAATTCGAGGTAGGCCTTCGTGCCAGATTTGGATATGGATGAAGGCGGAATGGGCGCGGATTCTGTAACCAGCAAGTCAAAATGCAATAAACCGCCGCGTGCCACGATAACCGCGCGCTCGATCACGTTGCGGAGTTCCCGAACGTTGCCAGGCCAATCGTAATGCTGAAGTTTAGCTACGGCGGCCCTCGTCAACCGAGGTTTTGGACATCTCAACTCTTTCACGGACAACTCGATGAAATGTTTCGCCAGAAGCGGGATGTCGTCCTTCCGCTCCCTCAGGGTGGTGACATGAATCGGGAAAACGTGGAGTCGATAATAAAGGTCTTCACGGAAGCGGCCTGCCGCCACTTCTTTCTTCAAGTCACGATTGGTGGCCACGATGATTCGTACATCTGCTTGTCGCGTTCGGTCATCGCCCACGCGCTCGTAACGTCTGTCGTGCAAGACGTATAGTAATTTGCCCTGCATTTCCATGGACAATTCCCCAATTTCGTCCAGAAACAGCGTCCCGCCCTCGGCTGTTTCAAAACGACCAGACCGGTCTCTGATGGCACCTGTGAAAGCACCTTTCACGTGGCCGAATAGCTCGCTTTCGAACAACTCCTTCGGAATCGAAGCGCAATTGACCCGAACCAGGGGGCTGTCCCTGCGCTGACTACGGCGGTGGATTTCGTAGGCGACCAAGTCCTTGCCTGTCCCAGTGTCCCCGAGGATGAGGACCGAGGCTTCCGTCGGCGCCACCAAGTCAATCTGGCTGATGATCTGTCGCAAGGCGGCGCTTTGGCCGACAAGATCGCCGAAGGCTTTTGCTTCCACAACCTCCTCCTGCAAGTAGGTGTTCTGCTGCTCAAGTTGTGCCTTGAGTCGCTGAATTTCCTCAAAGGCACGCGCATTGGCGATGGCAGCGCCGATGTGATCGGCAAATATCTGCCCCCAAGGGAGCGCCTCATCCGGAATGTCTTCACGGACAAATGCGACGACGACTCCCAGGACCTCCCCTTTGAACACGATCGACGACCCGCTGAATCCCCTAATCTGCTCCTGCTCCAACCAGTCAATTTCAGCCAATTGTCCCGGTTTTTTCTCAAGATCTTTCAGGTAAATCTGCCGACCTGTGGCAGCCACTTTTCCCACCGGGCCAACTCCCAGCGGAACACGGGCATTGGGATCATCAAAACTCCGAAAAATCACTCCAGAACTGGTGAGCGACTTGCCCGCACCGGCAACCAAGTGCAGGCAGCGGGATTGGTCGGGGCACTTCGTTCTTTGAGAACAAACGGAGCAGAGGTCTCCCTCATCCACCAGCCATATTTGGACACAAGCCATGTCCGGGCGCTCCATCGCTCGGCGGACGAGCTTTTGCAGAAGGAGCGCCACCGATTGCTCATGGGCGATATCCAAGAGCAGGTGCGTGGCAAAATTCGGATCGAACCGACTATCATAACTTGAATTCACGATGAGCAAATACCATCAGATCTCCGACGGATTCTCGATCAAGTTCGGACGATAATTCGTACGTTCATTTTTTCGACCCATCGAGGATTGCTCATTTCCATTCGCAGATAATTGCTCATCAAATAGTTACAAATTTCTCTATCAACTGGCACATGTTCAGCTAGAGGAATGGTCAAACATATGATGTGGTCAAGATAATGAACGCTAATAAAGCACAGGTCGTTGAAATCGGCGATACGAACTTCGAGTCAGAGGTTCTGAGGTCGACGCAGCCTGTGATGGTGGCGTTTTTGACTCCGTGGAGCCGTCCTTGCCGGATTATCAGGGCGGTGCTGGACAATGTCGCGATTGCGTGTGCCGGCAGGGCAAGGGTCTTGAGAGTCAACGTGGATGACCATCCAGATCTAGGAGCCTGGTATGATATCCAATCCATCCCTACCTTGCTCTGCTTCGTCAACGGCAATGCATGTATCCGGATTATTGGGACTGTCAGCAAGGAAGCGATTCTCTCCAAATTGGAGCCCTTTTTCCCCGTCTCTGAATCGAAAACCCTTCCAAATACTAACGGGACTTCATGATCCTCAACGAACAACCGCCACCAAAACGTATGAAAAATACGAATGCGCCCAAGGCCACCGTTAACTCCGAGCCTGGTTCAGATCTGCTGGAGACCATCAAGGGGATTTCCGGGAGCGTCGGCGAGGGTCTCACCGACGACGAACTCACGCGTTTGCTGCGAGAGATTGCCCTGCCCACCGAAGCAGGTTTCGCATTTCTGAGCTTCTGCGGCGGATGGGTGACTCTGACTGTCCCGCAACAGGACCTGGCGAACTGGTATCCAGAGAGAGGCTGGATAGTGCCGGAAAAGGAGAAGACCGCCCGGGAGATTGCAATCAAATACGCGTTTTCGCTCTGTGAACCTCCAGACATAAGCTCGAGTTACCGTTCTCTCCGGGGCGAGTTACCTGCTCCTCATCACCATTTGGAGCTGAGCAATCGTCGCGAGACCATTGTCGTTGCTCACCCTCGCTATCTGAAGGTTCGGTTGGTTGGCATGTCGCAGCCGATCTTGAATGTTCAAGCCGCAGGAACTCCATTGGCGCTGAGTAAGGAACTGCTTCAGGACCTGTCGGCCTTGTATTCAGCTTAACACTCGTCCCAAGGCCTGTCCACCCTTCAATTCCAAACCAAATCACAGTGATGCTACTCGGTAACCAAATTACGGATATGTCTGTTCATCGGAAAAACGTCCTAACTGCTTTCCTCGCCGGATTGTTCCTCGCCGGATGCGGCCGACCGCAGGGAGCGCCGCCGGGGGCCATGGTGCCCGAAGTCGCGACGGTGACAGTTACTCAACAGCAAGTCGTGCTGACCGCCGAGTTGCCGGGCCGCACGTCGCCGTTTCGCGTGGCGGAAATCCGGCCCCAGGGCAATGGCGTCATTCTGATACGTCTGTTCACTGAAGGCACCGACGTTCTGGCCGGCCAGGAGCTTTACCAGATTGATCCCGCCCCGTTTCAAGCGGCGCTCGACAATGCCCAAGCCGCCCTCGGACGGGTGGAGGCTAACCTGCCGACGATCCGGGCCCGAGCCGGGCGTTACCAGGAGTTGCTCAGTGACAACGCGGTCAGCCAACAGGATTACGACGATGTAGCCGCTGCCCTAAACCAAGCCAAGGCGGATCTTCAGTTCTACAAGGCGACGCTGCAATCGGCACGCATCAACCTCAATTACACCCAAGTCGTCTCGCCGATCTCGGGTCGCATCGGGAGATCCACCGTGACGGATGGTGCTATCGTGACGGCGTATCAGCCGATGGCCCTGGCCACGATTCAGCAGCTCGACCCCATTTACGTGGATGTGCCCCAGTCCACCACGGAGTTGCTGCGCTTGCAGCGTCGCCTGGCCGATGGCCGGCTGACTCACGATGGGACCAACCAGAACACCGCGCAGCTTATCCTGGAAGACGGCACGAAGTATCCGCTTGAAGGCACGCTCAAATTCCGCGACATCTCGGTGGACCCGACCACCGCCTCGGTGATTCTGCGCATGGTCTTTCCAAATCCGGAGGGAATTCTACTGCCGGGCATGTTTATCCGTACGCTGGTGAAGGAAGGCGTCAATGAACAGGCCATCCTGATCCCGCAGCAGTCAGTGTCGCGCGATCCCAAGGGAAATCCCGTGGCCCTGATCGTGGACGCCAGTGGCAATGCGCAGCAGCGGATGCTCACGCTCGACCGGGCCATCGGCGACCAATGGCTCGTCACCGCCGGTCTGGCTCCCGGCGACCGCGTGATCGTCGAGGGACTTCAAAGGGTGCGGCCCGGCGTGCCGGTTAAAGAGGTTCCCTTGACCGCCGACGGAAAACCGAGCGCGCCCCCGGCCCAGCCGTCGCAACCGGCTCCGAAATCCAACTAACGGAGAACCCTTATGCTCTCAAGATTCTTTCTGAAACGACCGGTGTTCGCGTGGGTCATCGCCATCGTCATGATGGTGCTGGGCGGGCTGGCCATCCGCATTCTGCCCATTTCCCAATATCCGCCCCTTGCGCCGCCGGCCATCGCCATTGACGCTTTCTACCCCGGGGCCTCGGCGGAGACGGTGGAGAACAGCGTCACCCAGATCATCGAGCAGAAGATGACGGGGTTTGACGACATGCTGTACATCTCCGGTACGAGCGATTCGGCGGGAGCAGCGCGGGTCGAGTTGACCTTCAAGCCGGGCACCGATCCGGACCTGGCATGGGCCAAAGTGCAGAACAAACTTCAGCTCGCCATGGCCAGCCTGCCCGATGTGGTGCAGCGCTCGGGCGTCATGGTCAACAAGTCCACGCGGAATTATCTCATCATTGTCGGCTTGGTCTCCGAGGACGGCAGCATGGATGGCAACGACCTGCGGGATTTTGTCCAATCCAACCTGGAAAAGGTGCTGGCCCGCGTGCCCGGGGTCGGCGAGGTTCAGAATTTCGGCTCCCAGTATTCCATGCGCGTGTGGTTGGACCCGGACAGACTCACCGATTACCACCTGACCGTGGAAGACGTGATCCTGGCGCTGCGGACTTACAACGTGGAAGTGTCCGCCGGCCAGTTCGGCGGACTGCCCGCGGAACCCGGCCAGCGCCTCAACGTCTCCATCATTGTCCAAAACCTGCTCCAAACGCCGGACGAGTTTGCGGCGATCCCGCTGAGGAACAATCCCGACGGCTCCATCGTGCGGATCAAAGATGTGGGCCGCACCGAACTGGGCACCGAGACCTACGATATTGATGTCCGCTACAACGGCATGCCAGCGGCCGCCATGGCCATTCGCCAGGCCCCCGGCGCCAACGCCCTGGATACCGCCGATGCCGTCAAGGCGAAGCTCGCGGAGATGAGCCGCTACTTCCCAAAGGGTATGAAGATCATTTATCCCTACGACACCACGCCCTTCGTCAGGGTGGCCATCAACGAGGTGGTCAAAACCCTGTTCGAGGCGGTGCTGCTGGTCTTCTTGGTCATGTGGCTGTTCATGGGAAACATCCGCGCCACGTTGATTCCCACGATTGCGGTCCCGGTCGTGCTCCTGGGCACCTTCGCAGTGCTGGGGCTGTTCGGTTTCTCCATCAACATGCTGACCATGTTCGCCATGGTGCTGGCGATCGGGCTTCTCGTGGACGACGCGATCGTGGTGGTTGAAAATGTGGAACGGATCATGGCCGAGGAAGGACTTTCGCCCCGGGAAGCGGCCGCGAAGTCCATGGACCAGATCACCCCCGCCCTGATCGGCATCGCACTTGTGCTCTCGGCGGTGTTCCTCCCCATGGCGTTTTTCCCCGGCTCCACCGGGGTCATCTACCGTCAATTCTCCGTGACCATCGCGGCGGCGATGCTGCTTTCGATGGTCGTGGCCTTGATCCTGACGCCGGTGCTGTGCGCCTCCATGCTCAAGCCGGTGCTCAAGGGGCACGAGGCGTCGGAAGGCGCGATCTCGTTCCTGCGCCCGTTCTTCCGGTGGTTCGATCGCGTCTTTTTCCGGTTCCGGGACGGTTATGTGAAGCTGGTCGGACACGCACTTGCCCGGCAGTTGCGTTATCTCATGGCCTTTGTGCTGGTCGTGGTCGGACTGGGATTCCTGTTCATGCGGATGCCCACGAGCTATCTCCCGGACGAGGACCAGGGCATCATGTTTTCGCAAATCCTCCTGCCGACCGGCAGCACCTTGGAACAGACCCAAGCCGTCGCGAATGAAGTTCAGCGCTATTTTCTGGAAAACGAAAAAGAGGCGGTGGAATCCTGCCTGACCATTGCGGGCATGGGTTTCTCGGGGCGCGGGCAGAACAACGCCATGGTATTTGCCAAGCTCAAGGAATGGAAGTTGCGTGACCGTCCGGATTTGAAGGACAAGGCCGTGGCTGGCCGCGCGATGATGGCGTTTACCCAAATCCGCAACGCTATGGTCTTCACCTTCCCGCCGCCCCCCGTCGTCGAACTGGGCAATGCCCGGGGCGTGGATTTCCAGTTGATAGATCGTGGCGGGCTGGGGCACGCCGCCCTGATGGGTGCTCGCAATCAATTCCTTGGCATGGCCGCCCAAGACCCGCGGCTGATCGCCGTCCGGCCCAACGGCATGGATGATGTGCCCGAGTTCCGCGTGGACGTGGATTGGGAAAAGGCCGGCGCGTTGGGGCTGCCGATCCATTCTATTCACAACACCATCTCGGCGGCCTTCGGCAGCGCCTATGTCAACGACTTCATTCAGGCCGGGCGTGTCAAGCGGGTCTATGTCCAGGCCGACGCCCCGTTCCGCAAACTGCCCTCCGACCTGGATAAACTCTACGTGCGCAACCTGGCCGGAAAGATGGTGCCCTTTGCCTCGTTTGCCTCCACCCGCTGGACGACCGGGTCCCCCCGGCTGGAACGCTTCAACGGTTTCCCATCCATGAACATCTGGGGCGAGCCCGCGCCGGGCCACAGTTCCGGCGAGGCGATGCGTGCCATGGAAGAAATCACCGCGAAGTTGCCGCCCGGAATCGGCTACGACTGGACCGGGCTTTCCTACCAGGAACGGCAGGCCGCGGCGCAGACCGGGCTGCTCTACTCCTTTTCCATTCTGGTCATCTTCCTTTGCTTAGCGGCCCTCTACGAGAGCTGGCCGATTCCGATTTCCATCCTGCTGGCCCTGCCGCTGGGGGCTATCGGCGGCGTTATCGCCTCGACGATGCGCGGTTTGCCCAACGACGTCTATTTCCAAATCGGTTTATTGACGACCTTGGGCCTGACCACCAAGAACGCCATCCTGATCGTCCAGTTTGCCAAGGCCCGGGTGGGAAAAGGGATTGGGCTGATCGAAGCAACGCTGGAAAGCGCGAAACTCAGGCTCCGCCCCATCGTAATGACTTCGCTGGCCTTCGGGTTTGGCGTGCTGCCGCTGGCGTTGAGCTCGGGCGCGGGTGCCGGGGCCATGAATGCCATCGGCACTTCGGTGCTGGGCGGGATGATCACCGGCACGGTGCTCGTCATCCTGTTCGCCCCGCTGTTCTATGTGCTGATCGAGAAAACGTTTGGCAAACGCAAACCACAAACACCGGCTATCCCCACTGAGACAACTCCATCTGGGAATCATTAAAATGGCCAAGAACACTTCTTTTCTGCTGGTCGGGATTGTCCTCATCTTGGCTGGCTGCACGATGGCCCCGAAGTACGTTCAGCCTGCAGCGCCGATCCCGGCCGACTGGCCCAGTGGCACCGCCTACGAACAGAGCCAGGCATCAACGAATTCTCTGACCGTCCCGGATCTGAGATGGCAGGAATTCTTCACCGACGAGAAGTTGCAGCAGGTCATCGCAATGGCTTTGACGAACAACCGCGATCTGCGGCTCGCTGCCTTGAACGTGGAACTGGCGCGCTCTCTCTACGGCATCCAACGTAATCAGCTCTACCCGACTCTCTATGCGACGGCCAGCGGCGGAAAGAGTCATTCTGCCGCTGACCTGACGCAACCTGGAGAATCCCAAACCACTGAACGCTACGACGTCAATCTCGGTGTCTTTTCCTGGGAGATTGATTTCTTTGGCCGGCTCCGCAGCCTGAAAGACCGGGCGCTGGAGGAATACCTGGCCACAGAACAGGCCCGCCGCAGCGCGCAGACACTGCTGGTGTCGGCCGTGGCCAACACCTATCTGGCCGTGGCCGCCGACCGCGAGAATCTGATCTTGGCGAGAACCACCTTTCAAAGCCAGAAAGCCGCTTACGATTTGATGCAGCGGCGGTTTGCGGTCGGCATCGCAACCGTACTGGACTTACTCCAGGCCCAAACGCCCATGGAAACAGCCCGCAGAAATATCGCCATTTACACGCAACGGGTGGCCCAGAACGAGAACGCTTTGAATCTGCTGGTTGGCACATGGGTGCCCGCCAAGTTGCTGCCCGCCGAGTTGAACCGAGTCAGCCCGCCCCATGAGATTTCTCCCGGCATTTCCTCCGAGGTGTTGCTGCGTCGTCCCGATGTGCTGCAAGCCGAGAACATGCTCAAAGCGGCCAACGCGGACATTGGCGCTGCGCGTGCCGCGTTCTTCCCCCGCATTTCCCTGACGACTATCATCGGCACCTCCAGCGGCGATCTGTCCGGATTGTTCAAGGCCGGCTCGGGCACGTGGAGTTACGCGCCGCAACTTGTGATGCCGATCTTCGATTCCCGCACTTGGTCGGCGCACGAGGCCGCCAACCTGCAACGCGAAATCGCCGTTACCCAATATGAGAAAACAATCCAGAACGCTTTCCGGGATGTGGCCGATGCGCTGGCCATGCGTGGCACGGTGGATCAGCAGGTTTCCGCGCAACAATCTCTGGTCAATGCCCTAGCTGAGACTCATCGGGTTTCCACTGCCAGATATGAGCAGGGAATAGACAGCTACCTGAGCGTCCTCGTTGCGCAACGCTCGCTTTTCGCTGCGCAGCAGGTACTCGTTTCTCTCCGTTTGTCGGGGCTCACCAGCCAGGTGCAACTCTACGCGGTCTTGGGCGGAGGCTGGGAAACCGAGCCGGAGCACGGTTCCGTGGCAATGTCCGCTTCTTCACCAGATCCTGGCTAGCCCTGTTCTTATGAAATTCGATGAATAGCGCCCTCGTGACTCCGGTCAAAGTGAGCCTGCGCTCCTTGGCTTTCCTGGTCTCCGCTTTACTTTCTGTCGATGCCTTGTGCGACTCGGTTGATTCGGAGCCGATCTTCAGTCTGATTTCCACTCCGGGAATCGTTGCGTCACGAGGCGGAGCCTCGGTGACGTTATTGGCCCTGAACACCGGGAATGAGGTGGTCGAGCTATCCCTGCCGGAGACGATTCACGGCATCCTGGTCGAGGGGAAGAACCGCTGGCCGGTTGAACTCTCGATGGCGGCCGCGAGTTCAGCGGAGCGGGTGATGCCGGGTAGATTTACATCATTTCCCCTCGAGTTTGATCCACCGACGGGAGTGCACGGCCTGGTTCTGCTCGAGTTGAACGAACCTGTTTTTCTGCGAACGGCCCTGGAACTCGAAAACGGCAATTCCCGTGGATCCTCTGAGGGTTCGTCGCCGGTCCCATTGGTGGTGACGGACGACGACGGGGGTCTGGCGCCGATCCAGGACACTGCTGTGGCCCAAATCAAGCGGGCCTACGCCAGCAATATCGACATCTACAAGCCGATTTACTTCCTTTATGGGGCCGATGCGCCGGCGGCGAAGTTCCAATTCAGCTTTCGCTACCAACTTGCCTGGGAAGACGGGTGGCTGACCCGGAAGCTTCCGCTGCTGAAAGGACTCACGTTTGCTTACACGCAGCGCTCACTTTGGGATATCGACGGCGACTCGAATCCCTTTTACGATACGAGCTACATGCCGGAGATCGGGTACCTGTTTCTGAACCCCGACGACGGAAACGACCGCTTTTTTCACTGGCTTGGCTGGCAGACTGCCGTCTATCACGAATCAAACGGCAAGGGAGGTGTTGATTCGCGCAGCCTGAACACCTTCTTCGTTCGACCGGGGGTCGCCTTTGGAGACCTGAACGGATGGAATCTCCGCGTGATTCCCACCCTGTACGCTTACCTTGAGGATTCTGAATTTGCCGAATACCGCGGCAATGTGGACTTGGGCCTGGCGTTTGGACGAAACGACGGTCCCGAGTTGGCGATCACCGGTCGCATCGGTCGGGAATGGTCAAAGGGCGCCGTGCAGGTTGACTTCACGCTGCCCACCAGCTTTCTCGGCGGCAGTCTCGCCACATTCCTT
>Ga0164315_10003178_pt1 | contig 12712 bp, 11 predicted proteins | sample GuaBasSedimGuay6_FD_113737 | JGI IMG/M metagenome (GOLD analysis project Ga0164315, IMG submission 113737) | Subseafloor sediment microbial communities from Guaymas Basin, Gulf of California, Mexico - Guay6, Core 4569-2, 0-3 cm | ecosystem: Environmental > Aquatic > Marine > Hydrothermal vents... | reverse complement strand
TTCTATTACCAACAAGGAATTACCAACTATTGAAATATCTCCCACAACAATAGATGGGCTATTGATAAGTTCCCAAGTTCCCGAAACTTCACCTGAAACATTAGTTTGAGCATTTAAAATTTGTACCGATATTAAAATAATTAAAATAAATAAAAATTGAATGTTCTGTTTTTTCATTTTCCTCTCCTTTTTGCCAATTTAGTAATTAATTAAATTCCACAAATGCTTTACCTATGTCAATAATTTTGTTTTTCCTCAAATATGATTTCATTAACAAGTTGCTATATTTTATAATTCTTTATCATCCTTCGATACATTCGGCACTGCCGAACACTCAGGACGACACATTCTCCTATATTAGATATTCTCCATTTATCTGCGTTTCTTCACCATTCATATTCCAACTTAAAATTGACAAAGAAAAGAATGTTAATTTTTTTGTTATAGTTAAATAATATATATTAATCAGGAGTTATAATGAAATACAAAATGATTTTAGTTTTCTTGTTAATTGCTGTTTTGTTAGCAGGAAATTCTATTTTTTCATTCGATGGAATGCCGCTTGAGTATTATGGAAATGATGTTTATGGAGTTGGAATGGGTGGAACCGGATCTGCTGATCTTTTTCGTATAAATCCCAATTTTCATAATCCTTCATTAGCGACAACAACAAATAATGTATTATTCTCTACAGCAACCTCACTTGGATATATGTGGTACCAAGATTCTAATAATAACGAATTCCGTGATGATGGTATTTATATGCCGTATTTTACCATGGCTATTCCAATAAAAAACCATAGATTTGCCTTTAGCTTTAATTCTATTGCATCCGGCAATATCGAGAATGCGAAAGAGCTTGAATTCGAAAGTTTTAGTGATACATTACAATATTCCGAAATTAACAGATTAAGTACTTCATTATATAAGGCAGATATGGTGTATGCATATAAAAGTTCCGTTGTAAATGTTGGTGTTGCTATGAATTATTATCTTGGTCACCGTATCCGTTATTGGAAAATAGATTTTGAAGATGATGATTATAATGATGCAAAATATGAAATTGAGAAGATCTATAAAAACCCGGGATTCACAGTAGGACTTTCTAAAAAGATAGGGAAAGTTTCTTTGGGTGCAGCCTACTCTTCCCGCGTAAAATTGGAAGGAAGTATCACCTATAAATATGGTCACACACCCTATGCAGATACATTAAGCTTGGAAGATGATTTTCTTTTTGAAGTTCCTGCACAGGTCTCAGGAGGAATAACCTGGAAATTTATGGAAAAATACAAAGCTTCTTTAGATGGTTATTATCAGATGTGGCAAGATACTAAAGATTACAGTAAGAACACATTAAAACTTGGTTTGGGGTTTGCCTATGATCCTCTTAGTGGTTATGGCTCATGGTTTGAAAAGATCCCGTTAAGGTTTGGAGGCTATTACCGAGAACTTCCATTCGATGTGAATAGCGAAAAAATAATAGAAAAAGCAGTTACTTTTGGCTCTTCAATTCCCCTAAAATCACCCAATAAAAAAATTGAATTTGCCGTTACATATACAACTCGTGGAGATGTTGACAAACATGGACTCAGTGATGAATCTTTAATGTTCTCATTTGGAATTACCGGTTTTGATATTTTTAAGAAACGTTACAAAAGAATTGAACATCGTGAAATTCCTAAAGCAGATGAGAACAGGTAAAAACTTAATGAAGTTCAGGTGGAGCTACAGACATTCTGATAAAAACACAATTTTTGATCAGATAAGAGAAAATCGGAAAATAAGCGATTCCTTTATCCACTCATCTATGGATGATATACCAGATATTTCTCTACTCAAAGATATTGATATTGCTGCTGATAGAATCATTAATGCCGTTCAACAAAAAGAGAAAATTATAATTTATGGGCACGACGATGTTGATGGTATCACGGCAACATATATTTTATATGATTTTTTAGAGAAACTTGGCTCACAAAATCATTTTTATTATATTCCAAATAGATTGATAGACGATCATGGAATACAGCAGAATTTTATTGATAAAGTAAAAGAAGAAAAATTCAATTTAGTAATTACCGTGGATGGTGGTATTTCGTGCAAGAATGCAATTACGAAAATAATGGAAAATGGCTGCGATGTCATTGTTACAGATCACCATCTTATTCTAGAGAGTCTTCTACCGCCTGCCCTGGCAATTATCAATCCCAAACAGAAAGATTGCAAATTCCCATTTGATATGATAGCTGGTGTTGGGGTGGCATATTTCCTGATAAAAAGGATTTCTGAAATAACCGGAATAACAGACGACAGAAATTATCTTTTCTGGGTTGCAGTTGGTAGTATATCAGACAAAGTTCCCCTGTTGGGTGTTAACAGAATATTTGTGAAGGAAGTACTGGATACATGGGGTACTTTTGATGATAACACGCTTTACAAATTAAGCCCTTATTTGGAGCCGGGGATTAACTATTCTCAGAGAATGAATAACATCCATTATATCATTAAATTACTTTCTAACGGCAGAGGTAAAAAGGGTGAACATAAGAGCATGAAATTGCTTGTAACTCACAATAAAGAAAAAGATGTCATCGTTGCTGAAATGCAGAACCAACAAAAAAATCACGAGATTAAGCTCGACAGTATTCGTCGTTATATCCGAACAAAAGTACCCCAAAAATTGGAGAATTCTTATGTGTTTAGAGATCTGGATCATCAAATTCCATTTGAACTTCTGGGTTATTCTGCTTCATTTGTTACAAAAAAACATAAAATTCCAGTAGTTTTTATCAAGAATAAAAATGGAATAGCGGTTGGAGAAGCACGAGGAACTGATGGTTTTAATCTGGTTGATGCTTTTACTTATAGCCGTGAACATCTTATCCAGTATGGTGGTCATGCAAAGGCTGCTGGATTTACAATTAGAAGCAGCGAAATAGATAAATTTATTAAAAAGTTTGAAGAGTATATTAACTTAAAACATTCAGTTATTGAGGAGAATAAGAGAATAGATATTGATGCTGTTATCAGTAGCAGAGAGATGGATAAGTTCAACGAATATATTCAAATGGATTATAATCTTTTACAACCGTTTGGTCAGGGAAACCCGGAACCGAAATTTCTCCTTTTAGATTATCTCCCTCAGCGAGATGTGCAACGAATGCAATTTAAAAAGTTGGAGAATAAGATAGAATCTGAAGTGTCTTATAACGTTGTGTTCACTTTTAGAGATTCATCTTTTAAATTTATAGATTACCGAGAAAAAATTTATATGTTATAAACGGAGAAATATTTTTATGAAAGTGATACATGAATTATGTGATATTTGCGGAACCTGTGTTGCAGTGTGCCCTGCTGATGCTATTACCATAACAGAATTCACAGTTGAAATCGATAATGGTATATGTACAAACTGTTTGAATTGTTTGAAAGTATGCCCTGCAAAAGCTATCGAGGAAGGTGAATAATGGTAAAAGATAGATATGATATTGTTGTGATCGGAGCTGGACCGGCAGGGAGTGTTGCGGCCAGATTTGCAGCAGAGAACGGTGCTTCTGTTCTTATGTTGGAACGTGATAGAGAACCGGGGATTCCTGTACGTTGTGCGGAAGGTGTTTCCCATAACGGTATTGCCCCATTTATTGATATTGATAAGCGTTGGATCGCATCACAGATAGATATTGCAAAACTCACCTCTCCGAATAATGAAAGTGCATTCATGTATAATAATGGAGTTGGCTATGTTCTAGAGAGAAGAATATTTGATACTGCACTTTGTGAACTTGCAGCAAAATATGGAGCAAGATTAATTACAAAAGCAAATGCACTTGACCTGATAAAAGAAAACGATAAAATCATCGGAGTAAAATACCGCTATATGGGAAAAACCCGGGAAGTTAAATGTGATATAGTCATCGCAGCCGATGGTACAGAATCTCGCGTGGGAAGATGGGCAGGAATAAATACAACTGTAGCTCTCAGGGATATTGATACTTGTGTGCAATATACTCTTGCCGGTCTTGATCTAAAAAAAGATACATGCGAATTCTATTTTGGAAATGAAGTCTCTCCTGGTGGGTATGTCTGGATTTTTCCAAAATCTGATAGCACTGCTAATGTTGGTATTGGAATTGCAGGACATCTTTCGCATGAAAAAGGACCCAAAGAATATTTAGATGAATTTGTAGCCAGGAGATTTCCTGATGCAACAATTACTTATACAATGTATGGGGGAGTTCCAACAGCAGCTACCTTAAAAGAAATTGTCAGGGATAATATTATGTTGGTAGGTGATGCTGCACGACAGGTAAACCCGATAACCGGTGGTGGGATAGTACAGGGAATGATAGCTGGAAGCATTGCTGGAAAAATCGCTGCAGAAGCTGTTAAAAAAAGAAAATTCGATGCTAAATTCCTAAAGAAATACCGTAAAGAATGGGATAAGACATTAGGCAATACGCAAAAAGTAATGCATTCTATGAAAGAAAAATTTCTCTTTATGACAGATGAAAGATTTAATAATTTAGTAGGTTTCTGTAAGAGAATACCATCGGATAAATTCAGCTTAAAAGCATTATTTGCAGAAGCCGTAAAAGGTGATCCCAAATTAATGCTGGATGTTGCAAAATCATTTGTTGTGAGTAAAATAAAACTGAAATGACCGAAAAACAGAAGAAGGAGCTATTACGAAAATCATTTCATATAAGTTCGATATTGTTGCCCCTTTCTTATTATTTCATTTTTCAAAATCGGAAAATGATGTTTCTAATTCTTATTCCACTAACTATTATTGCACTGATTATTGATATAGCACGACTTGAGCACAAAACATTTAAGCGTATCTTTCTTAATTTAGTTGGTCTTTTACTGCGAAAACATGAGATCCACAATTTTACAGGTGCAACATATTTGATGATCTCTGCAGTATTATGTATTGGATTTTTTCCAAAAGAAATTGCTGTTGTCTCTCTTGCTTTTTTGGCAATTGGAGATACTCTGGCTGCACTTGTGGGAATCCCGCTTGGTAAAAGAAAAATATTGAATACCAGCAAAAGCTTGGAAGGAAGTCTGGCTTGTTTCACTGGATGTTTTGTGTTTGGGCTTCTCTTCTTGCATCCAGCAGTTGCCCTAATAGGTGCTTTTACGGCAACAGTTGCAGAATTTTCATGGATTCCAATTGATGATAATATAAAGATTCCAATTGCTTCCGGATTGGTTATGAGTTTTATTAATATGTTCTTTTAAGAAAATTGTGGTAAACCGACAAAATATGAGGATAGAAAAATGAAATTATCATTTATAATACCAGTTTATAATGAACAAGATAGCTTAAAACAATTGTATTCTGAGATCATAGAAAATATCAAAAAATATGATTATGAAATCATTTTTATTGATGATGGTAGTATTGACAACAGCTACGATATTTTACAGAAACTAGCAAATGATGATAACAACGTTAAACTAATAAAATTCAGGAAGAATTTTGGAAAATCAGCGGGCTTAAATATAGGATTTAAAGCTGCGAAAGGAAACATTGTTTTCACGATGGATGCGGATTTGCAGGATGATCCTAAAGAGATAGAAAAATTTATAAAAAAATTGGGAGAAGGATACGATATGGTTACGGGTTGGAAAGTGAAACGCCGTGATCCAATCTCAAAAACATGGCCATCCAAACTCTATAATAAAGTAACCTCCAATACGTTTAAATTAAAACTGCATGACTATAATTGTGGATATAAAGCATATAAAAAAGAGGTGGTAGATGAACTTGATATTTATGGAGAAATGCACCGTTATATTCCGGCACTGGCTGATTCTTTAGGGTTTAAAATTGCTGAAATCCCTGTTCATCATCGCAAAAGAAAATTTGGAAAAACCAAGTATGGTTCGGAACGATATTTACGTGGATTTCTGGATCTTCTCACAGTAAAACTAGTTACCGGATATATTCATAGTCCGCTCTATTTATTTGGCAGAGTCGGTTTTGGATTTGGTATTGTGGGTTTCATTATAGCCCTCTATCTTTCCATTATGAAACTAGGGTTTGGAGTACCATTATATAATCGTCCACTTCTTTATTTGGGAACTCTTTTAATGATAATCGGGTTGCAATTCTTCTCGATTGGACTTCTGGGAGAATTAATCATCAATCGTAATAGAGAAGAGAATAGAAAGAAGAATATCTCGATAGCAGAGAAAATAAATTTATAATCTTTTTTAAAGGGAACATGAAAAGTTACTTAAACGAATTTGTGGAAATTATGAAAGAAGAAGGATTGGAGGATCTGGTGATCCAGTCGTTTTCCAATTCTTACTATAAAATTCTTGAGGGTGCTACTGGAACACTTTCGGAAACAGAAATAGAACCTCCTGTAAAAGAAAATCTCATAGATTATGATAATTTAGAACCCGTTACATCTTCCCCATTAGAAAAACTTGCTGTGATCAAACTGAATGGTGGACTTGGCACCAGCATGGGATTAAAGAAAGCAAAAACACTTCTCAAAATAAAAGGAGGATACAACTTTCTCGATGTTATTGCTCGTCAGATATTACACTTAAGAAAAAAATCCAGTAAGGATATTCCACTGATCTTGATGCATAGCTTCAATACCCAAAAAGATTCACTTTCCTATTTGGAAAAATATAACAGGTTAGCTCTTCCCCACATTCCACTCGATTTTGTGCAGAATAAATTTCCCAAGATAAAGATGAGTGATCTATCTCCCTTAAAAAATGAAAATGATAATCTCAATTGGAATCCTCCCGGACATGGTGAGATATACACTGCCCTATCAATTTCCGGTGTACTGGATAACCTTATTACACAAGGATTTGAATATGCATTTATTTCCAATTCTGATAATCTTGGTGCCGTAATTGATGAGAAGATCTTAGCTCATTTTGCTGAGAAAAGGATAACCTTCATGATGGAAGTTTGTATGCGGACAGAAATGGATAAAAAAGGCGGACATCTGGCACAGACAAAAAAAGGGCAGCTTATACTGCGGGAAACAGCACAATGTCCGGATGATGAAATTGACTTTTTTCAAGATATTAATAGATATTCTTATTTTAATACGAACAATCTTTGGGTAAACCTTAAAGCATTAAAACAACGCTTGTATGAGACCAGATATCTGCTTCCTCTCACGATGATTTTAAATAAAAAGGAAGTTGATGGAGAAAAAGTGTATCAGGTGGAATCCGCAATGGGGACAGCAATAAGCGTATTTAAAAATTCCAGAGCTATAATAGTTAATCGTGATAGGTTTGCTCCGGTTAAAAAGACAAATGATATGCTGGCTATTTTAAGTGATGCATATGAACTTACATCTGAGGATAAATTAAAATTAGTTAATGAGTATGGCAAAGTTCCGCATATCGAGTTGAACGAAAAATTTTATAAAGATATAAATGATTTTGAAAAACGATTTTCCGGTGGAATTCCATCTTTAAAAAAATGCAAAAGCCTTGAGATTATTGGAGATGTTTATTTTGGCAGCAATGTTGAGATAAAAGGTGATGTAAAAATAACTAAAGATAGACACTTAAATAATATAATTTTGGAAGATGAAGAGATGTAAAGTTTGACATTCTTAATCGGGGGATTGGGAACGAGAGATACAGTTGTGTAAGAGGATTGTGTACGAGAGATAGGATTTAACTATTCAATAGATTATCAAAGTCATTATCAATCTCACTGTAAGAGTCTTCCAGTATTTTTTGCAGCGTTGCTTTTTGTATCTGTCTTACCCGCTCACGGGATAATCCTAATTCTTCTCCGATCTGTGCAAAATTCTTTGATCTTCCACCTTCCAAACCAAAATATTGTTTTATAATATAAGCTTCACGAGGACCAAGAGCATTAATTGATCTATCGATACTTTCTTCAATTTTCTCACGATAATACAATGTTTTTGGATCGACTCCACTTCTATCTGTCAGCAATTCACTAAGTGCAACATTACTGTGGTTTCTGGAAAAATCAACATTATCAATTGAGAGCGTATTCTTAGTTTGACCGCTTACTTTTTTTATTGCATTTTCATCAAGATTTGTGATTTCAGCAATCTCTTCAATTGTTGCCTTATGTCCGGTTTCGCTGAAAACTTTATCTTTGGCATACTTAATTTTATTTGCCTGAGTTGCCTTTCCAAGCGGCATTCGGATAACAGTTGTTTTCTCTGCAAGTGCGAAAAGTATCTTCTGTCGAATCCACCAGACAGCATAAGAAATGAGTTTATTATGCAGTTTAGGATCGAATTTATCAATTGCCTTAATAAGACCCATATTTCCTTCACTGATAAGTTCAGAGAGAGTTAGTCCGCGATTTTGATATTTAGCTGCGATTTTAACCACAAATTTAAGGTTAGAGGTAACAAGTTTCTCGATTGCTGCTTTATTACCTTTTTGAGCTTTAATTGCCAAAGCATGTTCTTCTTCCCTGCTTAAAGGTTCTATCTCAGCGATCTGATTAAGATAACTCTGCAACGCCTTATCATTAAATACGTTTTCTGCCATTAACTATTCCTTTTTTCTATAGACGGGATCAGCAAGATCAACAGGATAATATCTTTTCTTCTTCGTCTTTCCATTTTTATCATGCCTATCCAGTTTCATCCTGTCTAATATTTTTTTAAACCTGGAATTCACGAATATGATCATAAATAAAATCGAGAAGCTCATCATCGTTCATATTAAGTTTTTTTGCAAGAGAAAAAACAATCTTCACACCGGAAAGATTCATTCCAAGTTCAAGTGTTAATGTAATGATTGTGGTAACTTTTGTAACATCGTTCCTGGTGAAAAGCCTGGTATTATGATCTGATCTTATAGGTTTCAGCAATCCCTTTCGCTCATACGTTCTAATGGTTTGATCATGGACTCCAAGCTGCTTTGCAACTTCTCCTATCTTGAGTAATTTAGTTTTTTCAACCATAATTTCTTTTTACAGACTATAATCCGGGAAGTACTTCACGCGGATTTATAGCTTTCCCTTTTATCCGGTATTCAAAATGAAGATGCGGACCACTCGCTGTTCCCGTTTGCCCCACCGTAGCAATTGGTTGTCCTTTATTTACCATTTCACCCAACCTGACCAGATTTGCTTCATTATGTGCATAAACTGTCATAATGTAATCATCATGCTCAAGAATTATTACGTTTCCATATCCACGTTGAGTTCCGGAGTAAACAACCTTCCCCTTAAGGGCTGCATGGATAGGATCACCCTTATCTGATGAAATATCAATTCCTTTATGAGGTCTGCCGTTACGCAAACCGAATTCTGATGTTACCATTCCATTTAATGGTAAAGCAAGTTTATTTTTTGGTTTTGTTATAATAGGATGTGTGGGAATTGGTTTTCCTGTTTTTGTGGTTTTGGATTCTGTTTGTTTTTCAGTTGACCTTGAAACTTCTACAGGTCTTGTTTTTCCTGCAACTAACATGATCTTTCTACCCGGTTCAAGTTTGTAAGTATTCAAATTATTGTAATCAAGAATATCAAAAACGCTAAGCCCATACATTTTAGCAATGCGGTGAATTGATTCTTTTGGTTTGACCAGGTGATAACCTTTTTTAGGGATTTTGCGCTGGGTTACAAATTCCTGCTTTTTAGTCGAATGTGGATAAAGAAATATTTTCTGCCCAATGAATACACGATCTGAAGTCATATTATTAAATAGTTTAATTTTCTCGATAGAAAGTGAGTATTGTCCAGCAATGGATTGCAGGGTCTCCCCCTTTTTTACAATATGATAATCCCCTGAAGGTGTTACATATAGCGGATTGCTTGATAATGCAAGCACAGTAGAAAACAGTGTGATTAATACGAAACATAATGTAATTCGCAACTTCCATTTTTTAGTTTTCATTCTATCTGATTTCCAAATTAATATTTGATACTAAAGCCTGAGTACTCATCACCAATAATGATCTCAGAGGTTTGTATATCGTCAACTCTTGCCATGGAAGGTCCTTCTCTAAGCATGTTAATAAAAATATTCATGGTATTATCTTCTCCGATGGCAATAACTTTCACATTCCCATTCATCAAGTTCTTTGCATATCCTTTTATATTAAGATCATTTGCTCTGTGCAATACGAATGCACGGTAGCATACACCTTGAACTCTACCCGAAACTATTATTTCTAAATTCTTCATAATGTACCTAATTAATATCGAAACCACTCTATAAATATGAGTGAGTCCGTGTCAAATAATTTAATTTGTTTTGAATTTTTGAGCTGGATAATAATATTACTCTTTACAGAAAAAAACAACTTAGCAGTTTTAGAAAGTAAGTAAAACTCAAATCAGAATTAATTCTGCCCCCCTTTGTAAGGGGGAAGTTCGGTTTAGCCGAACAGGGGATTTATTGAAAACTAAAACCAAGTCATTACAAAGAATATGTCGTTTTACTTCGCAAAGCCGACATTTATTTTTTTTGTTCGTGCTAATCTGTGTAAATTCGTGGCTATATTCTACAACTTGGCATATTAAGTTGGACGGTAGTGGTGACTTTACAACCATCCAGGAAGGGATCAATGCATCTGTTCATAGCGATACAGTTCTGGTTTATCCTGGCAGATATTACGAGAATGTAAACTTCAATGGAAAGAATATTACCCTTGCTAGTCTTGAATTGATAACCGGAGATGAAACTTATATTACTACTACCATAATTGATGGCAATCAACAAGGTTCATGTGTTAGATTGGAAAGTAATGAATATGAAGCTGTTATAAGGGGATTTTCAATTACAAATGGATTAGGAGATATAATTTATGGTGATATTGATAGAAAAGGTGGTGGTATACGCATTTCTACCGCTTTCCAAACAGACCCAATCAATGCTAGTATTATAAATTGTAATATATTTAACAATAATGCTGTAGGAGGAGGTGGAATAAATATACATAGAGCAGATATAACATTATCCGGAGTAAGTATATACAACAATTATGCATGTAGTGGAGGTGGTTTAAACGTGGTTAATGAATCAAATATTACATTTGATCCTGTTAACCTATGTGATATTTATAATAATTTCGCAGGTCAAGCTCTTGATATACTTGCCAGTGATGCGGTGAACGATATCCATGTAATTGTAGATACTTTTACGGTTCAAGATCAGTTTAATTATTTTGCTTATTATCAACGTAGTGTTACGAGTACAGGAGAAATTACAATTAACCCGCAAAATCATTTTTTGGAAAGGATTAATCATGATTTATATATATCTTCTGATGGAAATGATGATAATAGTGGTTTGACTCCCGATGATCCGATGAAAACTATTGCATTAGCATTTCAGAAAATAGAGTCAGACAGCAATAGTCCCAAAACTATATATGTCGCTGCAGGTATCTATTCACAGGAATTGAATGATCAGATATTCCCTTTTTCAGCGAAGAAATATGTAAGTCTGATCGGTGAAGAAATGAACACGACCGTACTAAATAATGACTATAACGTTTCTACATATATTATGAGACATGATAAAGGATTTAACTCACTCGAAAATTTTACTTTTAGCAATATTGATCAATATTTTAAATATCCTATTCATTCTGCACACTCAAATAATATTAATGTAAAGAATATCATTATTGAAAATTGTTATGTTAGACATGGCTCTATATATTTTTATCGTTGTTATGAGATATCCTTTAATAATATAGTAGTTCAAAATAATAATTCCGAAGGTTGTTCAGGCTTATGGCTGGATGGTGGTAATTATACAATTGAGAATAGTATCTTTGACAATAATGACTCAATTGGGCCTGATCAATGGGTATCTAACTTTTATTGTAAAGTAGATGATTATTTGGAATTGGAAAATTGTGTTTTTTCCAATTCTGATATTCCTCCATTTCAATATGAAGAATATAATACTATTAATGTCTCAGCTCAACAGGATTGTTTTCCTGATATCAAGATCAGTAACTGTTTATTCATTAACAACTCCACCACTAATGGAAGCTATATCGCAAGAATCAGTAGTCCTGGATCAATAGAAGTAAATAATTGTACATTTACACAGAATACTTCACATATTTGTCCACTTGGGATATTCGGTGAAATTGACTTCCGAAATAACATTCTATATAATAATGAATCAGATTACGAATATGAAATTAATACAGGTAATTATCCTACCATTCCTTCTATATTAAATATTGAATATTGTGATATTGAAGGTGGAGAAGATGCGATCTATCCAGGTAATCCACCTAATGAAGCTACTATTAATTGGCTTGAAGGTAACATAGATGAAGATCCGCTTTTCCTTTTATTAGGTGATGATCCATATCAACTAACAGAACAATCTCCCTGCATTGATGCCGGTACTCCAGATACAACAGGTTTATTCATTCCACCGTGGGATTTATTGCAAAATCACCGTGTTTGGGATGGAGATGGTGACGGAATCGCAATCATTGATATGGGTTGTTATGAATTTGGTGCTGAATCTTATGTAAATGCTACCGAAAACCAAATACCTAACACCCAATACCTTCTAACTAACTTCCCAAATCCTTTTAACCCTGAGACCAAAATAGTATTCGATCTACCGGAATCAGGACAGGTAAAACTGGAAATTTACAACATAAAAGGACAAAAAGTGAAACAGCTTGTCAACGATCAGCTTTCAGCAAGACAGCATTCAGTTGTTTGGGATGGGGAAGATTCGAATAA
>Ga0164315_10003175_pt1 | contig 12717 bp, 10 predicted proteins | sample GuaBasSedimGuay6_FD_113737 | JGI IMG/M metagenome (GOLD analysis project Ga0164315, IMG submission 113737) | Subseafloor sediment microbial communities from Guaymas Basin, Gulf of California, Mexico - Guay6, Core 4569-2, 0-3 cm | ecosystem: Environmental > Aquatic > Marine > Hydrothermal vents... | reverse complement strand
GTGCACGATTATGGGCAGTACACAGTTATAGGTAGTGCATAGTGAAGACGTACAACTCCAGGGTGTAAATTTATATCGGAGAACCGAGGTTGTTCACATAACGCGCTTTCAAGTAATGAAGCCCACTATTACTTGCAGTTGCCGCTGTGTCTACTTGTTAGTCCATAAGGATTTCGCTTTAATTATCTTATGACAAACTATCTGCCATTATTTATTGGATTTCGCTACCTTCTCAGCAAGCGATCCGACGGGTTTGTTTCGTTTGTGTCGGTTTTTTCTTTCCTGGCAATGGCGCTTGGAGTGATGACGCTAATTACTGTCCTGTCCGTTATGAACGGTTTTGATCATGAAATCAAAATGCGCATACTGCAAATCATTCCTCATGCAACCATTGAAGTGGCGGATAACTCTGAGGGTGTAAGTGCCGTCACCGATTGGCAGTCAGTGGAACGGGATCTTTCCCGTTTAGCTAATGTAAATGCTGTAGTGCCCTATGTTTCAGGTCAGGCAATGGTTAGCTATGGGGGGCGAATGCAGGGGGTGAGTATGCATGGTATCCGTCCTGAACAGGGAGCTATAGGTGATTCTCTAGGCAGACATCTGGTATCAGGCCGATTGCAGGATTTGCGGGCGGGTCATTACAACATTGTTATCGGCAACTTGCTGGCCAACGCCCTTGGTGTTGGCGTTGGCGACCGACTGCTATTAACGTTACCGGATATATTTGTTACGCCGGTGGGTGTTTATCCCAGAGTAAAGAAGCTGACGATTGCGGGAGTTTTTGAGGCTGGTGCGCAAGTGGACGGTAGCATGGTGTTCATGCATATGGCAGATGCGGCCAAGCTGCTACGGATGGGTAGCAACGTAACTGGATTACGTTTGTTTCTGGACGACCCCTTCAATTTTGAAAGCCTGGCTGTGGTTAAACAATCGGTGCCAAAGGATTACCAGTTGACCACCTGGTACGATTCCATGAGCCAACTTTTTGCGGCGATACGGATGGAAAAGACTGTGGTGGGTTTATTGTTATCGGTCATTATCGGCGTCGCTGCATTTAACATAGTCGCCAGCCTGGTACTTATGGTCAATGAGAAGCGAACAGATATTGCCGTGCTGAGGACGTTGGGAAGTAGTTCGGCGGATATTTCTCGAATTTTCCAGATTCAGGGTGGCTTGACCGGACTGGCCGGCGTTATTTTGGGCGTAGTGGTGGGTAGTGTGCTGGCTTTGTCTATCGGTGATCTACTTGTATTTATTGAAAACACAGTGGGTTTTAGCCTGTTTGATCCAGACCTGTACTTCATTACGCGTCTGCCCTCGCAGTTACAATGGCCGGATGTAGTGGTGGTGGCGACTCTTGGTATATTAGTAAGTATTTTAGCCAGCTGGTACCCCGCGCTGAGGGCAGGTCGCGTGCCGCCAGCTGATGCGCTGAGATATACGTGACAAATAAGGAAGACATAATGGCTAACGCCACTGACTCCCATAGAGCGGTTGAGTCATCTGCTCAGCAATCCTCAGTCGTTATGAAATGTCAGGACTTGTGTAAATCTTACAGCGAGGCCGGCAGTCAGCTGGATGTGCTAAAAGGTATCAATCTGACCGTCAGGCGGGGAGAAAAAATTGCCATCGTGGGTGTGTCTGGCTCTGGTAAATCGACCTTGCTGAATATGCTTGGCGGCCTGGATATCGCCACTACTGGTCAGGTAATTGTCCGCGATCGTTCCTTTGGTGATATGTCTGAATCTGAAATAGCCCGCTGGCGTAATATCCATCTTGGCTTTGTCTATCAGTTCCACCACTTGCTTGGCGAGTTTAGTGCGCTGGAAAACGTTGCCATGCCTCTGTTGATAGGCGGCGCGAAAAAGCGCGAGGCCTATGATCGTAGCAAACAGATACTCACCGATGTGGGCCTGCTTGAGCGCCTCGATCACAAGCCATCGGCTTTATCCGGTGGTGAGAGGCAGCGTGTGGCGATCGCGCGGGCGCTGGTGACTCAGCCATCGTGTGTGTTGATGGATGAGCCCACGGGTAATCTCGATCCGGACACTGCTGAAAAAGTACTGGCATTGTTGCTCAGGCTCAATGTGGACTTAGGTATTAGTATTATCGTTGTTACTCACGATCAGGATATCGCGCGAAAAATGGATCGCGTGCTGGTGCTCGAGCACGGTGTGTTGAGTGACGTTTCGGCGTGATAAATTATTACCCCTTTTTTGTAGGTTTGCGCTTTTTTACATCGGGTTCACGCAATCGTCTGGCCTCATTTATTTCGGTGCTCGCTATTAGCGGCCTGGTGCTAGGTGTGGCGATGCTCATTATTGTGTTGTCGGTCATGAACGGTTTTGACCGTGAGATGCGTACGCGGATACTGGGTGTTATACCCCATATTCAGCTATTTGCTGAGGAGGATGCCACCGAGGGCATCGTGCAATGGCAGGGGATATCCGCAAAGCTTGCAGCTCTCCCGCAGGTAGAAAGCGTTACCCCTTTTAGCCAGATAAATGGCATCGTTAACTTTAGAGGGCAAACCCAGGCTATTCAGTTGCGCGGAATCAGTACACATTATTCTGGTTCGGCAGCGGATCCATTGCTTGCTAACTTGTCGAACTTCCAGTCTATCGCCGCTAATGAAATCATGTTGCCGCGTTTGCTGGCCAGTAAACTGGGCATCAAGCCCGGTCAGAAGCTTACTTTCATCGCACCGCAGAGCGGGCAGCCAGGCGGTTTGTGGTCAGGTGGAAAACCATCAGGCCCAGAGCAATTGCCAGCGATCCGTGCGCTCAAAGTCGCCGCGTTATTTTCCACCCACACCACTATAGATGCCCATCTTGGTGTGGTTAGTCTTGCTACCGCTAGTGATATGGCGGGGCTGGAATCCGGACCGCTTGAGCCAGCCGCCCAGGGGCTTAGAATTACCGTCGAGGATGTTTTTGCGGCCCGTAATATTGCCTTCGATTTGCTCGAGCAGTTGCCTGCTGGTTATCGCTTTATCGACTGGATGCAAACCCATGGCCACCTTTATCAGGCTATTCAGATGTCGCGCAAGCTGGTCGGCCTGTTAGTGTTTTTAATTATTGCTATCGCTGCTTTTAATGTTATCGCTATGTTGGTCATGAGTGTAGTAGACAAACGACCCGATATTGCAATATTAAAAACCCAGGGTGCCACACCTCAACAAATCATGGTGGTATTTTTTATTCAGGGTGCGCTAATTGGACTGCTAGGTACTTTGCTTGGTGCGCTTCTGGGCTGCCTGGGCGCCTATTTTGTGTCCGCTGCGGTGGTAGGGCTGGAAAGCCTTTTACACATACAGTTTCTCGATCTGAGTATTTACCCCATCGACTATGTGCCCTCTGACCTGCGTTTTTCTGACGTTGGCACCGTAGTAGCCGTTGCCCTGGTATTAAACCTGCTGGCAACGTTGTACCCAGCCTGGAAGGCGGCGCGGGTTCAGCCCGCGTTGGTGCTACGCCACGAATGATGCTACGAATGATGCCACGAATAATGTCAGGACGAAGGTTACTGTGAACGAGAGCGGAGGCGTTTTTCTTTCCGCTCTTCCCAGTTTTTGACAACCTTCCAGCGCCACAGGCCCTGGACAGTGACATAGCCTATGAAGCCAACACACAAGCCCGCCAGCAGCCCGCCCACGGCTACAGGCAGATATACCGAAGCGCTGTGTTCAGCAAACCAGTTCCAGGACAATTCAAATTCAAAAGCCACCTGTTCAGTACCGAGTATTTTCCGCCCCAGCTCGTAAAGTAATATCATCATTGGCGGAATAGTGATGGGGTTGCTAATCCATATCAACAATACTGATATGGGCAGGTTACAACTAAAAAGCAGTGCTAACAGTGAAGCGACAATCGCCTGGCCCGGCAAGGGTAAAAATGCGCAAAACAGGCCGATGAAAACTGCCCCTGATACGGAGTGTCGGTTTAGATGCATCAAGTTGGGGTCGTCAAACAACGGTCCTAACCAGCGTCGGGTTTTGTCGCCGGCGACGTTCGAGGGTAGCGGAATCAAGCGGCGAATTGTTTTTCGGGGCATGTTGGTTAACTGCTAAACAGGCTGTTGCATTATGCCCAAAGTCGCTCCTTCTCTCCAGGGTTTCATGTTCTGGGGAGGAGGTTGTTAAGAAACTCACAGCATTGGCTGGGGTTTGTTATTTTGTCAGACAATTGCCTTGTTATTTTGATGTATTACCCGTATAAAGTACTATCTTGTCCGACGATTTAACAGTTTCCTTGAAAGAAAGCCCGCCACCACAGGTACAGAATAGTGCGGTAGATCAACTCTACCAACGCTTGCGGATTGAAATAATCCATGGTGATATTGCCGCCGGTAGTAAAATCAGTGAAGCAGAGCTCAGTCGCAATTACAACGTCAGCCGCAGTACCATTCGAGAAGCCATCACGCGCCTGGAGTCGGCTTATCTGGTATCGAGAAGGGCCAATGCCGGGGCGCGGGTAGTTGAGCTGGATATTGGTGAATTGCTGGAGATTTATCAGGTTCGCGAGGCGCTTGAAGGAATGGCCTGTCGCCTGGCCGCAAAGTTGATGAGCGATACTGACATCGCCCGACTCGATGCGCTCCTGCAAACGCACATGCAAAATAGTGAATTACGTGAAGGTCGTGCCTATTACCAGAAAGAGGGCGACCTGGATTTTCATTACCGACTAGTGATGGGCAGTCAAAATAGTAAGCTCATCCACCTGCTCTGTGATGAGTTGTATGCCAAGGTCAGAATGTATCGATACCAGTTTGGTATGGTTAGTCCCCGGGCTAGTGATGCTTTTGCCGAGCACAGACATATCGTGCAAGCGATTGTGGATCGCGACGGTGAAATGGCAGAAATGTTAATGCGTCACCATATTCGTGCCTCACGAAACAATATTGAACGACAGATGGGAAAAAGAGAACATGTCTCTCCGTTACCTGTCTCCACGCCCCATGTACGCTAACGGGCAAATTTAAACAACAACCAAAAAGGTGATTTATGGCTGAAAATCTGAGCCCTGGAGGTCTCTTTCGTAAAGCGATAAGCGAGCACAAACCCCTGCAAGTCGTCGGCACAATTAACCCCTATTGCGCAATGATGGCTGAGCAGATAGGGCATCATGCCATCTATCTGTCCGGTGGTGGTGTTGCTAACGCTTCTTACGGTTTACCTGACCTTGGCATGACCAGCCTCAATGACGTGCTCGAAGATGTACGTAGAATTACTGCTGCTACCGAGCTTCCCTTGCTGGTGGATATTGATACCGGTTGGGGAGGGGCGTTTAATATTTCTCGAACTGTTAAAGATATGATTCGCAGTGGTGCAGCAGCTGTGCATATCGAAGACCAGATCGCACAAAAGCGCTGTGGACATCGGCCCAATAAGGAAATTGTTGCGCTGGAAGAAATGGTCGACCGAGTTAAAGCCGCTGTCGATGCGCGCACCGATGACGATTTCTTTATCATGGCTCGCACCGATGCTTTTGCGCAGGAAGGGCTTGAGAAGGCCATTGAGCGGGCCCAGGCCTGTGTAGAGGCAGGCGCTGATGGCATTTTTGCTGAAGCGGTCAACGAAGAGCAGCATTATCGAGCTTTTCGTGCGGCTCTTGATGTGCCTTTGCTAGCCAATATCACAGAGTTTGGTCAGACACCGCTGTACAATAAAGCTGAGCTGGGCGAGTGGGGTGTTGATCTTGTGTTGTACCCGCTGTCGGCGTTTCGCGCCATGAACAAGGCGGCCGAAAACGTGTATACCAGTATCCTCGAGAAGGGCGACCAGAAGGACGTGGTTGATACCATGCAAACCCGTATGGAACTGTACGAATATCTTAGTTACCACGAATACGAGAAAAAACTTGATAGTTTGTTTGCCTTAGGTAAAAACAAATAGGCAAAAACAAGTAGGTAAGAACTAATAGGTAAAAACAAACAGGTAAAAGAAAATAGCGCTTAAATATTTAACGCAAAAGTCCTTGGCAGTTGGTTTTTAACGCACGGACTTATCAACAGACAAACAGCAGAGGAGTTTAGTAATGGCTACAAAAGTACTTTCAGGAGCGGGTTTACGGGGACAGGTCGCCGGTAAAACAGCATTATCTACAGTAGGCAAGGAAGGTTCCGGATTAACTTATCGGGGTTACGATGTTAAAGACCTTGCCGAGACCTGTGTGTTTGAAGAAGTAGCCCACCTTGTTTTAAAAGGTGCGCTGCCTACCCAGTCCGAGCTCGATGCCTACCGCCTTACTTTAAAAGGCCTGCGCGGCTTACCTCAGCCCCTGAAAGATGTACTGGAGCGTATCCCTGCCGAGGCGCATCCTATGGATGTATTGCGTACGGGTTGTTCCTTTTTGGGCAACCTTGAAACCGAGACTGACTTTGCTCAGCAGGAAGCTGCGACTGATCGCTTGCTCGCCGCTTTCCCATCTATTATTTGCTACTGGTATCGCTTCAGTCATGATGGCGTCAAGATTGAAACAGAAACCGATGATGAGTCTATAGGCGCGCATTTCCTACATATGCTTCGTGGCGAAAAGCCGAATGAACTGCACGAACGAGTCATGAATGTATCGCTCATTCTTTATGCAGAACACGAGTTTAACGCCTCTACGTTCACTGCCCGCGTCTGCGCTTCAACTTTGTCTGACCTGCACTCGTGCATCACTGCTGCCATCGGTAGTTTGCGTGGCCCACTGCATGGCGGTGCTAACGAAGCGGCGATGGATATGATTGAAGGCTTTACCAGTGCTGATAACGCCGAACAGGAAATGATGGCCATGTTGGCTCGCAAAGATAAAATCATGGGCTTCGGTCACGCGATTTATGCAGACTCCGATCCCCGTAATGCCATTATTAAAGAGTGGGCTGAAAAGCTTGGTAAAGACGTTGGCGATACGGTTCTTTACCCCGTATCAGTGCGTTGTGAAGAAGTTATGTGGCGCGAGAAGAAGTTGTTCTGTAACGCTGATTTCTTTCATGCTTCGGCTTATCACTTTATGGATATTCCCACCAAGCTATTCACGCCGATTTTCGTTATGTCGCGTCTGACCGGTTGGGCTGCTCACGTCTTTGAGCAACGCGCAGACAACCGTATTATTCGTCCCAGTGCCGAGTACACCGGGCCAGATATGCGTCCAGTTCCAGCAATTAGCGGGCGCTAATTGCACAGCGCAGGCATTTCGATGTTAGTCGAAAAAAGGAGTGCTGTATTTACGGTACTCCTTTTTTAATATCAATGAGTTACATAATATTTATTAAGTAGATTATTAAGGTGAGAATACTGAAATATGAATACTGAATATCGCAAACCCTTACCTGGTACCCAGCTCGATTTTTTCGATACGCGAGCTGCGGTCGATGCTATTCAACCCGGTGCCTACGCCAAACTGCCTTACACTTCTCGGGTCTATGCCGAAAACCTGGTGCGTCGCTGTGATCCGGCGGTGCTGACTGACTCGCTGAAGCAGATCATCGAGCGCAAACAAAATCTCGATTTTCCTTGGTACCCCGCCCGCGTGGTGTGTCATGACATTCTTGGCCAGACAGCCCTGGTTGATCTCGCCGGCCTGCGTGATGCCATTGCTGACAAAGGCGGTGACCCAGCTGAAGTTAACCCGGTGGTGCCGACGCAGCTGATTGTCGATCACTCCCTTGCCGTTGAGTATGCTGGTTTTGACAAAGATGCCTTTGCAAAAAATCGAGCTATCGAAGACCGTCGTAATGAAGACCGTTTTGACTTTATTAACTGGACTAAAAAGGCCTTTAAAAACGTTGATGTGATCCAGCCCGGCAACGGCATCATGCACCAGATCAACCTGGAGAAAATGTCACCGGTGATTCAGTCCCGCGATGGCGTGGCCTTCCCCGATACCCTGGTCGGCACCGACAGCCATACGCCCCATGTTGATGCCCTGGGTGTTATTGCTATCGGCGTTGGTGGTCTGGAAGCTGAAACTGTAATGCTGGGTCGGCCCTCTTATATGCGTCTGCCCGACGTCATCGGCGTAGAGCTAAAGGGTAAGGCTCAGCCGGGTATTACTGCCACAGATATCGTGCTGGCATTGACCGAATTCCTGCGGGCCGAGAAGGTAGTATCGTCCTACCTGGAGTTTTACGGCGACGGTGCCGCGAATCTGAGCCTTGGTGATCGTGCGACCATTTCCAATATGACGCCGGAGTTTGGTGCCACAGCGGCGATGTTCTACATAGACCAGCAAACCATTGATTACCTCAAGCTTACCGGCCGTGACGCCGAGCAGGTGAAGCTGGTGGAAACCTACGCGAAAGAGACGGGGCTCTGGGCCGACAGCCTGAAAGATGCGGAATATGAGCGCGTTTTGAGCTTTGACCTGTCCACTGTAGTACGTACTATTGCAGGTCCGTCTAATCCCCACGCCCGCGTACCAACGTCAGAGCTGGCCGCCCGTGGTATCTCCGGTGTTGTCGAAAACGAAGAGGGCCTGATGCCCGACGGCGCGGTGATTATTGCCGCCATCACCAGCTGTACCAACACCAGTAACCCGCGCAATGTGATTGCAGCTGCGCTGATTGCTCGCAATGCCAATAAGCTGGGTTTAACCCGCAAGCCCTGGGTGAAGACCTCCTTCGCACCGGGTTCAAAAGTGGCCCAGCTCTACCTGGAAGAAGCGAACCTGCTGCCCGAGTTGGAAAAGCTCGGCTTCGGTATTGTCGGTTTTGCCTGTACCACCTGTAACGGTATGAGTGGTGCGCTTGACCCGGTTATTCAGCAGGAAGTGATTGACCGCGACCTGTACACCACCGCAGTGTTGTCGGGTAACCGTAACTTTGATGGTCGTATTCATCCCTATGCTAAGCAGGCATTTTTAGCTTCGCCACCGCTAGTTGTCGCTTATGCCATCGCTGGTACGATTCGTTTCGATATTGAGAAAGATGTGCTCGGTAAGGACCAGGACGGCAACGACATCACCCTGAAAGACATCTGGCCCAGCGATGAAGAGATCGACGCCATTGTTGAAGCCAGTGTTAAGCCACAGCAGTTCCGCGATGTCTACATCCCCATGTTTGATATCACCGAAGAGCAGGGCGAGCAGATCAGCCCACTCTACGACTGGCGTCCGCAAACCACCTACATTCGTCGCCCCCCTTATTGGGAAGGCGCATTGGCTGGTGAGCGCACCATGAAGGGCATGCGCCCCCTGGCCGTGCTGGGTGACAACATCACCACCGATCACTTGTCTCCCTCTAATGCTATTCAGCTCAACAGTGCTGCCGGTGCCTACCTCGATAAAATGGGCCTGCCCGAGGAAGATTTTAACTCCTACGCCACCCACCGGGGTGATCATCTAACGGCCCAGCGCGCCACCTTCGCCAACCCCAAACTGTTTAATGAAATGGTGCAGGAAAATGGCGAAACCAGGCAGGGTTCGCTAGCGCGTATCGAACCGGAAGGCAAAGTCAGCCGCATGTGGGAAGCCATTGAAATCTATATGGAGCGCAAGCAGCCGCTGATTATTGTCGCTGGTGCGGACTACGGTCAGGGTTCATCCCGTGACTGGGCGGCCAAGGGTGTACGTCTGGCCGGTGTTGAAGCGATTGTTGCCGAAGGCTTCGAGCGTATTCACCGTACTAACCTGGTTGGTATGGGTGTTATGCCGCTAGAATTTAAAGCGGGAGAAAATCGCAAGACCTATGCTATTGACGGCACCGAGACTTTCGATGTAATTGGTAAAGCCAGCCCTCGAGCTGATCTTACTTTACGCATCAACCGTAAGAACGGCGAGACCGTCGACGTGCCAGTCACCTGTCGTCTCGATACCGCTGAAGAAGTACTGGTTTATGAAGCGGGTGGGGTATTGCAGCGCTTTGCCCAGGATTTCCTGGAGTCTTCAACCGGTAACGAAAAGCCATCTACGGCTACTTAAGGAGTTTTTAATGGCGCATATACCGCAAATAAAAATCCCCGCCACCTATATGCGCGGAGGCACCAGCAAAGGAGTTTTCTTTAGCTTGCAAGATCTGCCTGAAGCGGCACAAGTTGCCGGTGCAGCGCGTGACGCTTTATTATTGCGCGTGATTGGCAGTCCCGACCCCTACGGCAAGCAAACCGATGGCATGGGCGGTGCAACATCCAGCACCAGCAAGACCGTTATTTTGTCGCAAAGCAGCAAGCCCGATCACGATGTCGATTACCTCTTTGGCCAGGTTGCCATCGACAAAGCCTTTGTCGACTGGAGCGGCAACTGCGGCAATCTCACCGCTGCAGTCGGTGCCTTCGCCATTAGCAATGGCCTGGTCGACGGTTCGCGTATTCCCAGCGATGGCATTGCCGTGATTCGTATCTGGCAAGCCAATATTAAAAAAACCATTATTGCCCACGTGCCTATGACAGCCGGTGCAGTACAGGAAACCGGCGATTTTGAACTCGATGGCGTGACCTTTCCCGCTGCCGAAGTACTGGTTGATTTCATCGACCCCGCCGATGGTGACGGCGCCATGTTTCCCACGGGCAATGTAGTTGACCAGTTAGATGTACCAGGCGTGGGCAGCTTTAAAGCCACCATGATTAACGCCGGTATTCCCACCATCTTTTTGAATGCCGAGGAAATCGGTTACACCGGCGCAGAGCTGCAGGAAGCCATTAATGGCGACCCCGCAGCGCTGGCCCGATTTGAAACCATCCGTGCCCATGGTGCGATTCGTATGGGGCTAATTAATGACGTTGAAGAAGCTGTGGGACGTCAGCACACCCCAAAGGTCGCCTTCGTCGCACCACCCAGCGCCTACATTTCCTCCAGCGGTAAAGAAATCAATGTGGCCGATATCGACCTCCAAGTGCGCGCGTTGTCGATGGGCAAACTCCACCACGCGATGATGGGTACTGCTGCTGTTGCCATCGGCACCGCTGCGGCTATCCCCGGAACATTGGTAAATCTCGCCGCTGGTGGTGAAGCACGCAGTGCTGTGCGTTTTGGTCACCCCTCCGGCACTTTGAAAGTGGGTGCCGAAGCCAGCCAGGTTGATGGTGAGTGGGCGGTGAATAAGGCGAGTATGAGTCGCAGTGCCAGGGTGCTGATGGAAGGCTGGGTTAGGGTGCCTGGGGATGTATTTTAGGGGCTTTTTTTATGTCGCGGGGTGAGGTTTGAATAGTTGCCGTGTAGACTTATGTTGTATTGCAAGACTTGTCCCCGGTTTTCAAACACAAATAACACCTTTTAAATCCGCGGATCCTTTCATGCACTAAGAGTTTAATTATATGAAAACAAAAATAGCTTCTTATTTATTATCTTCGACCTTGGCTGCAAGCCTGGCTTTTTCAAGCAACGCCATCACGGCAGACCCTGACCTTGGCAAAAACAACTGGGCCTGGGGCAAAGACGATGTGCTCGGTGCCGGTAACCGGATGACCGCCAGCAGTATTAAAGCGGCTCTTGCTGCAGTTGAGGGCGGTAATATTGTTGAACTCTCTCACGATGTCGCCATGGGCGCCCCCTACATCGAACCGATTCAAACACCCTATGTGATGACGCTATCGCGCACCTCAAAAAATATGGAAAACTTTTTGCGCGATAAAATGGGGGCCACCAACGATATAGGTTTTTATCTGGAACGCATAGAAATGACCACCCATGTCAGCACTCATATCGACGCTCTGGGTCACGTCACCATCGCCGCCGAGCTGTACAACGGCCTTGATCGGGAGCAAGCGGCCTCCGACATTGGCCTCAATCATAACGGCATCGAAAAGTCACCGCCCTTTATCGCCAAAGGCATCCTCATCGATGTCGCGACCTACAAAGGTGTAGAAAATCTTGAACCCGGCTATGCCATCAGTGCTGCAGATCTGCAGGGCGCATTAAAAAAACAGGGCACCAACATACCCGAAGGTGCCATCGTCTTTGTCCATACCGGCTGGGGTAAAAACTTCACTGCCGAACCTCAGCACTACGCCCACACCGGCCCCGGCATTGGTATCGAAGCATCAAAGTGGCTGGCATCACAAAATGTCGTCGCTATCGGCGCGGACAATATGGCACTGGAAGTTACGCCCGGTGAAGAACCCACAGTAGTCTTCCCCGTGCACCAGCACTTGCTAGTTAAGCAGGGTATCTACATCATCGAAAATGTTAAAACAGATGAACTGGCCGCTAAAAAGCTCTACGAAACCACAATCATCATGCTGCCCACAAAATTTCGGGGCGCAACTGGGACGCCACTGAGGATTATTGCTCTTTACTGACATGGCTGTGGACTGAGATATATTGGCTGAGCGAACCACTGTTCAACATAGCAAATAACCATGGAGCTTTGCCTCTTAGATACTCGCGGATTCAAATCTGAAGTGCATCACAGGTTAGGCTGCTAACGCAGCCCTATGATCATCCATTAATTGGGCTGGAGTTTTGAAGTCCAGATCTTTTCTTGGCCGAGAGTTAAGTCGTCTCAGTGCCTGCCTCACTTCTATCTGCTCAACTTTCTTGAAGTCCGTGTTCTTTGGAAAATATTGTCGCAGCAAACCATACCCACAGCGCTTCACGGGGCAGGCTCTTGGTGTTTTCATTTAGGCCCCGCTCCCAGGAGCTATAGGGGTGGGCAAAGTAAACCCTGGTCGATAGCGCGTTGCTGATTTGTTCATGGTACGCAAACTCTTTTCCGTTGTCAGCAGTGATGGTATGAACTGTTAGTAACACATAAACTGTCCGGTCTTGTAGCACATGACCTGTCCGGTTCTCATAGTAC
>Ga0164315_10003174_pt1 | contig 12718 bp, 13 predicted proteins | sample GuaBasSedimGuay6_FD_113737 | JGI IMG/M metagenome (GOLD analysis project Ga0164315, IMG submission 113737) | Subseafloor sediment microbial communities from Guaymas Basin, Gulf of California, Mexico - Guay6, Core 4569-2, 0-3 cm | ecosystem: Environmental > Aquatic > Marine > Hydrothermal vents... | reverse complement strand
TTCAGTGACCCGGCGACCCGCATAGAAAATCGCTTTGAGCTCGCGAAAGTAATCGAAGCCTGGATGGCCGAGCAGGATAGCGACGACGCCGTACAAAAAATTCTTGAAGACGGCCGCATCCCCGTTGCACCTATCCTCGAAGTGGAAGAGGCCATGGCCCATCCACATATGATTCAGCGGGAAACTGTACGCACCATCAGCGACCGCAGTATTGGCGAATTTCAGGTGCCGGGAATGCCCTTGAGATTTTCAGAATTTCCCGGCCACCTGCCCCTGGTAGCACCTTATCTGGGCGAGCAAAACGCCGAGGTGCTCAGCGAATACCTGTCAATGTCCCCGGAAGATATCGCCAAACTCGAAAGCGAGGGAATACTGGGCTCTGAACCCATACCTGATTAGGCTGATTTAGATGAGAACGTGGCTGCCAGAAAAATCTACTACCGCTAGCGGGAACAAAGTATGAAAATTGGATTTATAGGGGTCGGCAATATGGGCGGCCCCATGTGCCGCAATATCATAAAAAATAGTGGTCACGACGTTATTGTCTTCGACCTCGACAAAGAAGCAATCGCCCGTTGCACCGAGCTTGGGGCGACTGCTGGAGCCTCGCCAAAAGCCATCGCCGCAGAAGTCGATGTGGTCATGACCTCCCTGCCTCACCCCAGAAATGTCGAGGAGGTGGTACTCGGTAAAGATGGCATTGCGGAAGGTATCAGGCCGGGTTCGATCTATTGTGACCTCAGCACTAACTCACCCATATTAATCCGCAAACTCGCAGCACACCTTGAAAAACAAGGGGTCACCATGCTCGATGCGCCGGTCAGTGGCGGTGTGGTGATGGCCGATAAAGGCAAGATTGCCATAATGGTCGGCGGCGACAAAGCCACCTTCGATAAACTCGTGCCGCTATTTGAATCCTATGGCGAGAACGTGGTGTATTGCGGCGATATCGGTAACGGTTGTGTCGCCAAAATCTCCAATAACCTGATCGCCTTTTGCAATATGGCCGCCAGTGCTGAAGGCCTGATGCTCGGGGTCTCTGCCGGTATTGATCTTGAAGTATTAAACCAGGTGATCAGAAACAGCAGCGGCAACAGCATGACCTTTCGTGCCGTCGCCAAAAACGCCAAGTCCGGCGACTGGACACCCAGCTTCTCCATCGACCTTGCCTACAAGGATATGCACCTGGCTCTTGAGTTGGCCGACGAGTTGGGTGTGCCGCTGATGTTGAGTCCTACAGTGCATAACCTGATGCGTATGGCCAAAGGGCTAGGTTATGAGCAGGATGATGCCACGGCGATTATGCGGGTCTATGAAGACACCATGAACAAGGTATTAAAAATCGATTCTTGATACTTGTTTAGCGGAACCTGTTAGCAAATAAACCTCATACCACAAAGAGTAAAATATGGAACAGAACATCCCTGTCGTCCTACCCCGGGATGTAACACCCATCTGGATAACACGAGCCCTGCAAGCTAATGGTGTCGATGCAACAGTAGCCGATCTCACTATGGAAACCGTTGGCACCGGGCAACTCGGTGAGACGCGACGCTTTCACCTGCAATATGCGGGTGCGACACCGACAAATGCCCCCTCCACCTTGATCGGCAAGTTCCCTTCAGATAATGAGGTGGCGAGTACGACGGGTAAGGAAATGGGCTTTTACCGATCCGAAGTGATGTTTTACCGCGAGTTGGCCCATCGTGCCGTCATTCACACGCCACAAATGTACGTGTCGGAAATGGATGACGACACCCTTGACTTCACACTGTTACTGGAAGATATGGCACCCGCACAACCGGGGGATCAAATGCGCGGCTGCAGTTTTGATGAAGCTCGCCTGGCCCTGATGGAAGCAGCCAAATTGCACGCCGCATTCTGGAACGACAGCGACCTTATGGCCGAGGATTGGCTCTATGTTCCTGAAGGTGCCCAGGGCTTTTACACTACAGAATTGATGGAAAGCTCCTGGCAGCATTTTGAAAAGACCTATGCCCATCGCATGGATCCCGAGGTCATCAAAGTCTGTCGTAAGTTTATCGAAAACCACGAAGCCTGGAATGCACCACGAGCCATGCCCAAGTGTTTTTCCCACAATGATTTCCGGCCCGACAATATGCTCTTTGGCGGTGAGCGGGCCGCCATCGTCGACTGGCAGACCAGCAATTTCCTGGGTACCGGCATGGACGTGGCTTATTTTATCGGTGGCATTTTTGACCGCGATACTCGGCGCGCTAATGAGCAGGAATTACTACACCTCTACCACAATGAATTAATTGCCAATGGTGTTAGTGATTACAGTTTTGAACATTTGATGGCCGACTATCGACATTACAGTTTTGCGGTGCTTGCAGTAGCCATCGCAGCGACGGTTATCGTCAAGCAGACACCACGAGGCGACGATTTGTTTATGCATATGGTTTCAGGTGGTGCATACCAGGCCATCGACAACGACGCCCTCGACTTGCTTTAGCAATATGAAATCTGGCATTAAATAGTCTGGAATAAACCATGCGCCTCGCCAAACCCCATCTCGATATCGGCCTGTTTACCAACGATATCGCCAGCCATCGTTCTTTCTGGAATGAGGAAGTCGGTCTTAAACTCGACCACGAATTAAAACTCGATAACGGTTGGATACAACATCGCTACGACGCTCACAATTCGGTGATTAAAGTTAATCATGTCACCGAGCCTCTGACCTCCCAGCCCCGCTCAGGCTATAGCGGTTTAACCATTGCCAGAGCAGGCAACAATAGTATTTGGCAGGGACAACATCCCAATGGCGACACAGTGCGACTGATACCACCGGGCACGGACGGCATCGTCGGTATAGGCGTCACGGTCAGCACCCCCAATCCGGCGCGCATGATGACTTTTTACCTCAACGCCATGGAATTTGAACAGGCGGGGCCGATGATCGCTCGCTGCGGTGACAGCCTGCTATTTGTAGAAGAAGGGCCTGGCGGCAGCATCACTGAAGATTTTATGGGTCCCGCCTTTCGTTATCTGACCGTACAAATATTCGATGCAGACCAGGCCTGCGAACAAATTGTTGCCCGCGGCGGTAGCCTCGGTCGTGAGCCCGTCACTTTTGAGGATGTAGCCCGTTACGGTTTTGTCTGCGACCCGGATGGCAATTGGATTGAAATATCGGCACGAGCTTCGTTGACGGGGATTGTGCCAAAACCTGATTAAGCGCTATCTAGTTCAGTTGCTACCACGCAAATCAGCTTCCCGCCGTCTAATTACAAAAATGCTTTGTCGTGGCTCCCGCGACAAGCGAGACCTTTGAGTGTAGGGAGACCATACAAAAAGGAGTATGTCGTTTAAAACGACCAAAATGAATACACTTGAATCATGCCAGGCTGTAGCAACATGCTTTCTCTACTATTAATTCTGATATGAAGCCCTTCAACTAAACCCCCTCAACTAAAGGAGAAATATCAATGAACTGGGATGCAATCGGTGCGGTAGGCGAGATACTGGGTGCAGGAGCGGTGGTGATATCACTTATTTATCTCGCCGCCCAAATCCGCATACAGAATAAAGAATCCCGCATGGCGGCCATGCATGAAATTTCTCTCGGTTTTCGAGAGAGCCTGGACAAATTTGGTGAAAGGGAAATAGCAGATATTTTTGTACGCGCAAATAAAGACTTTGATTCACTTACTGAAGTCGAAACACTGCGTTTAATTACATCTGCCGCAGCATTTTTTCGCAGCTGGGAAGAAGCCTATATCCAAAATGAAGGGGGCCGGCTAGATTCTCGCATCTGGAACACGATCAACAGGTATTACACCACCATATTTAGCGCCCCAGCATTTCAACAGGTATGGATCCTGAGAAAAGAGCAGTTCGACGACAAATTCCGTGACTTTGTCGATAACGTTGATCTCAAAGTTTATAACCTCAAATGAGGCAAATAAGAAAAAGAGATTGAAGCCGGTTATTCAATTTGCATGCTGATTCTGTCGAGCAAAAAAATATCGCCGCCCAATACCCTGACAAAGTTGCCAAACTGGAAGCCCTGCTCGCTGAACACAATGCCGATCAGATCGATCCGATGTGGCCATCAGTAGTAGAGGTACCGGTGCTTATTGATAAAACCGGCGGCGTAACTTATGAGGAGGGTGATGAATTCTCCTACTGGCCAAACTAGCACCCGTTAGCACCAGGTTGCTTCTTCTCGCGGGTTCTTCGATAGCTCCTCAATATTGGCGTGAAGCACTCGGTAGCCAACATTGCCGTATAAAAGTTGGCGACCACCATCTAATACATAAGACGGACTACCCTTGATATTTTGCTGCTTACATCTTTGATAATCTCGCATTAACGCCGCCATGGCAGAACCGTCACGAATACTGGCATTTATGGCCTTGCGATCCAGGCCAACAGCTGCCACCAGGTCAGACAGCACATCAAGATTGCTAACGTCCAGTGCATCGACAAAAAAAGCACGGCGCAGCATTAGGGCAATATCGATGCTCTTTTTCTGGTCGTAGCTGATTTCCACAGCCTTTAATATTAAATGAGCATTCGCAGAGGAGGCAGGTCGAACTTCTGTCCAGATTCTGGCATTAACCGGGGCATCTTCAAAAGCTGCAGCAGACGTCTGTACATGCTTGGCAAAGCCTTTATAGCCACCTTTATCCTTCCATTGCACATTCATTTTTGAAGCCGTATCACCAAACACATCAACGTAGTAGTAACAGAACTCAACTTGTCCTGCTAACTTTTGATTAACTTCATCAATACGACGTTGAGCGATCCAGGCCCAAACACAAAGGATGTCACTGTAATAATCTATGATCAGGGGTTTATTCATAAGACCTTTTCTACTTGAAAGCTACTTGAAAGCTACTTAAAAGCCCCTTAAACGCTACTTATATACCACTTAAAAGCTACTTAAATTAGCCAGCGCCAAAAGCGTCAACAGGATTTGCCCGCCAGACTTACCTCAGCATGTAATCCAGCGAGGAAATAATAATCATTTTAAAGAACAGATTGAAGCCCGTTATAGACGCCTATTAAACGCAGGTGTGATAGACAAACCAATGAAAAGTTTCTTATGCCCCTTCTTCAGACTCCCCTCTTCAATATAACGTTTGGGCCGCAATGAAAACTCTGTAACAATCAGTTCTGGCCACTGCACACTCAGAATACCTCCATATGAGTAACTATTCGACACTGAATGACCATCGACCGATGGTTTTTGATGAACTACGCAACACGATCTATGCCCAGGCTATCAAAGAAGCCGTCAACAAGCACAGTGTGGTATTAGACCTGGGCGCGGGTCTGGGCCTGCATGGCATGATGGCCGCCCGGGCCGGGGCAAAAAAAGTCTACCTGGTGGAACCTGCCAGCATTCTCGATATAACCCGTCAATTAGTCAGCGCCAACCATCTTTCCGAACAAATTGAATGTATTTCCGGGACGATCGAAGCAATCCAGTTGCCAGAAAAAGTGGACGTCATCATTTCTGTATTTACCGGCAATTTTCTTCTTACAGAAGACTTACTACCATCACTATTTTTTGCACGGGATAAATATCTGGCACCAGGTGGAAAACTTATCCCTGATCGAGCAACCATGAATATAGTACCGGTATCTGCACCGGAATATTACGCAGAGCATATTGACTGTTGGAATAGTGGCCAGAATAGCAACAATCGAAAAACTCACGATTCTCAAGATATAGTCCTCGAGCCGGTTCGTAAATACGCAGAAAATACATTGCTTTATGAAAACCCCGACAAAAGAAAGGCCATATTTCTCTCCGAACCGGCTGAGCTCCTGGAAATGGATTTTATGACAGCGACAGAAGCTTCCTGTCGAAATCGAACCGAAGTAGACATCACCGAGGATGGACTGTGTCATGGCTGGCTGGGCTGGTTTCGAATGCGTCTGGGTCAGAATTGGCTGTCGACCTCACCCAAAGAGAAGCAAACTCACTGGCGTCAGGCATTCCTGCCTCTATCTAGCCCTATTGCCGTCCAACAAGGGAAAACGCTTAGTTTTAGCTTAAGCCGCCCAGAATATGGCGAATGGTCATGGGATATAGAGTATGAAGGTGAAAAGCAACGCCAATCATCCTTCCTTTCCGAGCCTGTAACCCATACTACACTTAAAAAAAAGTCCGACCAATACAAGCCAGGACTTTCAAAATACGGGCTAGCTACTCAGGCCGCTCTGTCTTTATTTGATAAGGACAAAACTACGGTAGAAATAGTGGACTATATTTTGGCAAGGAACGACTCACTTTTTCCCACCAGATTACTTGCCGAACAATTTGTAAAGTCGTTGATAGAGAAACACTCCTCATAACCGTTCTCAATAACACCTGCGGTGGGAATACTATGCTTAAACAATCCGAAACTGGCAATTCAATTTATTCTCACTTTTACCACGTGTACGGGATTTGTTTTGGGTCCGATGTTAGAATTCCGGGACTAGAGGCAGAAGAAATCAGTCATCAGGCAATGGATATAAAAATCCAGATGAGCAATTTCCCTGATGAGATCATCCATGGAACCCCGCAGCCCTGGCCACAATATTTCATCGATCCTGGAGACACGGCTGATGCGCCCTTTAATCTTGTCGTCTATACACTGGCAAACGGGCAATATTTTTATTTTCGTTACGGCTGGGGCGTTGAGTTTATCGTTGATCGACGAGCAACCCATATCTGGTGTCAATGGCGGAAATCTTTGTCGCTTGAAGACGCCTCTGTTTATTTGTTAGGCCCCATTATCGGTTTTATGCTTCGGCTGCGCGGAATCACCTGTTTGCATGCTAGTAGCATCGTACTAGGAACTGATGCAATTGCTTTTGCGGGGCCGTCAGGCGCTGGCAAATCTACGCTAGCAGCGTCATTTACCGCCGCCGGATATCCAATTCTGAGTGATGACATTCTTGCCATGACGAATAAAGAAGATGCCGTTCTGGCACATCCTGGCTATAGCCGACTGCGCCTACTTCCTAATACCTTCAAAAACAATCCTGACCTTCCCGACGAACTGCCGCTGTTAGCCCCGGGTTGGGATAAACATTATCTCGATCTGGCAGGCAATGACTACCAATTCTATTCGCACACCGCGCAGCTTAAGGTTATTTATATTATTGACTGGAGCCGTCCAAATACTAGCGCCGCTTCAATTGTGGACTTTTCTGGAGTCAAATCGGTCGCTCATCTAGCAGCGAACACTTACCGAAACGACTTGCTCGATACCCACATGAAAACACAGGAGTTCCGTTTTCTAGGCAATTTAGTGAATTGCGTCAAAATAAAAAAACTGTATCCCACAAATAATATTTCTACTATCTGCGAGACATTCGAATTACTGCTAGCCGATGCAAAAAATGAGATAACAAAACCATCGAGCAACTTAAAGATACCTGAATCACCCAAGGGAACCTTTTGATGAGCGGTTTTATTGCGCTAGTCAATACGGACGGCACGCTCATCGATAGTAGCTTGTTGGAAATGTTGACCAACTCATTAGAGCGGTTAGGTCCGGATAAAAAACAGGTGTGGCAGGAAGGCGCCATTGGACTCGGTCATACATTGTTCCAAACCACACGTGAATCTCAATACGAACATCAACCAGCTACTCTGGATGGCAATGCATGGATTACTGGGCACATACGCATTGACGGCCGAAAAGACCTCCTGGGACGCCTGGGAATCACCAATAAAATAAATCTGGATCGTACACCCGACTCACAGCTGGTCTTACACGCTTACCGAAAGTGGGGGGAACAGTGTACCGAGAACCTACTGGGTGATTATGCATTCGCAATCTGGGATAAGCTCCAAAACAAGTTGTTTTGCGCGAAAGATCGTTTTGGTATGCGCCAACTGTATTACGCCCGAATAAAGAATAATTTCGTAGTGAGCAATAGTCTGCAATGCATGCTATCGCACCCTGCCATTACGAGGCGACTAAATGACCAGGCTATCGGAGGCTTTCTGTTATTCGGTGACCATGAATGGCTCAATAAATCAATCACAGCGTTCGCTGACGTTAATGTACTACGGCCCGCACATACCCTGACTTTATCTGATAAGAAACTCCATATTAAACGATATTGGAACCTGCCCGTTGAGAGCACCTTACTTCGCTACCCTAATAAGAATAGCTATTTAGAGCATTTCTATGAAATATTCAAAATAGCTGTCAGCGATCGAATTCGCTGTGATGACATTGTTATTTCTCTAAGCGGCGGCATGGATTCTTCCGCTATCGCTGCCACGGCTGTTGAATTACAGGGCTCACAAACATCATCTAATGCGCCAACAGCTATTACCCGTGTTTACGACGAAGTCCACCCCTGTCAAGAGCGTTACTATTCAGGACTTGCCGCGAAAAAACTAGATATCTCCCAACATGTCATCGCTGCGGATAATTTCCCGCTTTTTTCCAACACGATTAAGACGAGCCGCCCCATTGAGTACGGCCACTCTGGTTATTGGCTGCATTTCGAAAAGAGCATACGCGCTTTAGGTCGCACAGTGTTAACCGGCGAAGCTGGAGACAATCTGCTCAGTTACCCCGCAACACCAGAAATATTTAGGGAATCATCAGCCCCTGTAGTGTTACTTGAGCTAATTAAATTGACAAAACGATACGCTGAAATACCCGGCTGGGGCGCGGGCATTAAAAAGAAGCTAAAAACGAAATCATTGCATACTCGGGGGAGCGACCGATCACCCTACCCATATCCAGCCTGGATTAACCCTGATTTTGAATCTAAAGCTGAGTTACAAGAACTGTGGGCCGCTATGTGGCAGCCACGAACAAAACAAAGTCAAGCCCAATGTCGTAACACACTACTTGATAAATCTCTTGTACAGCCAGGGTGGTGTACGAATGACTTGATCACAAACAGTGACTTTGCATTTTCAGATCACCGCGATCCGTTTCTCGACCCGCGGCTGATTGAATTTTTATCATCTGTGCCAGCCCTACCGTGGCTATTTAAGAAGCATATTTTGCGTGAAGCTTTTAAAGACAAGCTACCCAACGCAATCATTAACAGGCCGAAAACAGTTCTAGGTAATCTGACGCATTCCCTTCTCCGACGAGACATGCCCCAATGTTCTGGATCAAACCAGGAGGAAAGCGGGAGACTTAGCAATCAATTAGGCGACTACATAGATTTGAATGTTTATCCCAAATTAAGTAATTGTCTGACCGACCCAATTCTACTTTACATTAACATGAGAGCCATCTTGCTTAACAGATGGTTATTAGATGGTTATTAGATGGTATTACGACCCCATCGCATTATTACCATTATCGCTGGAAGGCCCGTTGGCATTGGACTTCGTCACGGACGTGATTGAGCCAAACACGGATAGCTCTGGGCGACGATAAATCTTCTTCTCTTGATCATGATCCGGTTGCTTGTTCTCTTCCTGTCGATCCATCATCTTCTCCCTACAGCATTATTTACTTACGTTTTGTCGGCACAGCGTTATTTTAGTTGGTCGCGTAAGGCATGTCCATTTAATGGGTCAATCATCAACTAATCGACTTCCCATCTTAGTGATCAATGTTACCTCGATTCCGAAACCAGGCTCGATCAAAACGGCATCAACTGATTCGTCAGCGAAATCACTCAAAATAAATATCGCATCCAGTTCGCATTTTCCTGCAAAATCGCTACCACTTCTGGTATTAAAAAAATGGTTTTTATCAGAACATGGTATGTGATTGGCAAGGCCTGTCGTCGCTTCAAATACAGTATTGAGCCATTCGGGAAACAGACAAAGGCATCCGATAGCACTCACTGCTCATCCATTTCGAATTGTTCCCGACCCACCTCGTATTTATCTGTTGAATGTAGACTACCATCCTTTAGCTCCAACACCCGGTCCGTCAATGCCAAATTCGCTGGCCGATGGGTAATCAATATCACCGTCTTTTCAGTTAACAATCGACGACACGCTTCAATAAAGCCCTGCTCGCCTAATGGATCAAACATAGAGGTGGCTTCGTCCAAAATTAGAACAGCCGGGTCTTTGAGCAACGTTCTCGCCAGGGCAACCCGCTGGCGTTGCCCTCCTGAAAGTCTCAAACCCTGATCCCCAATCACTGTCCGATAACCGTCTGGCAACTGCGTAATAAATTCATGGGCGTGAGCAGCCCGCGCCGCTTGCTCCACTTCACTCGGCCCAGAGAGTGGCCGACCATAGGCAATGTTTTCGCTAACGGTGCCGTTCAATAATAAAGTGTGTTGCGCAACCAGACCTATTTGAGCGCGTAAACTGGTCGTAGAAACATCTCGTATATCGGTATCATCGAATAGAATACGTCCCTTATCTGGGTCCATCATTCTCATCAGCAAATGAATCAGGGTGCTTTTCCCGGCACCATTTTTACCCGTTATTGCGATGGTTTCACCAGCCTCAACTTGAAGACTTAAATCGCGGAGCACTTCGCTCCCATGAGGATAAGAAAAACCCACATTTTCAAACCTGATTCGCCTACTTACAGGCTGTAGATCAGGTTTATCCTCGCCCCGAGGCTCCGCCTGCACGGCAAAAAAAGCCAGAATTCGCTCTGCCCCACCACGGGCCCGCTGCACCTGACCATAAACATTGGCTAAACTCCCGATAGGAGATGTAAGCAGCGCGGCATAAAGTAACAGACTCACCAGATCAGCCGCAGATAAGTCGCCACTTTCAAGCTGTAAACTGCCCAGCCATAACAATGCCAGGAGGCCAAGCCCTGCCAAAAATGTTATTGCCGGGGATAAAATCGACTGAATAAATAACTGGCGCTTAGATACCCCCAACAGGCGCGAGTTTCTTATTTTAAAGCGCCTCGCTTCCCAGGCCTCTCGATTAAAAGCCTTAATCGCAGGGATCAAACCCAGGTTTTCCTCCACAAAAGCAATCATATCTGCATAGGAATCAATCCACTCTTTCGAAAGTGGTCGAATACGTCGGCCAATAACTTTCATGGCAATAAAATAAAGCGGCAGTAACAGCACAGCCAAAAATGCAATCGATGGCGCGATCAACAGCATCATCACAAAAGCACCTGCAAAGGTAAGCAATAAGGGCAGCAACTGCACCAGAGTCTCGGTAACAAAGCGACTGATGGCTTCAGCATCATTACTGAGCAAGGCCAGGATATCCCCCGGCCGTTGCTCATGATAATAAGTCATCGGCAAGACCTGCATATGGTCATGCAAGCGGGTGCGCAAACTCGCCGTGATAGTCTCCCCCGTCGCACCCACCATATACTGAGTGCCAAAATTCAGCACCGCCTTCAACGCGATTAAACCAAGCCAAACCAGCAACATTGATCGAATATTCGGAAAAAAGCTTTCGCCATCTCCCAGTAATGAAAGTGTTAACTGCCCCGCGATCCAGGGGTTAAGCAAAGTCAGCAAACTACCGCCGAGTAAAAGTCCCAAAATAGAAAACAACACCCGGCGATGAGGGGTGATATAGGGAAGAAAATCAGAAAATTTCATAGAATTTAACAATGCGTCTACTGCAATTCATCAAGGTAAAGTGGCAAATCCCTTTCTCGCACATATGCCCAGCACATACGCAATCAACAACAAGTAAATAGCAACGTCAATCGCGACGCCCAATAGATTATTACCCGTATCGGCCCAACCAATACTGCGGCCGCCGACGGTTATGAGCGACTGCCAACACCTGAACTTTAGATTGTTTTTCTCTGTAAATTAGAGCGAATGGGAAACGCTGTAATGAAGCGCGGCGAATGTCCGGCTCACATTCAATCTGATGTTGTTTCGGAACATCGCAAACCCGATTTATAGTAAATTCAAACTCGTCAACAAATGCCTCTCCAAGCCCTTTAACTCTTGATTCATAAAAACCCACAGATTCCAGAAACTCTGCTTCAGCCTCAGGATGAAACTCATAAATCACTTGATAAGAGCTCGAGCCTTTTTAATAACCTCATCACCAGGCACTGCCTGTAGTTTACCATCGTCGAGGGCAGCCGCTCTACGTTTGGCCTCAAACAACCAGTCTTCCCGCAACTCCTCCGTAGATGGCGTATCAAAGCTTAAAATTAACTTCTGAATTAGAGCTATACGCTCTTCTTTAGGTAAATGTAGCGCCTCATCTTCGATTTTTTGGGGTTTCATGATAAATACCGTTTTTTGATTCTACCCCGCTATTCTGTCATAGAATAGCCCAGCAATTCCATTTGCATGACAGCAAGTCATTCATCGCCCCCTGGGAATATAGCCCACCCACACTTTCGAGTAGCCCAGAGGATTAAGCTCACCCAACTTCGAGCGAATCGCTTCTACCATAGGCACCAGGCCGCCGGTACCAACTTTCTCAAGTGTCTGTTTGACCTCGTCAGGTTGCTGCAAGGCTTTTTCAACAAGATTGGCTTAACCAAATTCCACCAGCATGCGTTCCGTACCAACGGACACCAAAGACTTGAGCGTACTGATAAACAATTGATCGCGAGTGCTCTGCCTTTCGCGGTAGATATCTGGGTCACGACGTGTCAAATCAGTTGATAGTTCCGCAATAGCGCCGCCGCATCATCTACATGCGAATAGGGTTGCTTAAAACCCTCTCATCCGGATCAATTCCACAAACTCGAGAGGCAATACCCTTGAAATTCATTTGTGAAACAATTCCTGCACCGGCGCCCAGATCCAGACTCCAGACTCCAGACTCCAGACTCCAGACTCCAGACTCCAG
>Ga0164315_10003173_pt1 | contig 12718 bp, 15 predicted proteins | sample GuaBasSedimGuay6_FD_113737 | JGI IMG/M metagenome (GOLD analysis project Ga0164315, IMG submission 113737) | Subseafloor sediment microbial communities from Guaymas Basin, Gulf of California, Mexico - Guay6, Core 4569-2, 0-3 cm | ecosystem: Environmental > Aquatic > Marine > Hydrothermal vents... | reverse complement strand
TGTTACGAATGATATTATTACATATGCGCCCGGTGGCCCAGGAACAGGAACACACGGTTTCGCAGATGCAACTAAGATTGTCCTTATGCCACGCACATTTTCAAACGATGGCGATTGGAATTACGATACGGTTAATGGACTGGCCCCAGTATTTGATTCCAGTGGCGCGTACAAAATGTCTACAGTTGATACAGTCGTACATAGATTTGTAAACAGGATTCCAACGTTTGGCGATTGTCCCTATTTCTCAATCACATCAGACGAGACAACAGAATTGCCAGCAAACTTTTATGTGAGAGTTTGTGCTAAGACTACAGACGGATCTACCTTTGCAGCAGATTGGCATGCTTCTGTAGTATTAGAAATTTACAGACAGAAGACGTTGTAACGAACAATAAATCAGTATTTTTCCAAGGATACGCAAAGATAAAAGACTGTACTGCCACAAAAATGGCACCGCAGATATACACCTCTGTCATAGGGTGTCTTCGAGTGTCTTTAACTTCTCTAACACCACTTCAAATTTAAAAGTATTCCAAACACCGGGATGCAATGGCTTGGGATGGTCTGCAATGTTCACCCAAGCATAACCTCTATGTTCATTATTTAAGTCTGGAATAAATTCGTCTGTTACTGTGATTAAAAATGTGTGGTAGTTGAAATAATAATCGTCACTGACAAAAGTTTCAATGGGAATAATTTTATGCAACGTTGGAACATCGCCCAGCTCCTCATCTACTTCGCGTTTCAGTCCTTCGACAATCGATTCCCCTCGTTCAATTTTTCCACCAGGGAGTCCCCAAGTGCCACTATGCTTGGCACCATCTCTTAAAATAAATAAATATCTTTTTGTGGATAAGCTAAGGAATAAACATCCAGCTCCCACAACGGAAGCCTTTTTCATTTTTCCACCTTTGTTAATTTTCCAAATATTAAATGTCCGCGAGTCCAGCCATTTGTGTGTCCTTTGTTATTTCCAATTCGAAACCGCGGACCTTGTATTCCTTCTATTAGATGTAGATATTGATTTCCATTTACTTTGCAAAGAACAATGTCGCCAACCTTTAACGTTTTAGTGTCCACCGGAGCGACCGTACATAATTGACCTGATTCAATTTTACCCGACATAGAGTTTCCCCTCGGACGAAATGAAACAGTTTTATTTTCTTGCAACGATTTAATATGGTGTGTTGCCCAACCCATTTGATCACCTTTATACTGTTACAAACCAGAATCCTGCCTTGTACTCCCCCTCATACGATTTAATCCATTGTCCAGCAACCCATCCATATTGGATTCCTGTTATTACGTTTGTTAAGAAATGCGTATCTTCAATTAGAGATTCACTCGCATCAAAATCAACAAGCCATTCTGTGCCATCATATTCAACAATGTCGTCTATGCTAGCAATTAATTGTTCGCCACCTGTACCTTCCCATGCGTCAGCATAATTCGGCGCAGTGTTAGAAGCGTCTCCGATCGCATTAACAAGCAAGTACCTTTGCCCAAGTGTGGCAGCAGGTAATCCTGTGCCCGGCCCAGACAATAGCGGATCTATTACTGCGTCCACAGGATCCATATCGTTTGGTGGAATAGTATCAACATCAACAGTGAAGAATAAACTATTAGGATCATCCTCGTCAGCTATAATTGTTCCAGTTACTTCGTTTAATTCATCCTGCAATAATAAAGTAATACGAGAAATGCCCGGGCAAATGTTCCCGCCAAGTTTTGTAAATACCACGTCCCATGTTATTTTAGGATCCTCTTGTATTACTTCCGGCTCTTCTTCGATATCGTCATTGTCTGGAATTACTATTTCCGCCGCCCTGTGTATTGTCATCACACCGTCTAACAATAAGATACTATAATTGCTGGGCGTTACCCTTACTCGTTGTCCTAGTATCAAGTTATCGTCTAATTGATTTTCCTCGTTGGGATCATCATCTAAGTTAACATCGTAGATACTGTTTACCACTCTGTGTATCACGCCTAGCTTTTTAACCTTAGCTGGAGGACTTAGCCATATCGGAATTTCAAAAGACATGCTAGCAATGTCTACGCTATCTTGCATTGAGTCCATGCCCATGCCAACTGTACGACTAGACCAAGTTGTGTCCATAAGTTTTACAATGGTCAAGCTTGTCCAATCAAAATAGTTATCGCTGCTCTGTATTTCAAAGGACGGATTAAACAATGGTGCTATCTGTTCAAGCAACTGTAATTTCTGTGTTGTGTTCGATGTCCATATATCTAACGTCATCTTTAAAAGATACGGAACTGGCATAAGTCTGTTAATTGTGAATGCGTTACCTTGCTCGGTTGTTAATTCCCCAGTCGCTTCATTTTCAGCTCGCATTCGAACATGCTTAGTATCTACAAAATATGGATCCTGCATTCTTTCTCTGTCGTATTCTAGCTCGGTTACATACGCAGACATGGCCGGGACAGCATTTAAAAAGTTTTCATTGTTGCCAGTTACAATCGCCATCGCCTGTCTGCTAGGATCGCCGTACATAACAGGAACAACTTTCAGCATCTCATCTGAATATTGTACTTGGAATCCAGACATTAAGCGAATGAATTGAATAATGAATCTCCTTATTTGAGAATCGTAAAAGAAGGCATTTTTCCCATCTGCCATTAGTCGTTACCCTGTACAATTTGATTTTTATTTTTCATAATACTATTTATCTATAAATACTATCATGTCTATAGGAATATTTACGTTATATAAAACAACAAATACAATAAACAACAAAATTTATATCGGAATCCATTTAGAAACATCTTGGCCAATATTAGATGACTATTTAGGATCGGGAACAGCACTGAATTCAGCGATCAACAAGTACGGCAAAAATAATTTTAAAAGAGAGATTTTAGTAGTAGGAAATTCGCTGGAATATGTTTATGAGTTAGAAAGACGATATGTAACTGAAGATTTTGTTAATGAATCTTCAAATTATAATCTAATAGGCGGAGGCAAAGGTCCTAATTATTTTGGAATTGAAACTAGGAAAAAGATGAGCGATGCTAAGAAAGGAGTTCCTAGGTCCGAAGAAGTAAAAGAACATTTACGTCGAATTAACTTAGGCGAGAATAATCCCTTTTATGGCCAGAAACAGAGCAAAGTAGCCAAGCGAAAAATGAGCAAGGCAGCAAAGCAAAGAACTGGAGACCGTAATAATTTTTACGGTAAAACACATTCTTCGGACGCAAAGAAAAGAATCGGAGAAAGCACGAGAGGTGCAACATGGAAATTAATAAACGGAAAACGAAAGTGGTTCGGCCGTTAGTTGTCGGCTTTCGGGCGTAGAATCTCGCTAAGAACTTGTCTTTCTTCTGTTGTGCCTTTACAGTTATCGGTCACCTTACCATTGCTAACATTTTCATTGTTAACAAATCCGCCAAGCAACGTTTCATCACGTCCTGCGGTCAATGTTGTGCGAACTGCATCTTCTACCTTAACCCAATGCTTTCCGTTATAACGGAAAAGTCTATTAGGCAAGTAATCTATACGAAGTACAAAGTCTCCAATGAGTGCTTCCTCAGGAAAGTCAATTGCTTCAGTAACAGGATATCCGTTTGGAGCATGACCATCGCCTAGCAAGTACACTCGTCCAGATTGGATATCGCATACCGGACTTTGTCCTATTACATCTGCATTCATTAGCCCGTTGTCCGCGGTTAATGGATCCGTAGTAAAAGGAATAATTGTAAGGTCCGCACGTAGATTTTTCGGATCTCTGTAATCGCCGTTTTCGTCTACTGGTGCAACATAAAATGAAGTTGTGTCGTAACCACTAGCAGGAACTTGGTTCTCTGCTTCTTCAACGATCTTGTCGTTAAAGTCTAATAATTTATCATCAATACTTTCGCCCGGAGGATACTTGCAAGATGGATCCGCAAGAATATCATCCAAGGGCTCACCGTCACAACCAATGTGCTCAAGCAAGTCTTCTATTTCCTCGCTGTCAACAAGCGGCGTAACTTTCACACGCCATAAGTGAGGCCACCACGTCGGACTGAATCCTTCTGCAGGTCTGTTACCTTCTTGTACCAAATAATATTTGCGCAATGCATGTGGTACGCTTTCGTCTAAATGATAATATTCATTTAGGTGAGGCATTTCTAAAACATCGCCAGCCATTAATTTGCGGCCGAGTGTATCATACATATCCTTAAGGTGGAATGTAATGAACAGCATATCCTGTGATAAGAATAAACCAAACTGTGAAAGATCAAATTCCGTATCACTTAATTTATACATGCAACGCATCTTATAAATGTCCTGCGCATATTTCCTATCCCTGTTTTCCATAAACAGGATGTCTTGTATATCGAGTTCTGTCGGATCGGATATTCCGGGTTGGGTTGGATCGCCAGTGTCAGCTTGCGCGCCGGGTCCTAAGTATTTGTGAATAAACACCCCGGTACCACCAACAGTAAATTGCTCCGATATTACTCTATCGTGAAATTTAAAATCGTTAGTATGTTTTCCTTCTTTCCACAAACTTAAACGTGCCACAGAAACTGTCCTCTTTTTTGCAAATAGTATATCATATTACTATTTATCGTTTGTGTTTACACTTATCTCCATGCCATCGATTATAATTAGCAATGCCTAGAATTTTACCACAGTGCTCGCACGTCATTGGGATTTGTGAAGGATAACTTACCCCATATTTTTCTAGGAATATTTTCTTCCTGCGTTCCTTATTTCCTGGTGTGTAGTTTGCATTATTTTTGCCGCGCAATTTATAATTGGGACCTGTGTGTTTATTACCATTGCGAAGTTTTTCTCTAGTTTCGTCCGTTAATTCAAATGTCTTCCAACGTTCTGTTTGCGAGACTGACATTTTGTCTGTTGATTCTTTGGTGTGATTTTGTTTGTACATAGGATTGCCAGCCCCGGACCATTTTTTACTTTTTTCTTTTGCTATTTGTTTTTTAATTAATTCGAATTTTCTACCTGTGACTTTATGTCTCTTCCTATCACTCCTAACCCTATATAGCATCGAACTAAATGCATTCGTCATTTGATATTTTTGTTTTTTGTTATTGACCATCTTAGTTAATAACCAATGTACAACGAAATGCTCTCTAAGAGTAAGGTGAACTAAATTATTTGGAATATCATCGCCACCTAAGGATTTAGGTATAATGTGGTGTTGTTCTGTTTCGTATTTGACGTGGACATCATTGGCGTTCTCAATAATGGCATAGTATGTTTTGGTGTATTTGTTTTTGAGGAACATATTTTTATTTAGTAAAGAAAAAGCCCTGTGGGCAATTAATCCACAGGGCTTTAAATAAACGGATATTATCTTATCCTTGACACCTTCCTTACTGTTATAGCGTTCGCATCAGTCTAGGGCACAGCCGCCTGTATTGTATCCCGTACAGTTCGGGTTTCCGGCATACTCTTCCGGACCTGAGACTCAATGTTCTTACTCAGTGTAAGGTTCCCGGCTACTTGCCAGTTGACGTACCTCTACGCCCCATTGCATAAGTATTTATCAAATTTTTAAACTTGTTTATTTTTTACCAGCCCCAGGAATGGGTGCGGATGTAATTGACTTGTTCTGTCGTCCTTTTCTTGTGTGGGACACAGGACCTATATTGTTCAAATTTAGTTTTGATTTAGATCGGCCAAGTTCGTCTTTAGGGGTAGGCCGAAAATCTTTGGGATCTTTAGGATTCGTAGTCTTATCCCAGCCATTACTTTTTAATGGTTTCCCGTTAGCCCACATTTCGTCGTCGCCTTCTTTTGCAAATTCATCGTGTCTCATGCATGTATTTATCAACTTGAATTCTAGCAGTGCCAAAATGAGAGCTTGCAATCTATCCAAACTGGTAGTATAATGTTTGTATAAGTTAAATTTATGGAGTTAACAAATGGCACGTAAGCAAAAAGTTCGCAGCACAAAACAACTTGAAGCCATCCACATTGGACAGCTTCCTGATTGGAGCTCAATTGAAACAATTGAGGATCCCGCTTATAACCAAATGTTGCATGACGCACTTCGACATTACGGTTACTTCTTTGGTGTTAAGGAACTGAAGAAGAATGTTGTTAAGTGGCTGAAAGCTGAAGACGCAACATTAGTTGATGCGTACAAGAAAAGCACAGAGTGGCGCACGAAGCCAACTGCCGGCGCACTTGCATCCATGTTCCTTGCAGGCAAGCCCACAGACGACAAAGCATACGCCTACATTATGCAGAACATTGCTAGTGCAATTTCATTTAATGTTGCCGACGGCAACGTTGAAGAAGAAGTTGCAGAGGAAACCCCTTCTCAGTTAGTACACGTTTCAGCAAAGCTTGATCGATACATTTCAGATCCAAGCATCCAGGATCGCATCACAGCAAAAGTTGACGAGCACATCCTGCACATTGAACAGACCTGGGAAGACAAAGTGTTTGCAGGCGAGAAACACCCGAACCCCGAAATTAAAGAATACCTTGCAGTTGAAGGAGTTCCAGCAGCGACAGTTGGTCGCATTGTTGACCACTTCAAAGCGCAACAGCAAGAGATCTTGTTGTCACAGTCTAAGGACGAAGAGAACGAGGACTTCCGCGAAGCGTATGCACACCTGACCAACCCGGCTAAGACACGCATCAAAAAGTTTTACACTGCACTGATCCAGGACCTGGAGTTATACCAAGCACAGAAGAAGGTAGCTCGTGCTCCGCGCCGCAAGAAGGCAGTAGACAAGAACAAGGTTGTTGCTAAAATGCAGCACTTGAAAAAGCACGATGACCTTAAGCTTGTATCAATTAACCCTGCAACAATTATCGACGCCAAGGAGCTTTGGGTTTACAACACACGACTCCGCAAGCTGGGTACTTACATTGCAGAGGACATGGGTTCACTGACAGTACGTGGAACAACCATACGCGGCTTTGATCCGAACAAAAGCTTGCAGAAGAATTTGCGCAAGCCTGCCAAGCAACTGGCAGAGTTCAAGAAGCTTGGCAAGGTAGCACTTCGCAAACACCTTAAAGGAATTAAGGCAACTGAAATTAAACTGAGCGGTCGCATTACTAAGGACGTGATCCTCCTGAAGGTACACTAAGATGATGAGAATTATACAAGGTGAACTCGGAGCATGGCCGGGAATGCATATCGAAAGTATTGACCCGGATACGAAGTGTGAAGGATTGGTGTTTGCTGTAAGAGGCCAATCCAATATTGACGAAGCAACTATGAGGCTTAACCTATTAACTGACGCCGGCCAAGAAACTAATGCCGAATGCTATAGGGAACATCCTCCGCACAGTCCCCGGATTTTTACAGCCCGCCAAACACCAGGCGGATGGTATTGGACTCCAGCTCCTGGTATGATTGGCGATCATCCTTGCATTATGGTTTATGTTGACGAGGTACCTGAACGTATCCTTAAGTTACAGTTAGAAGGCATAGCAATGTCAAATGAAGACTTTGGTATGGACGACAAAGGTAACCGCAAGTAAATGCAGGCCTCGAAAGTAGAAGACTCCCACATCATGCCCAAGCACCCCCTGGGCAACGTCTTGTTCATTTGCAATTTTGATTTACTTAACTACACTGATATGAAACCTGTATCGTATAGGAACGATGCGGCAGCCGCAAGGTACAACGAACAAGGAACCCAAGATGCATTAAATAATACCATTGGTCGTATTGCAGCAGCATTCGGCCCTGGAAAAAATTGTGCAACCCTCCCTGTTTTCGACGACGGGAGCCAACCAGGTATGCATACTTTTCATAACTGGTACTGGGAACTATCCTTATCTGAATCTATCCCTCCTGGTCGCCTGACCGTTTACCTCACTACTGAGGAACAAATTGTGTGGTGTCAACTAGCGTTTTAATAATACCAAAATTTGGCTAAATACGTAACAAACATTTAGGTAAATTTATATGCAAACCACAGAAGAACTTCGACAAAATCTAGTAGATCATATTTATAGCAGGTTGGGTGGTAATATGGTAGACATTGAACTAGACCCTGCAGATTATGATCTCGCAATTAATCAAGCATTATCAAAATATAGACAACGAGCACAGAACTCCGTAGAAGAGAGTTATGCCGCATTGCAGTTGGTTCCAGAACAACAAGATTACGTATTACCAGACGAGGTAATGTCAGTTAAACAAATTTTTCGTCGCGGGCTAGGAAACTCTCAGTCTACTTCAAACTTTGAACCTTTCTCCGCTGGCTGGATGAATGCATATCTATTGCAATCTGGTCGGCAAGGCGGATTGGTTATGTATGAGCTGTATGCCGGCTACCAAGAACTAGCCATGCGTATGTTCGGTGGTTACTTAAACTTTACGTTTAACCCCACTACCAAAGTTTTAACGCTTATACGCAAGATACCCGAGGGCGCCGACGAGAGAGTCTTATTGTGGCAGTACAACTATAAACCTGATCAAATACTAATGAACGACCACATGTCAGGACAATGGTTACAGGACTATTCATTTGCAATGGCCCAGACAATCTTAGGTGCAGCATACCAAAAGTTTGCCAACATTAACGGACCCACAGGAGCTACAAGCTTGCCCGGCGAAGCATTAAAGAACGAAGGCTTTAAGGCAATGGAACAACTCGAAGAAGACATTAAGAACTTTGTTGATGGATCACAACCAATGTGGTTTATTCGAGGATAACAGAATGAAGGCATTCAAGGAATTAGTAGAATTAATCGGCAGGAAGCCGTGGATTATATTTGTTGTATTCACTTTGGTGTTTGGGTACGGCATATATTTGCAGTACCAAGAAAACCAAGAACAAAATGATGCTATCATTGCTCTTACTGGAGAAGTCAGTGGACTTAGGGTAGAGGTAGGATACATGAATAATATTATCAAAGAGTGCAGGGGCATAGAATGAAAAGAATATCAAAAATACTCGCATCAAGCTTGTTTATATACCTATTGATGTTCAATGGTCAATATACAGGTAGCTCGTCAAACAACCTAGGACAATGCCAAAGCTGGGCCCGTAGTGGCGGCAGCGGCTATTACTGCATCTGGAATTAACTGGTAAGTAATTTGTCTTGTCTCACCAGCCCAGTTAAATACTGGTGTGAAGATTGTTAAACAAACCGTTAACGCAAAACCGCGAAAATTAAAAGCTGAATGGACGATGGAAACCTTTGAAGGCCAACCTAAGCCAAAATGGATGCCCGATGCAGATTGGCCAGATGCACCAAAAAGCATTCCGATAGTTGTTGCAACCATATATGAATTTATTAAACAAGCATATGCCGATTATCTTGAAGAGCATTACAATGATCTCACTACTATGCACGGGATCGACGTTGAAGCAGAAATAATAGCGGCCATGTCGCAAGAGATAAAAGCCGAAATTGATCAATCAATAATCGATGATCTAATAACTTTAGCAACCGAAGATGTTGACACCGGACCCACATCCATTATAATAACAGAACTGGATCCAATTATAGATCCAATAACCAATAAGCAAATCATAAAAGGTGTTGACGCTACTAGAAATGAATAGCATCATTTTTGAAGCTATTCGATCATACATTAAACGATTACGACTTAACAGAGATATAAAAGAATCCAGACGCATAGCATTAGAATCAAAGCTGAGACGGCACGACTTAATGAAGGACATGCTAGCCAGAAAAATACAAAGCGATTTAGATAACGCAATAATTGAGGACAAGAAAAATGACAAAAAGAATAATAGGAATATCCGGATTGATAGGAAGCGGAAAAGACACCGCAGGCCAGGTGCTCGTAGATGAGTTTGGTTTCGAAAAAATGAGTTTCGCAATGGTACTGAAGGATGTAACAGCAGTATTATTTGATTGGGACAGGGAGATGCTTGAAGGCACAACTAAAGCTTCTAGGGAAGAACGCGAAGTAATTGATCCATGGTGGAGTGAGAAAATGGGACGAGATTGGTCGCCACGTATAGCTTTGCAGTTCCTGGGCACTGACGTAATGCGTAACCACTTAGACGAGAACATATGGGTTAACACCGTAGAAAACAGATTGCGCAAAGCCGACAACGTAGTATTTACTGATGTCCGTTTCCCAAACGAAATCGACTTTATTAAGAAAGTTGGCGAGCAATGGGTTGTGGACAGAGGGGACCATCCAGATTGGTATGCGAAAGCAGTTATCTATAATAGGATGTCCACCCTCGAAAAGGTAAAGGAAAGACACTTAGGAGGAGGCCCAGACAGTTGGGGTGCTCATGCTAGTGAATATTCCTGGGTTGGGTGTTTTCCAGATCAGCACATTTCTAATAAAGGAACACTAGCTGAATTTGAAGATAGAGTAAGAAATTTGGTTTAATCCACATAGGATCCATTTTAACATTAGCAATTGACATTTCAATTGCGCAATTGGAACAGATCGTTTTGAGATTAATCCATTTGTTATTTTTAAGATTGCCGTCGACGTACCACACAGTTAGTTGACGAGTATCAACAGCATGAAAGCCACATTGTTCGCAGTGTGGTTTTTTCTTATATCCTGCAAGTCTCCATTGGGGAGCATTAGCTCGTACCCCGGGCTTTTCACTTATGCAGGTATCACACTTGGTGCGATAATGTCGCACTCCTTCTTTAATGTAATTAACAGCAGCAGGCTTCAACCTGCATTCTAGGCATATAGGACGTCCACACTCTTCGTTTTCTACTTTTTGAAAATCTGCAGACATAACGTATGAGCTAACGTCTTCAGACAATTTGCGATTTAATATTGTTATCTTTTTTAATTCAGTTGTAATGGTTTTAATCTTGTAGTCATGCTTTTTAATTTTATCTTTTTGTGTTGCGACTAATTTGGCTTTACTTTCGACTTGATCTTTTAATTTTATTATTCGTTCTTTTAATTTACTTGTTTTTCTAAGATATTCCTTATACGGACTCAAATTATAATGTTTGCCTTTACTGCCTGCCCCTCCGGTCTTTATATTATAGTTAGACTCTTCTAAAATAAATTCCTGTGTTACAAGTTTTTTTTCTAAATCATAAATGTAATCTTTGTTATTCGATACACATAATATTTCCCGATCAAAATTTATCGTGCCATATTTTTTAAGAGCTTTTGAAAAATCCGCTCCGCTACCTAAATAACTATCCTTAGTAGGCCAATGCCTTTCTTTATGAACGCCAATATAAACCTTGCCGTTATAAAGGCAAATGGTTTTATAAAGCGAATAGATTTCAGTTTCGTTTGTCATTTACATATTTATCCATTCAAAGGGATACCCAAAGGTTTTATTTTCACTTAACGGGGCCAAAATACTAAAATATTGATAAATATTTGAAACAAATATTTAAATTAAAGGAGATTAAATAAATGGCCCTATTATCACCAGGCGTAGAAGTAACAGTAATCGACGAGAGCCAAACAGCACCACCTGTTTCAACATCGATTCCTTATATCTTATTAGCTACAGCACAAGACAAAGTATCCGGTACCGACGAAGGAAGTGTGGCGATCGGAACCCTTAGCGTAAATGCTAACGTAGTAACTCCTGTAACTTCACGCAGGGAATTAATTTCATTATACGGAATTCCAAATTTCCAAGTAGACGTTTCTGGAACTGTAGTACAAGGACACGAATTAAACGAATATGGCTTGCAAACAGCATACAGCCTATTAGGTGTTACCAACCGAGTTTATGTTCAGCGTGTTGACATTGATATGGCAGAGCTTATTGGCACTTCCGTTCGTCCTACTAACACACCAGCAGATGGCACACTTTGGTTTGACATTGCTAACACAGACTTTGGTCTGTTTGAATGGAATACAACTGATCAAACTTTCAACAAGATTACACCGATTGTAATTGACAATGTGAATAATCAATCCGGCGGCGTCCCTAACAGCGACATTGGTACAATTGGAGACTATGCGGTTGTAGTCACTAGCGCAAGCAATCCAGTTTACTACAAAGATATTGCAGGTGATTGGTTACTAGTTGGATCTGATGCATGGATTGCAGCTACTCCAGGTTACCAAGGTTCTATTGCAAGTCCAACAATTACCATTGGTAATTCATTTGATATTAACAATCCAACAACAGGTTCTGGTGCAACAGTTACAGCAACAGGAACAACAGTGGCATCTCTTGCAGCTGATATCAATACAGCAGCGGTTCCTGGTATTACCGCAAGCGCACTGAACGACAAGATTACATTCTTTATCACAGCACTAGCAGAATCCGACGGCGTAACAGCAGACGGCGGCATGTTCTTTGATAATCCTATAGGTACAATTTTTACTGACTTAGGTATTACAGCAGGTCCGGGTATTATTTACTGGGCAGCAGAAGTTCAACTATCAGCTCACACCTCGGTTCCAGAATGGAAAGCAACAGATACTCAACCACGTCCTTCGGGTAGTGTTTGGTCTAAGACTACACCTCCTAACCAAGGCGCAGATTTTCAAGTTAACCGTTTTGTCGAATCCGTTGAAGAATTCCAACGTGTTGATTCCGCATTATATGCAAATCATTACAGTGCCGATAAAGCACTTGATTCAGTCGGCGGCGGAATTAACGTAGCATCCGGTTCACTTTACTGGAGATACGATACGCTTGAAGATGATACAATTACATATGCATTATATACTCGTGCAATCGCAGGCGAAACAACTGTTACAGGTTCTGCAACACTTCCGGTTACTTTTACAGTAGGCGACGATTTCTCTATCCAGGCTTCTACAGCAGGTAG
>Ga0164315_10003171_pt1 | contig 12722 bp, 12 predicted proteins | sample GuaBasSedimGuay6_FD_113737 | JGI IMG/M metagenome (GOLD analysis project Ga0164315, IMG submission 113737) | Subseafloor sediment microbial communities from Guaymas Basin, Gulf of California, Mexico - Guay6, Core 4569-2, 0-3 cm | ecosystem: Environmental > Aquatic > Marine > Hydrothermal vents... | reverse complement strand
TTTCTCGCTACGCTCGTGATGACGAATTTTTGCTATGAGCATATGCAATCTATTTGTTTTATAAATTGTGCTTGAATTATGCAAAGGTCTCATTATGTTAGTCAAACATAAATGCCTTAATGAATTAGATGATGTCCATAAAATAATCAACTGGCAATTGTTTACTTTGTTATTATAATGCCTCTTATGAAATTTGATAAAATAATAATTCAAAACAATGTTAGCTCTGCCCTCACCGAAGATATTGGCACAGGTGATGTTAGTGCTGATCTGTTAAATAATGATTTGTTGGCAAGTGGCACAATAATTTGTCGCCAAAGGGCAATTTTGGCAGGTGTGCCGTGGGTGAATGAGGTTTTAAGACAAGCAAAATTTGACGGCAAATGGTGCTGGTTAAAAAAGGATGGTGATGTTTTGCAAAACAATGATATCTTGTGCCAATTTAAAGGCAATGCCAAAATATTGCTACAAATTGAACGGGTAATGTTAAATTTTTTGCAAACCTTATCTGGTGTGGCAACTATTACCAAAACATATGTTGATAAAATAGCCCATACAAATTGCCAAGTATTGGATACTCGTAAAACCATCCCTAACTTACGTTATGCTCAAAAATATGCGGTTAAAATTGGTGGTGGTTTTAATCACCGTTTTGGTTTGTTTGATGCTGTTTTGATTAAAGAAAATCACCTGCTGTCTGTTGATTCTTTGACATCAATTGTAACAAAAGCTAAAAATAAATTTAACGATAAAATGATTGAGGTGGAAGTAGAAAATTTAAGCCAATTCAAGCAAGCATTACGCGCCAAACCTGATAGAATTTTATTGGATAATTTTTTAATACCTGATTTAAAAAAAGCGGTAGCTATGCCTCATTTTGGTATTGAATTAGAGGCCTCAGGAGACATAAACATTCACAACATAAATCAGTTTGCAAACACCGGAGTGGATTACATATCACTTGGCTGTTTGACAAAAAACATCTCTGCTGTTGATTTATCAATGAGATTTGAGTATAGTAGTCGCCCATGAGTAATAAAAAAATCAACATTAAAAGCCAAATTGAACGCACTTTTGATATGCCTATTATCAGTATTTTTTTGGTATTGGTTTTATCAATTTTAAGTTTTTATGCTACCTATCAAGGTTTTGTGGCATTTTTTACCATCAGTCAACAAGATCAAATTAGTCAGCAACAGCTCCAACAAATTGACAAAAAAATAACAAAATCTATCACAACTGCCCCATCTATATCGACCAAAAACACCTATGAACAATTACTGATCCCCATTGCTTTGACACTGGTGATTCAAATTGCCATTTTATTGAGTGTCTGGAAAATAAAAGGTGGTGGTGTGCCAAATAAATTTGTCTGGATTTTTGTCTATGCTTTATGTGTATTTTTTAGTGTTAGTTTTGCTTATGCTTTTTGGTTTGAAAAATTACGTGCCGAAGATTTAGGGCAAGAGCTATCCAAAGACTCCAAAAATGTTATTTTATCACCGCTGTATAATTATCGGACAAATTATGCCAATTTACAGATAATGTTAGATAAAATATCCTATACATCAGCAAAAAATTATGACATTGAGGTGCGCTTTGGCAAAACCTGCCACCCATCCATCCCCAAAGGTGACGGGCCTATGGCAAAATATCGTAAAGCCGATTCAGAGATTTTTAGCAGGTTATCAAACCAAATCAACCAAGAAATAAATCGTCTTAATGCCGATATTGAACACTACAAAAAAATTGATATAACTAAATATAGCCCAAATGAGCAGCAAGATATTTTGGTGGATTTTACCCTTAACATCAAAGGCAAGTATAATTATAAATTTCATCAAGAAAATACTATTGATGTTTTGCAACAACAAATAATAAAAGCCTCCTCTGCTTTTAAAAAAGATTTAAAATTATGCTCCCCTGATGTGCCGATAAAACAAGAGTTCCTAAAATCTGTCAAAGCAATAAAGTTTAGCAAAGAGGCCCAAACCTCTGATATTGTTTTGATAGATTACAACAATAAAAGAGATGTTTTAAATTATGCTTTTGGTGGCATTTTAAACATCGTGCAAACTAAATTAGGTTTTGAGCCTAACAAACAAAACCAAAGGCTTTATAAAACCACCTTTCGTGATTTGATACCTTTAATGTTAGGTTTGCTGGTAGATATTTTTATTATGTTATTTACTGTGCGTAATAACCCTATCATAGCTGATGCACGACGCACTATCATAGGTTTTGGTAACCGTTTTGATGAGTTGATTAAATTTTTAAACAAAGACTTTAACCCTGAAAAACTAACCAAAACTTTTGAACAAATTTATCAACAAAGTTATCCTGCATCAACCTTGGGTAACTTATTCTTCCATAAAAACAAATTAGACATATATCTGCCTGTCAATGACTATGCTAATCAAAATTTAAATCTGTATACTTTGTTAGAGGATTTACGTCATTTAAAATTTGCCAAAAGAGTTGTTAAAGATAAGATAAAAGCTCAAATTTTGCTACCAAATGTCAACGAGAATGAGAAAAAGATTCGCCAACAAACTAAATGGTATGTTTATACAATTGATGAGCGAATTTTATGGGAATTACGCCGTAGTTTGTTAAACAATGAACTAATAGCAGGCAGATGAATGATAAAATAACCGCTCATCTCTTAGGTGGTGTTGACTGGCTATGGTATGACATATGCTCTGTTGTTGTTTTTGAAAAAAGTTAAAGGATTATTTTGTGTTGCCCTAAGGTGATTTGCGCTTGCATTGCCATTCTTTGTTTTTAAACTTATAAATAAACCTATCGTGCAAACGATTTTTACGTCCTTGCCAAAATTCAATTTCATATGGCACAACCCTAAATCCACCCCAAAAATCTGGCAATGGAATTTCTTTGTTGGCAAATTTGTTTTTTATTTTTTCAACCTGTGATAGCAACACTGATCTTGATGATATAACCTGGCTTTGTTGTGAACTCCATGCACCAATACGGGCACCACGTGGGCGAGAGAGAAAATATTTTAAAGATTGAGGGGTGGGAATTTTTATGGCTTTACCTGTAATTATTATTTGCCTCTCTTGTGGCAGGTAAGCAAAAGATAGAGATACTTGGTTGTTGTATTTAATAGCTTTTGCTTTGCTGCTATTATAGTTGGTGAAAAAAACAAAACCATTCTTATCGTATGTTTTCAACAAAACTATTCTTGATGTCACTTTATGATTTTTATCGGATGTAGATAGTGTCATAGCATTAGCATTTTCAAGCGGAAAATCTATCGCACTTTGCATCCATTTTTCAAACTGATCGATGGGATTAGATGATAAATCCTGCAAAGCAAGTTCGTTTTTGGTATATTCTGTTGTTAATTTATTAAGTTTCATGATGCCTATTATATGAAAATTCAAAGAAAAAAAACAAATATTGTTAAAATTGGTGATATAAAAATTGGTGGCTTAAATCCCATTGTTATTCAATCTATGACAAGTACAGATACTGCCGACATACAGGCTACCACCTCTCAGATAATCAAGCTTTATAATGCAGGCTCGCAGATGATAAGGATAACAGTTAACAATGATGATAGTGCCAAAGCCGTAGTTAAAATAAAAGAAAAATTATTACAAAAAAATATCAATGTTCCCCTAATTGGTGATTTTCATTTTAATGGAGATAGATTATTAAAGCGACACTTAGGATGCGCAGAATCCTTAAATAAATATCGCATAAATCCTGGCAACATTAAAGATAATCAATTTTTAAATCTAATTGAATTAGCAATAAAACATAATAAAGCCATAAGAATAGGAGTAAACTGGGGCAGCTTGGACCAATCTTTACTGGCAAAAATGTTGGATAAAAACAATCAAAAAAAACAAAGTTTGCCATTAGATGTGATCAACAAACAGGCTGTAATTGAATCTGCTATTTCAAGTGCAAAGTTAGCAGAAAAAATTGGATTAAGTAAAAATAAAATTATTCTCTCATGCAAGATGTCCGCAGTACAAGATTTAATAGATGTTTATCGAGATTTAAATAGATCCTGTAATTATGCTTTGCATCTGGGTCTTACCGAAGCAGGATTAGGCAATAAAGGAATAGTCTCGTCTGTTGCTGCTTTGTCCATTTTGTTACAACAAGGCATAGGAGATACCATCCGGATTTCAATAACACCAATAGGACAACAAAAAAGAGATGAAGAGGTGAAAATTGCTCGTCAATTATTACAATCAATGCAAATTAATTTCTTTAAGCCAGAGATTATAGCATGTCCTGGATGTGGCAGAACCAGCAGCGATTCTTTCATAAAATTAGCTCAAGCTTCTGAAAACTTTATCAACAAAAATTATCATAAATGGCAACACAAAAAAAATATCAACAATATTAAAATAGCTGTGATGGGTTGTGTTGTTAATGGTCCAGGTGAAAGTAAATATGCGGATATTGGGATTAGTTTGCCAGGTTCCGGGGAGGATATGGTAGCCCCCATATATATTAATGGCAAAAAATCAATGACGGTAAAAGGAGAAAATATGGCAGATGATTTTTTAAAAATCCTTAAAAAATATTTGGACGGATTAGAATAAAATGGCAACCTATGCGATAGGAGATGTGCAAGGGTGTTATGATAACTTAATAAAACTCTTAGATAAAATAAAATTTGACGAAAAAAAAGATAAATTACTGTTTTGTGGTGACTTAATCAATCGTGGCAACAAATCTTTAAAAACTATAAGGTTTATTAAAGGATTGGGCAGTTGTGCCAAAGCTGTACTCGGCAACCATGATTTACACTGCCTAGTGGTAGCAAATAACTTTAAAAAACCAAATAAATCCGACACCCTAAACAAAATTTATCGGGCATCTGATAAAAAAGAATTATTAGATTATTTGCGTTTTTTACCCTTTATTTATTGCGATGATAGCAAAAATACTCTAATAGTGCATGCTGGGATTTATCCATTTTGGAACCAAAAACAAGCCTTTTTATATGCAAAAGAAGCAGAGAAAGTCTTGCAATCTGATGATTATTTAAAATTTCTTAAAAAAATGTATGGTAACCTGCCTAACAAATGGTCAGACAAATTATCAGGATACGATAGGTTGCGTTTTATTGTCAACTCCTTCACTAGAATGAGATATGTCTCTATAAAAGGTAAGTTAGATTTTATAAATCATAATTCCCCTAACAATAAAAATAAAAATCTTTATCCTTGGTATGAGTTATCAAAACACAAAAAAAATGATAAGCAAATAATATTCGGACACTGGGCCACATTAAAAGGATATGAGTCACCATATATTTACGGAATAGATACAGGATGTGTTTGGAATTTAAAGCTCAGTGCGTTGCAAATAAAAAAACAAAAAGATAATGTTTGGCACAGTATAAATTGTAAAAAATAAAAAAAACTTGCAATTTTTAAATTTTTAATATAAAATATCAGTTTTTAAATTTTTTGAAATATATATTGTTCAATTATATTTTAACTAATTTATAAAAATCGTGGAATAAAAATAAAGTTATTTTGTATTTATGTTCACATTTTGTTCTTATACTTTTAAATAGTGCTATTTTTATTTTTTTACTTAACTTAAATCTTTTTGGAGAAAACATATGAAATTAAAATCTTTATTAACAGTTGCCGCCCTTACAGGAACTATGCTTATATCAGCATCAGCCCAAGCTTGGTGGGGTCCTTTTAACAATAACGGCTGGGGCAACAACGGCTGGGGCAATAACGGTAATGGTAATGGCAACGGTAGTGGTTGGGGTGACGGTGACTTTGATATGAGTTTTTCAGGTCGTGGTCGTGGCAACTCAAATGTCTATGGCAACGGTTATAATCGTTACAATGGTTATAATCGTGGTGGTTATAATGGCTACAATGGCGGCGGTTATGGCGCTCCTTATGGTGGCGGTTATGGCGCTCCTTATGGTGGCGGTTATGGCGCTCCTTATGGACAACCTCCTGTGGCAGCTCCTGCACCACAAGCTGATAAAAAATAACTTAGAGTTATTTTTTTATTGCAAAAAAGGGGCGAATTATTCTGCCCCTTTTTCTTTTAAATCTTAGGAAAAAATTATGAAAAACTATATATTAACAATGGTATTTTTTATGTTACCATCTTTATCTTTTGCCCAAAATTTGCCAACTGACCCTAACAACATGCAACAACTCAACCAAGATGATTGGCAAAAACAACAACAAGAAATAGCAAAAAAACACACAGATCGTATGAAAAAAATGCAAGAACATCATGCCCTGCAACAAAAACTACAGCAAGCATATGCCAATGAAATGCAACTATTGCAAGAAAAACAAAGGATAGAGTATACAGAACACATGAAATCACAACAGCAAGAGATGGCAGGAGCAAGGGATAAATTTGAAAAAACCTATCGTCCAGCGCTAGAATTGCTGCAAAAAGAGCAACAAGCAATATTTAAAAAACACCAAGATTTTATTCAAAAAATGCAACAAGAAAAAGAAAAAATACAACCAAAACCGATTAGATAAAAAATATTTTTCTATCCTATTAACAAATCACTTAAAGCGATAAATTGCTATAATTTATCGTAATAAGTGATTTTATTGTAGCGACAACCTTATTGAGACCTTTGCATAATTCAAGCACAATTTATAAAATACACAAAATGCGCCTTTTCATAGCAAAAATTCGTCATCACGAGTGTAGCGAGGAACTCCAAAGGACTTGCCATTTTCCTCATTTTTGCTATAAAAATACACTATTTTCTGCATTCTCTAAACAGCACTTGAATTATGCAAAGGTCTCTTATTATTAACCTAAAAAGTTAAAGTGGCTTGTATTTTTGTTTGTCGTGGGTTTCCTTGGTAATTTTTGGTTTTTTCATAAAATTTATCTTTTATGTTTTCAACTGTAAAATCTGTTTTAAAATTATCATTCCAATAATAAGTATATGAAGCATTTATCAGAGAATAATCTTTGATTTCTGTGAGATTATTTACGGTTGATCCTGCGGCAAGTTGCCCTTTTTGTCTGCGATAATTTAATTTAAATTCTTGGTCTTTTATTTTTATAAACGAATATGAGGCGGTCGTTATGTGATTAGGGTTTTCTGTTAATCTCATCCCTTGCTTGTCTTCTGCTTTATTTATCTTTGTTATTGAATAATTCAGGCTATGATTCTCGCTCAAAAATGGCAATCTCGTTGTTATAAAAAAAGTATTGCCCTCTATTGTCGCCTCGTTTATGTTTTGATATTGTCCTTGAAAAGTTATAGGATTTATTGTTTGCCAATCTATATAATTAGTTATTTTTTTATCAAAAACCGTTAAATTTGCTTCAAAAACTGGGTTCTTATATAATAAACCATAATTTTTTTGCAACACTCTTTCGGCTTTTAAATCATAATTAGCAACTCCATATGGGTTATAAATATATAAAAGTTGAGGGGCTTTTGTTGTGTCTGATTGGCTATAAAAAGGGGAAAACTCTTGCTCTATGCCAAAATTTATAGTTTTTTTGATAAAATAAGCATCATCTTTTGAATAGGTGGTCTCTTTTTTGTTCTTAAATTCATTGCTCTTGGTTGTGGCAGATATTTTTAAACTGCCATCATCCCATATAAAACCGCCAATTTTTGCAAAATTTGATTTTTCTTTATTTATTTGTGTATCTATTATTACATGTTCTTTTTTTTCTCTCACACCTAAGTAAATTGAAAAATTATTACCAAAAGGCTCGGTATGGTTTATCTCATTTGTTACTACATTTGATTGAATATCGTTTGAAAAAATAGCCGTATTTTCGGTAAAAGATTTGACTTGATTTGTTTTTAAATTAGTCTGCCTAAAAGCATTGTTGTAAAAAAAACTATGGCTTATGCCACCTGCACTGAATTTTCTATCCGCCCACAGAGTTTTATCATCTGGGTTATTATAGGGGAACGTTGAATCATACTCCTCTTTTGAATTACTTTTTAAATAATCAATGTTAGTTTTATTATATTTATTCCAAATTTTGGCAAAATTAAATGTTGTTTTGAATGATTCGGTTTTATCTCGCTCTGAATCTTTGTCAAACTCATCTTCTTTGTTTGAGATAGCCGATAGATTATCTATTTGAGATTTTGTGATGGTTATGGCAGCCTCCATTGAATCTTGATTGTTATATATTCCGGCGGAACTTTCTTTATAATCATTGTTGCCTATCGCGGTTGATATATAACTGTGTTTTATTTTATTTTTTATATCCACCGATCCTGTGGTGCCTGCTCCTTTTAAAATTGAGGTTGATTCGCTATTGATGATTATTTGTGATTGAGGATTAATCGTAAAATATGAAAAAGATGGGTTATACAACCCTATTGCAGATGGGTCGGTAAGCTCTATGCCATTCCAATAAATAGAGTTAAATCTTTTTGGTGTCCCCTGAATGCTGACACCTGATACACTTGTTCCTGCCGATGAGACATTAGAAGATGAACCCAAAACTTGTTTTAAATTTTTATTTTCATCTATCTGTCTTGTTTCTTGGAGGATTTTTATCTCATCTTTCGTAATAATAGGTTTTTCAATGAAAATCTCTAAATTAGAATTTTTACGCTCTAAATAACTATTTTCTGCCATTGCTGTTTGGTTAATTGCTATAGACAGAGTTGTTATAAAAATAATTTTGTGGATTTTCATGGGATTCTACAAAAATAAAAAACAAACATTATAATAGAGACTTTTGCATAATTCAAGCACAATCTATAAAACACCCAAAATACACCTTTTTATAGTAAAAATGCACTATTTTCTGTCTTCCCTAAATCGCACTTGAATTATGCAAAGGTATCTAATAAAAAATAATATGAAATTTAATTATATTTTTTGTATAATATATGAATTTTTTTCATATAACTTGTTATGTTTATTGATATAAAACACTTGCAGGCATTACAAAGCATAGACAAACATCGATCTTTTGTGGGAGCATCATATGAGCTTTGCATTACTCAATCTGCTCTATCCCACCAGGTTAAAAAGTTGGAATCTTATTATCAAATAAAAATTTTAAATCGGCAAAATCGTCCTTTGACATGGACATATGCAGGTAAAAAATTATTAAAACTTGCCAACAATATTGTCCCCAAAATAAAAAGAGTAAATAATCAATTGCAGCAGATTAAAAAAGGAAATACGGGAAGGTTACATATTGCTGTTGAATGCCATAGTTGCTTTGATTGGCTTATGCCCTCTATGAACGAATATCGCAAAATTCAACCAACTGTTGATATGGATATATCACAAGTTTTACAATTTGAACCCATCAATTCTTTGTTAAATGGTATAGTGGATGTGGCTATAACATCCGCAAAAATAGATCATAAAAATTTAAATTTTACTCCTATTTTTAATTATAATCTGATGCTTGCAGTCTCAACTCGTAACCATTTATCAGATAAAAAATACATTACAGAACAAGACTTAAGTCGCCAGACATTAATTAGTTATCCTGTGCCAGAACATAGATTGGATGTATATAAAAAATTTTTACATCCAGCAGGGTTAGCTCCCAGATACAGACAAAATACAGAACTAACCCAGATGATGATACAAAAAGTTGCATCAAATATTGGGGTTTGTGCTTTACCACAATGGGTGAGTTTTAGCATGATAGATGAAAGACAAATTAAATTTATCCCTATTGGAAAACAAGGCTTGCAATGCACTCTTTATGTTTGCACCTTAAACAACACTAAAAATTTGCAATACATAAAAGATTTTGTTAAAATATCGAGTTTTATTTCAAAAACTATATTTAATTATAGGCGATAATTATGAGCGATAATTCAAAATACCGTAAGGTCAATAATGAAAAATACATGAGTCCTGCTATGAAATCTTATATTGGTAAAATCCTACAAGATCGCAGAAATGATCTTATGCAAGAGGTAGACAAAACTATGCAACATATGAAACACGATGTCGGAGCCCACCCAGACCCTAACGATCGTGCCACCCAAGAGGAGGAGTTTTCTTTTGAACTGCGAACCCGTGATAGAGAAAGAAAACTATTGAACAAAATAGAATTATCCCTTATTAGCCTTGATTCTGATGGTTTTGGTTTTTGTAATTCATGCGGCGATGAGATCGGAATACATCGCTTAGAGGCTCGTCCTATGGCTACTATGTGCATAAATTGTAAAGAATTAGAAGAACAGCGGGAGCATGGATAACGAAAATAATAAAAAAAAAATTATAACTCGTTTTGCCCCCACCCCATCAGGATTCTTACACATTGGCAACATCGTAGCTGCTATGATATCCTATCTGTATATTAAAAAAAATAACGGCAAATGGTTGTTGCGAATTGATGACTTGGATTACCATCGTTGTCGTCAAAATTATTTAGAATTTACCTTAAAATCCTTAGAAAAATTAGGCTTTGAACATAATAGTAAAATTTATTACCAATCTCACTATAACGAGGATTATAAATTTTATCTTAACCTTTTAAAACAAAAAAATATGCTCTATGGATGTGATTGCACTCGCCCTCTTATCAAACAACACAGCGCCCAAGGGGAGCATGGATATGTTTATAGCGGTTTTTGCAAAGACAAAAATATAACTGAAAAAAATTCAGCTTTGAGAATAAAAAGTCCTGATAAAATGTGGCAATTTAATGATTTAATCTTAGGCACACAACAACAAAATATAAAGCAGGATTTAGGTGATTTTGTCATTAAAAGAAAAGATGGTATTATGGCATATTTATTTACAAATGTGATTGATGACTACAATATGAAAATAACTCATTCAATCAAAGGTGCTGATTTATTGTTTAGTGTCGCTACCCAACAATTTTTAAAGCAAATATTTAATTTCTCATCGATTAAGTTTGCCCATTTTGACCTAATAAAAAATAATAATAACATAAAACTTAGTAAATCTACATCTGCTACTGGCATTGATATTAAAAACCCCATAAAAACTCTTATCCAAGCTTATAACCTTATCAATAACAGCAATAAAATATTGTCTGCTGATTTTGATAGTGTTGATGATTTTTGGCAATATGCAATACTAAATTATTAACTATCAATTATCAATTTAAATAACTGCTCTTATTAGTCTTCCATAAATATTTTTAAATTAACAGAGCGTGTCGGATGACGAAGTTTGCGGATAGCTTTGGCTTCAATTTGCCTAACTCTCTCACGGGTGACCTCTAATTGTCTGCCAACCTCTTCTAATGTGTAATTTGCATTATTATTAATGTTGAATCGCATCTTTAAAACAGTCTTTTCTCTCTCTGTTAAGGTTTCAATAGCATTTTGCACAGCCTTTGATAACCCTAATCTTTGAGACGAATGAGCAGGCGAAATTACATTGCCATCTTCGATAAAATCCCCAATACTTGAATCATCATCATCTCCTACCGGTGTCTCCATTGATATTGGCATTTTTGATATTTTAAGAACCTTTCTCACTTTTGCCTCAGGCTCTTCCATTTCAATTGATAGTTGTTTGGGAGTAGGTTCCTTGCCATTTTTTTGCAGTAGTTTTCTTGATGCCCTATTTAACTTATTGATTGTTTCGATCATATGCACGGGGATGCGGATGGTGCGAGCTTGGTCGGCGATCGATCTTGTGATGGCTTGGCGGATCCACCAAGTGGCATAGGTGGAGAACTTATATCCTCGGCGGTATTCAAATTTATCAACAGCTTTCATAAGCCCGATATTGCCCTCTTGAATCAGATCTAAGAATTGTAACCCTCGATTGGTATATTTTTTGGCGATGGAGATAACAAGACGCAGATTAGCCTCAACCATTTCTTTTTTAGCCTTGGCTGCTAAGTTCAGCCCGATTGACATCTCAGCATAGATTTGTTTGAGTTGATTGGAATTAACATAGGTGTTTTCAATTAACTTGCCTATACGTTTTTGGCAAAGTTTTGTCTCTGGCGCAAACTCTTTTATTTTATCAGTTTTATCTGGAAATTCTTTGATGATATTAGTAGTGAGTTTGGCATTGGCCTCATTCCTGCGAAATATTTTCATAAACTGTTTACGCGGAAGTTTGCATTTCTTTAAAAACATCAGGCGAATTTGTTTTTCTTCAACTCTTATTTTCATCGTGGTGTCTTTTAGGTTTTGTGCCATATAATGAATAAATATCAAAGCAAATTTACAGTTTTGCATCCTATCTTGAATGTCTTTTTTCTTGCGAGTGATGATGGCATTATGATGGGGGTTTCTCGTTGCTTTAAATAATTTTTTAAGTTTATTGTATTGAATCTCCAAATCATCAAAACGAGGAGCTGCATCTTCTAATTTTATTTTGTTATCCTCAACTGCATCTTCTTCTTCCTCTTCTTCCTCTTTTGTGTTATCATCATCAATAATGCTGTTGCCATATTGATTTTTATTTTTTTCTTGTTCCCTTTTTCTCTCTCTTTCCTTCTCTCTTTCTTGTTCTTGTTTATATTCCTCTATCATCGCCTCTTGTTTTTTTTCAAACTCTTGTGCTTCTAAATCAACAAAACTTTTAATAAGGTTGGTAAGTTTTGCCTCTTGATTTGTTACCCTGTGATAAAAATCTATCACAAGTTTTGCAGCTACAGGGTAGGATGAGAGGGCATCGGTGGTAATTCTTAAACCCTCTTCAATTCTTTTGGCTATTTCTATCTCACCTTCGCGAGTTAAGAGATCAACAACTCCCATTTCACGCATATACATTCGC
>Ga0164315_10003170_pt1 | contig 12722 bp, 8 predicted proteins | sample GuaBasSedimGuay6_FD_113737 | JGI IMG/M metagenome (GOLD analysis project Ga0164315, IMG submission 113737) | Subseafloor sediment microbial communities from Guaymas Basin, Gulf of California, Mexico - Guay6, Core 4569-2, 0-3 cm | ecosystem: Environmental > Aquatic > Marine > Hydrothermal vents >... | reverse complement strand
TTTTATCAGGAGTACTTCGCTCCCTTTGTACAGGAGTACAAGGCGAACCTTGTACAGGAGTACAAGGCGAACCTTGTACAGGAGTACAAGGCGAACCTTGTACGAGTAAGCGGCGTGGTTGTTTATCATTCGTTTCAAGCGAACTTTGTACAGGAGTACAAGGCGAACCTTGTACTCCTGATAAACAATAACGCCGTTTTTTCGTACAAGGTTCGCCTTGTACTCCTGATTATGACTTTTTTCGTACAAGGTTCGCCTGAAACGAATGAGAAATAACAACGTTTTTTCGTACAAGGTTCGCCTTGTACTCCTGATTAGGATTTTTTTCGTACCAGGTTCGCCTGAAACGAATGAGAAATCACCCGTTTTTTCGTACCAGGTTCGCCTTGTACTCCTGATTATGGATTATGATTTTTTTCGTACAAAGTTCGCCTTGTACTCCTAATTATTCTTAAAATCCTTTCTTATAAGCAATCCTTGTAGTTATAAGCAATCCTTGTAGTTCTTATTTATTTATTTTATGCCTAAACTCAAACTCGTCCATCAATTTTCTTTGTTAGCCGTTGTAGCCCTGCTTCTCATAGTCGGATTAGCCTTGCTTGATTTTCATTATAAATCAACGATTAATACCATTACCCGTGAGCAAGAACGGCTGCTGTTAATTAGAGAACAATTAGCAAAAGTGGAAAGGGAGATACTTCGCGCACGGCTGGATGAGTCACAGATGATTAGTTCAAGAAAATCGTCATTTTTTGAGCGTTTTGAACAAAAAGTAGAGACGATTCGCTCGGTTTTAAATACACTCACTTCTCAATTTCAGGCTGATGCTATCACAGAACCACAGAGCATCATGCTAAAAACGCTGAACCGCTATCACAAATATGTGCATAAAACCTTAACACTCCAAAAACAAATGGGGCTGGAGGGCAAACAAGGGCTATTAGTTGAACTGATCGCGATAGAAACGGCGCTACAAAATGTGTTGTACACCATTGATAATAAAAAACTTAACTTATTGTTTCTCCAGATGCAATTGCTTGAAAAAGATTTCAGCAATACGCTGAATATGAAACTCGCAGATAAGTTGCTCACATTGGCTTCAACATTTAGTGAAGAACTCAAAACCCAGAATTTATCTAAAACCCATCAAGACAACTTGCCGCTGTACCTGACAAATTATCGTGACAAAGTGTCACAACTGATGAATAAAATTGTTGAAATTGAATTGTCTATTGCGACAAGTACGTTGCAATTTGAACACATGTTTCCAAATCTGCAAAAAAGCCAACAGCGGACGAATGAATTGATTGCGTTAACCGCCGAAAAATTGGCTGAACAACTCCATGTTTCAGAATTTCAAACCATCGCAATTTTTAGCGGCGCATTTATCATTCTTGCCATTTTTATGTTTTTTCAAATTCGCAGTGCCCAAACCTTGGTTACCCGTTTACATCAACTGGCGATTTGTATGCGATATGTGGCAGCCGGTGATTTTGAAAAATCCATCAATTTACCGCAAGGGCAAGATGAAGTGGGGGTATTGGCGAGAACATTTAGCAAAATGACTTCGCAGATAAAATCGCAAATGGCTGTGATTGAAAATGAACACAAAATGATTCAGCAGGAAAAAGACAAATCAGAAAAGCTATTGTTAAATATTTTACCTTCAGCCATTGCGGCGCGTTTAAAACAACAAGAGACACTGATTGCAGATAAATTTGAAAATGCAACTGTGCTTTTTTGCGATATTGTTGGTTTTACAACCCTGTCTGCGGCTATTTCCCCTGACGAAGTGGTGCAAACCTTGAACCTGATTTTTACCTCATTTGACGCGCTGACGACAAACTATGGTTTAGAAAAAATTAAGACTATCGGCGATGCTTATATGGTGGTGGGTGGTGTACCTAATCCCTGTGATAATCATGCAGAACGCATCGCGCAAACAGCTCTTGAAATGCTGAAATCTGTTGAAAGTTTGGCTAAAAAAATAGGGCAACCACTGTCAATACGTGTGGGCATTCATTCTGGAGAAGTGATTGCTGGTGTCATTGGTACCACAAAAATTGCATATGATTTATGGGGAGATACTGTGAATACTGCCAGTCGAATGGAATCGCATGGTGTGCCGGGGAAAATTCATTGTTCCGAAGAAACCTATCAACTGTTGAAAGCTAAGTTTCAATTGGAATTGCGTGGTAATATTGAAATTAAAGGTAAGGGTAATATGCGTACTTATTTTTTAATTCAGCACAACTGATTAATTGTGAATTGTGAAAACGGATGCTATCCTTTCTTGAGGATAGTATCCGTTAACTTAAGCTTTTAGCCTGGGGATTTATCTCCAGTTCTTTGTAGGAGGCCGGCAACGTCTTTTTGTTGCCCACCATCGTCGTATTTTGGGGCCGGCAAGAAAAACACCTTGGTGGGTACATGTATGGATTGATTCTTATCTTAATAACAAAAAAAGCGCAATTCTAAATTCCAAATTCCAAAATTCCAAATCAAGGAAATCATTAAAATGAAACTCTGTGGTTTTGAAGTCGGTTTAGATAAACCCTTTTTTCTTATCGCTGGTACTTGTGTGATTGAATCGGAACAATTAGCACTGGATACCGCCGCTCAATTAAAAGCCATCACTGATGAATTGGCTATCCCATTTATTTATAAATCGTCATTTGATAAAGCCAACCGTTCATCACATGGCAGTTTTCGGGGTTTGGGCATGGCAGAAGGTTTACACATTCTTGAAAAAGTCCGCCAACAAATCGGGGTGCCGGTTTTAACCGATGTGCATGAGGATACGCCATTACATGAAGTTGCCAGTGTTGTCGATGTGTTGCAAACCCCGGCTTTTTTGTGTCGCCAAACTAACTTTATCCAAAACGTTGCTCGCCAAGGTTTGCCGGTGAATATCAAAAAAGGCCAATTTCTCGCGCCTTGGGATATGATTAATGTGGTGAAAAAAGCGCGGGCGGTTGGCAATGAGAATATTATGGTTTGTGAACGCGGCGCATCTTTTGGGTACAATAATCTGGTTTCCGATATGCGGGTGCTGGCCGTTATGCGTAACTGCGGTTGTCCGGTTATCTTTGATGCCACCCATTCGGTGCAATTGCCGGGCGGACAAGGCGATGCGTCGGGGGGGCAACGTGAATTTGTCCCGGTGTTGGCGCGGGCTGCGGTAGCCGTTGGCGTGACAGGGCTGTTTATGGAAACGCACCCGCAACCGGATCAGGCCTTAAGTGATGGGCCCAATGCATGGCCTTTGGACAAAATGGCTGCCCTACTAGAAACGCTTAAAGAGCTTGATAATACGGTTAAAAAACCGGGATTTTTAGAAAACCATTTTGTTTGAATCCGTTTTCTGGGGAATGGGAAATGGGCAGTCATTTCGTATTAAAGTCCAAACTAAAGTTTGGACTCCTTATGATCAATCGGCAAATGCCGCAGCCGTTTACCAGTCGCTGCAAAAATGGCATTCGTCACAGCAGGAATTATCGGGGGTGTCCCCGGTTCCCCAACTCCCCCCAGCTTTTCTTCATTGGAAATCATAACCACTTCAATCTGCGGCATTTCTGCCATCTTCAACACCGGAAAATCGTGAAAATTGCTTTGCTCAACCCGCCCATTTTTCAGTGTTATCGCTTCCTTGAGCGCGCTTAAACCATAAACAATCGCACTTTCCATTTGCGCTTTCACAGTATCGGGATTGACAACAATGCCACAGTCCACCACACATACCACCCGATGTACCGTGACTTTGCCCGCTTCAGAGACAGAAACTTCTGCCACTTCGCCGACAATACTGCCAAATGAGTGATGAATCGCGATGCCGCGAGAATATCCTTTTGGCGCGGGTTGATCACAATTTGTGTGCCACACAAGTGTATCTAACACTTTGAGAAACCGTGGACTTTTACTGAGTAGTGTGCGGCGCAAGTGATAAGGATTTTTGCCGCTGGCGTGCGCGATTTCATCAATGAAACTTTCAAGAAAAAACGCATTATGCGAGTGCCCCACCGAACGCCAAAAACCCACCGGGACATGCGTATTTTTCATCACATAATCCGTATATTGATTGGGAATTTCATAGCGCATGTCGGCAATGCCTTCCACCGCTGTTGAGTCTAAACCATTTTTCACTGCGCCCGGAAAAACACGCTGGAGAATAGACGGCCCGACGACACGAGTTTGAATGGCCGTTGGCATGCCCTTTTCATCCAAGCCCGCGGTGAATTTGACCCTCATCGCAGGGCGGTAAAAATCGTGCTGGGTATCTTCTTCGCGTGCCCAAATCAATTTCACCGGTTGCCTAACCGTTTTTGACAGCAAAACCGCTTGAGTGACAAAATCAAGTTCAACCCGTCGCCCAAAGCCGCCACCTAAATAAGTGGTATGCACCGCGATTTTTTCCTTGGGTAAGCCGGTGACTTTAGCAGCCGTTTGTTGTACCCATTCTTGGGCTTGCGTCCCCACCCAAACTTCACAACTGTCTGTTTTGACATCGGCGGTACAATTCATCGGTTCCATCGTGACATGCGCTAGAAATGGCACACTGTATTCGGCGGTTAACTGGGTTTTAGCGGTTTTCAAAGCGGCCTGGGCATCGCCAGTGTTGCGTGCCACTGCGCCATTTTCGGTTAAGCCTTGCTCTAACAGTTTGGTAATGCTGGCGGTATCTTGTTTATCATGTTCAGTCTCGGCAAAACTGACATTGAGTGCCTCTACGCCTTTTTTGGCTTGCCAATAATTCTCCGCCACCACGGCGACACCATTGGGAATTTCCACCACCGCTTTTACTCCGGCGATGGCTTTAGCCGCGGCCTCATCATACTGTTTGACTTTGCCACCAAATACGGGGGATTGTTTAACGGTGGCAATGAGCATATTGGGCACTTTGACATCAATCCCAAAAATAGCGCTGCCATCGACTTTAGCCGGCGTGTCCAAGCGTTTGATGGGTTGACCAATGATTTTAAATTCGCTAGGCGACTTGAGTTTAGGCGAATCGGGTGGCATGAGTTTAGCGGCGGCTTCAGCCAGTTGCCCATAGCTGAGTGTTTGCCCGCTGTTGGTGTGTATCACTTTGCCTAGGGCTGCACGACAATTTTCTGGTTGCACTTGCCATTGTTGGGCTGCGGCTTCAATCAACACTTCTCGCGCCGCGGCTCCAGCAGTGCGTAACATTTCCCAGCGGAGCCGCACACTGGTACTGCCCCCCGTTATTTGCATACCCATTGCCGGGTTTTGGTAAACGCCACCGATTGGCGACGTTTCGATTTGTATGTTGCGCCAATCGGCTTCCAGTTCTTCAGCGACTAACATGGGCAAAGAGGTATGGACACCTTGCCCCATTTCTGAGTGCGCCATCATGACAGTGACACTGTCATCTGTACCGATGCGTAACCAAGCATTGATAGCTGTCTCAGTGGTTTCCGCAGCTTGCGCTAAGCGGCTGTTGTGGGGTAAATGAAAACCAATGATAAGTCCACCGGCAACAGTGGCGGTGGATTTTAAAAAGTTTCTACGACTAACGTTTAGAGTATCCATTTTTCAGTTATCAGTTATCACAGTTATGTTATATATATAGTACAGCCGATTCACGGGATTAGTACAGCTTCTTTCCGGATTTTTCGGATAGTGATTAGTACAGCGGATTGACGAATTTGACGGATGGTGATTAGTACAGCTTCTTTCCGGATTTTGCGGATGCTGATTGATAAAAAATCCGTCACATCCAGAAAGAAGTTGTACTTGTTACCCACTCATCCGTTCAATCCGGAAAGAAGCTGTACTTACCATCCGAACCATCCGCCAATCCGCTGTACTAATCACCATCCGAACCATCCGTCAATCTGCTGTACTTACCCATCCGAACCATCCGTCAATCCGCTGTACTTCCTGCGGTGTATCTATATCCATAAGAATACCCGCATCATCACATGAAAACAATGTGACTTGTGCGTGATATTGTTGTAGCAGCGCGCGTGCGCCCGTATCGCCAGTCAGCCGACTTAACTGCGCTCCAAATGGTTGGCTAAATCCAACCGGGTGTCCGCGTTGTCCTTGATAGTGCGGCGCAACGATGGCAGCCCCTTGACGTAATAAAGTCACCAGTCGTTGTATTGTAACTGATTGAATAACAGGCATATCTGCCAAAGCGATGACCCAAGCTTGAGCATTTAAGCTCGCCTTCACGCCACAAGCCAAACTTGCGCCCATACCCATTTCAGCGTCTGCACAAGTGACAATCTGCACGCCTTCACTACGCAATAAGTCGGCTAATTCTGTCGATGCCGGACGCACTACCGCTAACGTATTATCTACCGCCGCACTCAACCTTCGGGCAGCGGCAACGGCAACCGGCACACCCTCAGCAAGCGGATGCCTGAGTTTGTCGCTGCCAAAACGGCGACTGTGTCCGGCCGCTAATAAAATGCCGGTGATGGACATAACATTCCAAACGGATGCTATCCCTTCTTAGGGATAGTATCCGTCAAATTAATTAATTGTGAATTATGTTCGCGCCTAAAGTTTTTCTATCAGGGCAAAACCTTCAAGGTTTCCAAAACCTTGAAGGTTTCTAGTTCGTAGGGGGCCGGCAACGTGTTGCCGGCCCCAAAATATGCTGAAAGTTCTGATTCAGACATTATTCCGCACCGCCGTCATTTCTGCCAAAATCGCTATCGCAATTTCCGGTGGTGTGCGACTGCCAATCGGTAAACCGACGGGGGCATGTAAACGTGCCAAAGTTGTTTCGGAAATACCCAGAGTCGTCAAGCGGTTACACCGTTTCTCATTATTACGCATAGAACCCAACGCACCAACATAAAAAGCGGGGGAATTCAACGCTTCTAACAAAGCCAAATCATCCAGTTTAGGATCATGGGTTAACGCCACCACGGCAGTCCGTTTGTCTTGTACCAATGCTTTTACGGCATCATCTGGCATCCGGTTGTCCAACTGAGTCCCTTTAGTCTGCCAAGTCGTGGCATATTCTTGACGTGGATCACAGATGATAATCCGATAATCCAAAGCCAATGCAAATTCAGACAGATAACGGGAGATTTGCCCAGCACCAATGATAAGCAGTTGCCAAGTAGGCCCATAAATAGAAGTTAATTGTTGGCCGTCATAATGCAAAGCTTGTTCCGTGGGTGCCGTTTGCCAAGTAACCAGTCCCGTGCCAATCTCAAGTTGTCGTGCAATCAACTGCCGTTGCTCCAATGCCGTGACTGCGGGCTTTACACTGTCAATATCGGCTAAAGGCTCTAATAATAATTCTATCGTGCCACCGCAGGGCAAGCCGACACGCTGGCTTTGTGCCGTGGTTACGCCATAAGTCAACACCGTCGGGCCGTTAAATTCACCGGCTTGCACCCGGTTCGCTATATCTTCTTCAACACACCCACCCGACACTGAGCCAACGAGAATGCCATCTTCACGCACAGCCAACAATGCGCCGACAGGACGTGGTGCCGTCCCCCATGTTTTGACGACGGTAATTAACACAACCCGTTTGCGTTGCTCTAACCAATGCAGCGTGGTTGAAAGAACTTCAAAATCAGTGCTATACATATTTTAGGTATTGGCAGCCTGTTGAATAGCTTTGCGGACTCGTGAATAAGTACCACAGCGACAAACATTAGTCATCGCTTGATCAATCTCGGTGTCGCTAGGATGAGGATTTTTTTCCAAAAGTGCCGCAGCCGACATGATCATTCCTGATTGACAATAGCCACATTGTGGCACCTCTTCTTCTATCCAAGCTTGTTGCAATGGATGACTGCGATCGGGGGATAAACCTTCAATGGTAGTGATTTTTTTTCCCACTGCCGCTGCGACTGGGAAAATACAGGAACGCACAGCCTCACCATCAAGATGGACGGTGCAAGCACCACATTGAGCCATGCCACAACCGAATTTAGTCCCTGTCATGCCGAGTGTGTCACGCAATACCCATAACAAAGGCGTATCGGGCGTGACATTGACTTTTTGTTCGTTACCATTAATTGTCAGTGTTATCATATAGTGACTCCTTACATTTTGCGTCAGTTTCCCAAAAGGGTGCGAGGTAATATACTTTCTATCACTGATGCTATCCCTTTTTGCGATAGTATCAGTTTAGCATGACTTTCTATCACTGATGCTATCCCTTTTCGGGATAGTATCAGTTTAGCAAAAAATAACTTGACAATGTATCACGCCGTTTTTTCGTACAAGGTTCGCCTTGTACTCCTGAGAAATCACTTTTTGTACAAGGTTCGCCTTGTACTCCTGAGAAATCACTTTTTGTACAAGGTTCGCCTGAAACGAATGATTTATCTTGGACTAGCCAAACTAAAGTTTGGACTCCAAAAGTTAAACACCATACAGCACAAACGCGGCCCAATACTTCGGATTACTATAGGGTTTACCTTTGTTGATAAACTCGCGCTTGGTTGCCGTCAACGCATCGATTTGGCCTTGCCCGGCTTTGAGTTTGGCAAAAAAACGGGTGATAAACTCGGCCGTCTTGTCATCGTTGATAGACCATAAAGTCAGCAAGGTATTTTTATTGCCAGCCACATAAAACGCATACGGCAATCCCATCACGCCTTCCCCACTGACGGTTTCGCCCAAGCCGGTTTCACACGCCGATAACACCATCAAGTCGCTCTTTAAATCATAGCCCGGCCATTCGCCCGCGGTGACATAACCATCAATCCCCGGCGGATTGTTGACTTGTCCTAACACAATAGCCGATAAGGCCGGCACTTGTGGGCTGAGGTAGCCATGGGTGGCGAAAACCAAATAACGGTATTTGGCTAAGATACCCAATTTATTGAGACGTTGTAGGTTGGCTTCGGTGGCATCGGCTTGTTTATAGATACGCAATCGATGTTGTTTTAAGAAAAAGAGATTTTCCAGTTGCTTAAGTTCTCGTTCGGCACCGGGTAGGTTGCACCAGGTTATCTTATCCAGTTGCTCAAACGCACGGGTATAACGTTGTGGATCATGGCTGCGATGCACAAGGGCGTGGGCAATCTTGAAGTCAACCGGGTTGGGATTCCTTCTAACTCGGCTTGGGCAATAGGCGGTCGTATTAACGTCTTCATAAATAGGCGCACCCATTGCCAATAAAGTCCCCCGTTCTGGAAGGTACCGATAAACTTGGTCGCGTTCTTGCAACAACGCCAACACGGATAAGGATTGCACATAGCTGATTTTATATTGTGCAATCACCGGCTGTTCTTCCCCTTCAAGGCGCAGCGTTTCAAACGGTATCAACGCCAACGGGCCAGAAGGTGAGATAATCCAGTGTGGTTTATCTTTGATGAATTTTTTCAAGGGTGCTAACAGTTGTTTTCCAAGTTGGCGGCTTAGCACCCCAGCATTTTTTTTAGGTTCTTGCCGGAGCGAAACCGGCCGCCCTCTCGTCTTTCTCAGTGACAGACGGTGATGGTAATTTTTCAAGTCTTGTTTAAGATTAGGGATTTTTCCAAAATCGTGTGCAGTGAACTTACCGTTAGCTTGTAATGTAAAAGCTAACACCTTGTTTTCATTGAAACTGTAGCTAATCAGCACCGCATTGTCAGGCAACAATCTGCACTTTGCTGAGTTTGGCATACTTGGGGTATTTTGCCATGAGTTGTTGATGGAACTGGTTGCGTTTGTGAACCAGTTGGTTTTTTTCGGTTTCCAACGTGATTCGTAGTTCGACGCGATTGTCTGCTAAGGCTTTGGCAATCCGATTGTTCAGAAAGGCTAGGCGAGCTTCATCGTCTTGCAATTGTTGTTGCTCGGTGGTCGTGAGTCCACTTTGTTGTCCCGCGAGTTTAGCCGCTAGGGATTCGAGTAAAGTACGGGCTTTGCTCATTTCGGCTAGGCGAAAAGCGTCTTGGTATCTCGACTGACTAGTATATAGATAGGAAAGCAAGAAGTAACTCGGTACCCACCTTTTAAACAAGGCTTGGCGGTTTTCAGCCGAGAAGTCGCCACTTCGCAACTGTTCCACGCCAGCTACCAGTTTTTCAAAATGCTTAATGGCCTTATTAATTTTGCCTTGTTTTGCGTAGACGGAAGCCAAATTATTTAGGCTCGTGAGGGTGTCAGGGTGCTTTTCTCCTAATACTTCTTTATAAAGACGATAGCCATTTTCAAGCAACGGCAAAGCCTCCGATAAGCTGCCTAAGTCTTGGTAAATAATCGCCAAATTATTTAGGCTCGTGAGGGTGTCAGGGTGCTTTTCTCCTAACACTTTTTTATAAAGACGATAGCCCTTTTCAAGCAGCGGCAAACCCTCAGATAAGCTGCCTAAGTCTTGGTAAATAATTGCCAAATTATTCAGGCTAATGAGGCTGTAAGGGTGCTGTTCTCCTAACACTTCTTTAGAAAGACGATAGACTTTTTCAGACAAAGGCAAAGCCTCCGATAAGCGGCCTAAGTCTCTGTAAATAATCACCAAATTATTGACGCTACTGATAGTTAAGGGGTGCTTTTCTCCTAACTCTTTTGTCACAAGACGAGAGCCTTTTTCAAGTAAAGGCAACGCCTCCGATAAGCGGCCTAACCCTTGGTAAGTCATTGCTAAATTATTGATACTAGTGATGGTTATTAAGAGGTACTTTTCTCCTAACTCTTTTGTCACAAGACGATAGCCTTTTTCAAACAAAGTCAATGCCTCCGATAAGCGACCCTTATCTCTGTAAATTGAAGCCAAATTATTTAGGCTCTTGAGGGTGTCAGGGTGCCTTTCTCCTAAATTTTCTTTTCTAAGACGATAGACTTTTTCAAACAAAGGCAAGGCCTCCGATAAGTGGCTTAAATCGTGGTAAATACCCGCCAAATTATTCATACTATGGAAAGTATTTGGGTGTTTTTCTCCTAACACCTTTTTAGAAATACGGTAGCCTTTTTCAAGCAAAGGCAAGGCCTCTGATAAACGGCCTAACCCTTGGTAAGTCATTGCTAAATTGTTAAGACTTATGAATGTTTTGGGATGTTTTTCACCCAATACTTCAGCGCGGATTTGAAAAGCTTTTTCAGCTAATGGCAGAGCTTGTCGAAATAGTCCTTGTTGCAAATATTGAAATGCTTGGTTGTGGTAAGTTTTAGCTAACTTCAACTGCTGCTTTATTTGCGCAGCCGAAAGCGAGTTTGAAACCGTTTGAGCAGAAGCTAGCATGAGCGGTTTCTCTTGGTAAGAAGTTTTAGCTAACTTTGGCAATGGCGCGGCCAACAGCGTGGTTGCTTTAACTGGTCGAAAAGTGGCCATCACCGACAGCTTATCGGTTTGTGCGAGCGATACCGACTGTTGTTCAATACGTCGCCAATTATTCCGGAGCATAACGGTTATTGAGTGTTTTTCTCCTAACACCGCTTGATACTGGAGATAACCTTTCTCAAATAACGGCAACGCCTCAGACAAACGACCTAACTGTTGGTTAATCAAAGCCAAATTGATTAGACTTACGAGCGTGTTTGGATGTTTTTCACCCAAGAGTTCAGTGCGGATTTGAAAAGCTTTTTCAGCCAACGGCAGGGCTTGTCGAAATAGTCCTTGTTGCAAATATTGAACCGCTTGGTTGTTATAAGTTTCAGCTAACTCCAACTGCTGCGTGTCCGAAAGCGAGGTTGAAACCCGTCGAGCAGAAGCCATCAAAAGCGGTTTCTCTTGGTAAGCCGTTTTAACTAACTTTGGCAATGGCACTGCCAAAAGCCGGGTGGCTTTAACCGGTTGAAAAGCAGGCTTCACCGGCGGCTTATCGGTTTGCGCGAGCGATGACTGTTGTTCAACACGCACACGATTATCCCGCAGCATAACGGTTATCGGGTGTTTTTCTCCTAACACCGCTTGATACAGACGATGTCCTTTCTCAAATAAAGGCAAAGCCTCCGAAAAGCGGCCTAACTGTTGGTAAATCAACGCCAAATTGATTAAACTCGCCAAACTATCAGGATGCGTTTCTCCTAATACCTCGTTTTGAAAACGATAAGCGGTTTTAGCCAACGGCAACGCTTGTCGATATTGCCGTTGTTGCAAATACTGAACCGCTTGGTTATCAGAAATCGCCGCTAACTGCAACTGTTTTCGTTGCGCGGCCGAGCGCGGGGTAAGTTCAACCGATTCGGCCGTGACGGGCGGGTTATCTGGGTGAACACCAGACAATGTGGCTAGAGAAGGGCATTGTGGCGAATAATCTTGCACATAAGGCTTGTTATCCGGGGCTGCCAACGTTGGCTGTTCTTGAATGGCCGAAGAAGTCATAGCCTCATCGGGTTGAGAGGTTTTTTGTGGAACCGGTGGTGGCGCAAGGCCGTCGTTATCGGTGTCAGCCGGGGTTGGCTGTTCCTCTGTGGCAGATGGCATGATGTCCTGGATGCTGGCACATGAAGTGATTAACCCCAATAAAATCAGCCAGATAAACCATTGTCGTCGTTTCATTATCATTATGTATTATCTCCGGTTGTCAAGTTAAGTGGAAAGTAAAGTTGAGTGGTTGTAAGTAAAGTCGAGTACAACGAATTGACGAAATCAACGAATTATAAAACCGGCGATAGCACCTGCGTTGTTCCACCATCCCCCATTCGTTTTTTTCGTGCAAGGTTCGCTTGGAACGAATGTTATCATCTAAATCACAGTTCAAAATAAATCCTTTCTTATAAACAATTCTTGTAGTTATGGTTGTTATAAATATCATGCTAGATTTCGTACAAGGTTCGCCTTGTACTCCTGATAA
>Ga0164315_10003168_pt1 | contig 12725 bp, 13 predicted proteins | sample GuaBasSedimGuay6_FD_113737 | JGI IMG/M metagenome (GOLD analysis project Ga0164315, IMG submission 113737) | Subseafloor sediment microbial communities from Guaymas Basin, Gulf of California, Mexico - Guay6, Core 4569-2, 0-3 cm | ecosystem: Environmental > Aquatic > Marine > Hydrothermal vents... | reverse complement strand
CGGCTTCCAAAATGTAAAGTTATTTTTGAGTGGGCCCTTAGTTAAACAAGAAAAGCAAGTATATGATAACCAAATATTTGTATGACTATTAGTTTTAATTGACAGAGGCAGTCACTGTTGATAAAATAGTCAAAAAGACCATTTCAACCCTTTTAAAGGAGGACTCAATGCCAATTGTCAGCATCGTTGAAGTTAAAAGCCATCTTTCTGAAATTGTAGCAAAAAGTGCATATAATCAGGAAAGATATATTATTACCAAACGAAATAAACCCGTTGCCGCTCTGGTAAGTATTGAAGACCTGATGATTCTTGAGCAACATCGGGAAAAAGCCGGCCTGGCTGAAATTGCAGGCAAATGGAAAAATTTTGATGAGGTCGCAGAAACCTTAAATGACCTTTCCGGGCTACGAACATCGGGAGGGGGTGGCAGGGATGTATCTCTTTGATACGGACATCATCACCAATATCCTGAAAAAAAGGCCTTCACCTTTCCTGATAAAACAACTTGCCTCAATACCAAAGGCACAGCAATTTATCTCCACTATCACGGTGAGTGAAATTGTCTATGGTTCCATGAAAAGTGGGCGGCCCGATTATCATTTGAAAAATCTTGAGGAGATTTTGATTCCCGCCGTAAATATTGCATCCTTTAACACCAGTGCAGCCTATATTTGTGGGAATCTGCAAGCCCGTCTCGAAAAGCAGGGAACGCCCCTGGCCCTGGCAGATCTTGAAATAGCCGCCATTGCATTGGCTCGTGATTTTACACTTATATCAGGGAACCAGAAACATTTTGCCGGAATAAGTGAACTGAGGCTGGAAAACTGGCTTGTATGACTGCATAAACCCGGTTCAGAGATCAGGGGTTGATAGACTACTTGTTAAGATGCAAATACTGTAACGCCTTACCCCAGAATTCATGACGAAATAATGTAACACTCCCATCGCCATTCCTTCTCATCCTACCAATTTAATTTTAAATATTCTTCCCTCAATTTTTATAAAAATTCCTTATACTTTTTTTGATTTGGTTCTTTTTCTTATGTGCAGGATATGGAAAGGCTCGAAGTTGCAACCCTTCGAGCCTTAATAAGTAACTCGCAGTCATGCGGAAGTCACCCACAAATCATTTAAATTAAACCATGACTTCCAGATGATTACAAAATCGGAAGATAGACACTATACTCACATTTTAACTTTTTAAAAAAACCAAATTTTCCCAAACAACTTGTTCAAAAGTGGCCTAACCTTACGTTATTTTTTTGGATAAAGATCGATTTGTTTTTTATGCAAAAAAATATTGACACTATCAAGTTTATATGCTATAGATATTTTATGTCGATTGTCGACAACTGACACAATTAACATAAATGGGTATCCGGTTCGCTCAAGCACATACCATAGGTAGTATAGAGCTGGTATTGCGGGTAACAACAATCGTTCAAAGCGGTACTAATTGAGTGGAAAGACCATCTGTTAGAAGTCAGCAATGCAATTTCCAGGCACCTATGATGGAAACTTAACAAACGAGAACATACGCTAATGATGATGTATATCCATGCCATAGGCCCTTACTCTCAAGGCGTTACTGCGGCTGGAGCAAGCATGTCAGACGTTGTTAAAATTATTTTATTTCTGAGCGATATGAATGATTTTAAAGCTGTAAATGAAGTATACAGTAAATACTTTAACGATCCCTTTCCGGCTCGCAGAACTGTCCAGGTCGCCGCGCTTCCTCTTGGATCGAACATTGAGGCAGAGGCATTTGTATGTATTGCCTGACCCAAACAAATATGAATAGAAATGTATTTCACTTTCATGAAAATTATTTTTCTTAAGTAATAATGCAGTTTTCTAAAAAAAAACTGTCTAACAGTGAGATAGATGAAGGAGTCTTCTCATTAAATAAAAAAGGGCAAAAACTACTTTCATAGTCGGTATAAGCCCAACACTAGAAAAAGGAGATCTTAAAATGAAAAAAAAATTATTATTCAGTACGATTTTGATGGTAATGCTGGTTTTTACAACAGGCGCTATTGCAGCTGATACCCTTAAAAGGATTTCAGATAGTGCAACCTTCAATACTGGAGTGAGGGATGGCTCAATTCCTTTTGGTTTTCATAACGACAAAAATGAACTTGTTGGTTTTAGTGTCGATCTTGCAAAAGAATTTCATAAAGCTCTTGAAAAAAAACTTGGTAAAAAACTTGCGTTTAAAACCACCGTTGTTAATCCGAAAACGAGAATCCCTTTGGTTGCAAACGGAAATTTGAATATGGTCACCGGTTCTGCCACTCATACAGTTCCCCGTGAAGATACAGTTGATTTTTCAGTAACATTTTTTCTTACAGGCAGTCAATTGCTGGTTAAAAAAAGCGGAGGTTACAGCACAGTAAAGGATTTATCCGGTAAAAAAATTGGTGCCGCCCAAGGTTCGACAAATGAAAAAACAATCCGTAATCTCAATAAATCCGGGTATTTTAATCCATCAGTTAAATTAGTCGTTTACCAGGAGCATACCCAGGGAATGCTAGCCCTTAATAATGGTATAATCAATGCGTACTGTACTGACGGAAGTCTTCTGGCAGGCATGAAAAGCAAAGTTAAAAATTCTGATGATTATATGATTCTCGGGGAAATGCTCTCCTATGACCCCTATGCCTATATTCTTCCGGAAAATGATTCCAACTTCAGAGATTTTATTAATGAACAGCTTATCAGGATGTTTGTTGACGGCAGATACATGAAATATTATGAGAAATGGTTCGGTGCTAACGGTGTAGTGCCTTTCCCAATGACAGATGACTTTAGAACATTGCTCAAACTTCAGTCCTGGCCGTTGTAGTCTTTAGGATACTCTTTGTAAATAAATTCGGGGGGTCTTTCAAAGATCTCCCGTAAATGGAGAAATATATGCTAAACTATGATTTTAAATGGTCAATTTTATGGGCAGATCCCTATGGTGGCTGGATTCTTGAAGGTGTGGTAACAACAGTTAAATTAGGAATTCTTTGTTGTATCTTTTCTATGCTGATCGGTGTTGTCATAGGTACTTTCAGGATTACCCAATTTAAACCGCTCAGAATTTTTGCAGAAGCCTATACTGAATTTTTCCGGGATATCCCTTTGCTGGTACAGCTTTTTTTCTGGTATTTTGCAGTACCGTCTCTTCTACCTGAAGAGATGCGAATCTGGGTTTATCAGGAAATTCCTGATTTTGAATTCTGGATTGTTGTTGTGGGCCTTTCCCTGTATTCATCCTCCAGAGTGGCCGAGCAGATTAGAGCCGGTATTAACTCAATCTCACCTGACCAGTTTAATGCTGCCCTGAGTACTGGATTCAGCCATTACCAGGCGTATCGTTATATCATTATACCACTCGCCATAAGGCTTGTTATTCCTCCATTGACCACAGAAATATTAACAATATTTAAAAATACTGCTCTTGCCATGACCGTAGGCGTATTGGAAACAACGTTTATGAGTCAGCAGGTAGAAGCATATACCTTTCACGGGCTTGAAGCCACCACTGCAGCTTGTGTGATTTATATGATCATAACACTGATTGTAGTTGGTGCAATGGGCTGGATAGAAAAATTATTAGCGGTACCGGGCCTTATCGTAAGAAAAGGAGCTAACTCATGAATTTTGAATGGCAAGTTATCTCAAATAATCTTTTCTTTTTAATGGGAGGTCTTGTAACCACTTTTGAGTTGGCATTGATAGCTATTGCAGGTGGTCTTACCCTTGGTATTCTGGTGGGTATGGGCCGGTTAAGCACGATCAAATTCATTTATTATCCGGCAACTTTATTTGTTAATCTGATGAGAACCCAGCCACTCATTCTGGTGATATTTTGGTTCTATTTTTTGATGCCGCTTATCCTGGGCAGGCCCATTGGCGGATTCACTTCAGCGGTAATTGCTTTTACTATTTTTGAAGCATCTTATTTTGCAGAAATCATAAGAGCCGGAATACAATCTATCTCAAAGGGTCAGATTGATGCAGCCTATTCCACTGGGTTTACGTACTGGCAGGCCATGAGATATTTTATTATTCCACAGGCCTTGAAAAACATGATGCCCTCTCTTATTACACAGGCAGTTGTTGTTTTTCAAGACACTTCGCTGGCTTATGTTATAGGACTGCGGGAATTTTTAAGATCTGCAAATGTCGTAGATGCAAGAGAAATGAGGAGTGTTGAATTATATCTGTTTGTAGGACTGGTTTATTTTATTGTTTGCTTTAGCATGAGCCAGGTTTGCAAAAAGCTGGAACTTAAAAAAGGGAATGCATAAATGATTGAGATAATAAATGTAAGCAAATGGTTTGGCCAACTCAAGGTCCTTGATAATGTTAACGAGACCATTAACAAGGGACAGGTCGTGGTAATCTGCGGACCCTCCGGTTCCGGTAAAAGTACGCTTTTGAAATCACTGAACGGATTGGAGCCTTTTCAAGAAGGTGATATCCGTGTGGACGGAATTTCCCTCAAGGATCCAAAAACAAATTTTATAAAGCTCAGACAAAAAATGGGTATGGTGTTCCAGCGGTTTGAACTTTACCCCCACATAAAAGTAATAGAAAATATAACAATTGCACCCATCAAAGTTTTAAATAAGCCCAAAGCAAAGGCAGACAAAAAAGCCATGGAACTTCTTGAAAGAGTGGGGATTCCGGAGCAGGCAGAAAAATATCCCGGAAATCTTTCAGGAGGCCAGCAGCAAAGGGTGGCAATTGCCAGGGCCCTTGCCATGGAACCGGATATTATGCTTTTTGACGAACCCACATCTGCCCTTGATCCTGAAATGATAAAAGAGGTTTTAGATGTTATGGTGGACCTTGCCAAATCAGGTATGACAATGGCAGTTGTAACTCATGAAATGGGATTTGCAAAGGAGGTGGCCGATGAAATCATCTTCATGGACGAAGGCCGAATTATTGAGCGAGGAACGGATAGGTCTTTTTTTGAAAACCCGGAAAGCGAACGTGCCAAAGAATTTTTAAGAAAAATTTTAATTTAATCGGTTTTAAGAAACCAATCTCAACGTGCTATAAGGTCTTGGTATTTGATTGATTTTATGACAGCCATGAATTATTTTAAAAAAAGAAAACTTGCCTGACTCTTACTCCATTTTTTTTGGGGAAAAGTATCAAAAAAGGAGATCGCCATGTACACAAAGAAAAAACAAACCATGAAAAATTATTTCACAACTGGCCTTTTGGCATTGGTGATGTTGGTTGGCTTAGGTGTTACCAGTGCAATCGCAACTGATTTTCCCAAAAAAGCTGTTAAATTTCTCATTCCGTTTAACCCGGGTGGACAGTCTGATGTAGCAGCCATGCTTCTGCGGGCTGGGCTTGAGGAAGCCCTTAAGGTTGATGTGGTACCCCAGTACCGCCCCGGTGGAGGTGGAGCTGTTGGATGGACCATGCTGGCCCAGCAACGAGCCGACGGATACATGATGGCAGTGACAAATCTTCCCCATATCGTTATTCAACCGATCATGATCAAAGGGGTTAAATACAAAACAGACCAGTTGGCAGCGGTTTATCTGTATGCACAATCTCCGGGCGGAATTGCCGTGAACAAAGATGATGACCGATTCAAAACCCTCAATGATCTCATTGCCTACGCCAAAGCAAACCCGAAAAAACTTTCCGTTGGTGGAACCGGAAAATTCACAGGTAACCACCTTGGATATCTTCAATTTACTCAGGAAGCAGGAATTGATGCTTCCTATGTCAGCTTCAACGGTGCTGCACCCCAGACTGCAGCAATTCTGGGCAAGCATGTTGATGCCATTTACGGCGGAACCTTCATTTTTGCCAACAACCGCGAAAAGCTTCGTGTTTTAGCTGTCGCGACAGACGCACCACTGGCTGATTTCAAGGGTGTTCCAACATTCACAGAACTTGGTATTGACCTGATTGGCGGTATTGATCGTGGTGTAACAGTTCCTGCCGGAACTCCCAAGGAGCGCATAGATGTATTAGCCAAGGCATTGCGTTTTGCCACTACCAAACCAGAATACAAGGAAGGCATGAGTAAACTGGGTTTTCGTCTGATGGATCTGGGACCTGAACAATACACTGAATTCATCGAAAAAAGAAAACAGCAATATATAGAAGTTCTTAAAAAAGGCGGCTTTTTAAAATAATCGTGTCGCTGGAATAATGAGTTCTTGGTAAAATCGTTTTTACCAAGAATTTTTAAAATAATTGGACTACAGTATGGATTGGCTTTCACCGGCAGTCGGTAATATTTTTGAAATAAAAAATTTGCTTTTTCTTCTTGCAGGCGTTTCCGGGGGTATCCTCGTTGGGGCCCTGCCAGGATTAACAGGCACAATGGCCATTGCACTCCTGGTTCCTTTCACCTATGGTCTTTCTCCTGAAACTGCCTTGATTATGTTAGGTGGTGTATATGTTGGGGCCATGTACGGCGGCTCCATTTCAGCTATATTAATTAATACCCCCGGAGCCCCTGCGGCCATTGCCACAACCTTTGACGGGTATCCCATGGCTATGGCAGGAAGAGCTGAGGAAGCTCTGGTGACCTCAGCCGTTTCTTCGGGCATCGGTGGTTTGTTGGGCACCATGGCCTTGCTTTTTTTGTCACCGCTTCTGGCAGCAGTTTCGCTTCGTTTCGGGCCGCCAGAATACTTTTGGCTGGGTATTCTGGGGTTGACCATCATTGCCAGTTTATCAGCCAAATCCCTTACCAAAGGGCTTTTTGGCGGCTTGTTCGGCGTCTTGATCAGCACAATTGGCCTATCTCCCAGTACCGGAGTCAGCCGACTAACTTTCGATATTTCAGATCTTTTAGGCGGTGTTGAAATAATAGTGGCTTTGATCGGTATTTTCTGTATTCCTCAGGTTCTGAATATGACAGACAATAAAAAACTTACAGAGGGGTCTGAAACTTTCAATTCACAACCCGCAAATATGATAAAGGTTACTCTATCAGTGGTACGGCGATGGGGAAATATCATCCGCTCGTCTGTGATCGGTGTAATAGTAGGCATCATCCCCGGGGCTGGCGGCAATGTCGCAGGATTGCTATCCTACCAGGAAGCAGTTCGAGCCTCCAAGGATAAAGATTCTTTCGGCAAAGGTAATATTGAAGGAGTAATCGCTTCGGAAACAGCCAATAATGCAGAAGTGGAAGGCTCTCTAATTCCTTTGCTCACCCTGGGTATCCCTGGTGCTCCCCAGGCAGCCGTGCTATACGGTGCTTTGATATTGCAAGGGCTCAGGCCGGGACCCGAACTTTTCAGCGGACATGGAGCTATCATCACATATACGTTCATTCTGTCACTATTTCTGGCCAATATCTTCATGCTGATCATGGGATTAGCAGCATCCAAATATTATGCAAAGGCCCTGAAACTGCCGACATATTTACTCATGCCCCTGGTATTGGTCCTGTCCATTATTGGATCGTTTGCAGGCCGAAACAGCATTTTTGATGTCGGTATCATGGTCATTTTAGGTTTAATTGCCTATGGTGGTACAAAAATGTCACTTGCCCCGGCAACCATAGCCCTTGGGGTAATTTTAGGCCCCATTATCGAGCGCGGGTTGGTGGAATCAATGATGCTGTCCAGAGCCACAGGAAGCTTGGTTCAATTATTTTTCATGCGCCCTTTGTCGGTTGTTCTAGTGGCAATAATACTTCTTTCCGCCATGTGGCCACTTTGGATAAAATACAAGGAACATAAAAATGCGACAGGGTCATCACCCATTAAAACTTATGCTCCGGTAAAAAAGACAAAAGGAGCTTTAAGTCATTTTAGTTCCAATGTCTGCCTTGGTATTTCAGGACTTGCGATTTTTGCTGTTACATTATTGAACCTCACCGAGGTTGACCTTCAATCGGCTATATTGCCCAAAGTTTCTGCAATTTTGATGGCAATGATTTCCATAGGATTATTGATAAAGGCATGGAATCTTGGCAAAGAAAAAAAAAATACCATTAAAGCTGCTGATAAAACCTGGAAACCAGGAACTGTTTTGGTCACCATTTTTATCACCCTTTCTTATGTAGGATTGATTAGCGTCCTTGGTTTCTTCAGCACAAGCTTTTGCGTGCTGGTGGCATTGGGGCTATTGCTGACACCCAAAACGCCTGCCAATAATAAGCTTCCTAAGATCATTTTCAGTGCTGTCCTTAGCTGTGCTGCCTTTTACGGAGTGTTTGTAAAGCTGTTTAATGTTCCATTTCCAACAGGAATCTTATTTTAGTTAAATATTTAGTAGATCAAATGATTAAAAACTGACAATAACACAATTCAAGGATTTTATAATATGTCAAAAAAAATAATTACAACAGAACATGCTCCAGCAGCCATTGGCCCCTATTCCCAAGCAGTAGCCACAGAACAATTTGTCTTTACCTCGGGTCAGTTGCCCATTGATCCTGCAACCGGTAAAATTCCGGAAGGCTCAATTGAAGACAAGGCTCACATTGTTTTTAAAAATCTGGAAGCCATTGCCCGGAAAGCTGGGTCAAGCCTAGCTAATGCAGTTAAAACAACAGTGTATTTATCAGATATCAATGATTTTGCGGCAGTGAATAAAGTTTATGATCAGTATTTTGAAGAACCATTTCCAGCCCGCAGCGCATTCCAGGTGGCTGCCCTGCCATTGGGTTCTCAAATTGAAGTGGAAGCTATCTTCCAAATAAAATAAATTAAAGGAAGGATACAAAATGAATTTTACTAAATTTCCCAGAAGAAAATATCTTCAGGGCCCAACCCCAATCGAATTTATGCCTGCCCTGTCAAAAGCACTGGGCAATGAAGTCAATCTGTATATCAAGAGGGATGATCTTCTTCCCGGAGCAGGTGGAGGCAATAAGACCAGAAAACTGGAGTTCAGTATTGCCGATGCCCTGGAAAAGGGTGCCGACACCATCATTACCTGTGGTTCCGTACAGTCCAACCATGCAAGGCTTACCGCTGCCTGGTCCGCCAAAGAAGGACTGGACTGCCACCTCATCCTTGAAGAAAGGGTAAAAGGCGCTTATCATGCAGATGCCAGCGGGAATAATTTTCTTTTTGAACTTCTTGGAGTAAAAACGATTGAGGTCGTTCCAGGCGGTTCCGACATGCTGGTACAAATGAATAAAAAAGCAGAAGCGCTCAAAGCAGACGGTAAAAAACCCTATATCGTTCCCGGGGGTGCTTCCAATGCCATTGGTGCCACGGGATATGCGGTTTGTGCAGAAGAGACCATGGGACAGCTCAATGAAATGCGCCTTGGAATAGATCATATCGTTGTCCCTTCAGGGTCTGCAGGAACCCATGCAGGAATGGTTGTGGGCATGACAGGTGTTAACGGCGGCATTCCCATCAGTGGTATAAATGTTTCCAGGACAAAAGATGTTCAGGAAGAAATTGTTTATAAATTGGCCATAGAATTGGCTGAAAGACTTGAAGTAAAAGGTGGGGTTGCCCGTGATGATATTGTCTGCTTTGATCAGTATGTGGGGCCTGGTTACTCCATTCCAACAGATTCAATGGTGGAAGCTGTAAAACTTTTTGCTGGAAAGGAAGCGATTCTCCTGGATCCTGTTTATTCCGGTAAAACTGCCGCAGGGCTCATTGATCTTGTTCGCAAGGGTCATTTTCCAAAAGATTCAAATGTACTTTTCCTCCATACAGGAGGATCACCTGCTTTGTATGCTTATATGGATACATTCAGGCAGGGATAATCTTTTTGAGGGGAGTCCTGTTCACCAGGGCTCCCCTTTTTTTGGGAAAGGTAGAAGAAAATCATGGAAAAGATAGTTGGTATCCTTGGAGGCATGGGTCCGGAGGCCACTGTGGACCTCATGCAGCGCATAATTCAATTGACCCCGGCCCTGGATGACAGGGATCACATAAGATGCATAGTCGATAACAACCCAAAGGTTCCATCCAGAATTAAAGCCATCATTGAAGGAGATGGAGAAGATCCCGGTCCCTGTATGGCGGAAATGGCAGGAAAACTTGAGTCATGGGGAGCTGATTTTCTGGTTATTGCCTGCAACACGGCCCATTACTATTATGATGCGGTTCAACAGGCAGTACACATCCCGGTCATTAATATGATAGATCTTGTATCCCATCATGTGAAAGTAAATTTTCCTGAGCAGAATAAAATTGGCATCTTAGCCTCTCCCGCTGTTGCCATGACAGGACTTTACAGTAAAAGGTTTAAAAAGTTTGGAATCAAGGATATATGGCCTGACCCCGATTATCAGGCCAGCCTTTTTAAAGTAATCAAAGAGATCAAAAAAGGAAACACCGGCTCTACCGTTCGTGATGCGTATGAAAAGGTTTGTGAGCACCTTTTAAAAAAAGATATTAAAACAGCCATTATTGCCTGCACCGAACTTAGTGCACTTGATAGCTCACTTCCTATAAACATCATTGATGCAGCCCAGGTCCTGGCTATGGAGATAGTCCAAATTGCTAAAAATTCAAAAAAGCTTGCATCGTTTGCAGGGCCTGACGCATAAATTTTTTATCTTTTCGAATTTAATAACCATTTAATGGAATACCATCCAACATGGTTAAACCGATCTTATTGGTCCGATGAGCTATCATAAAAATAATATAGAATATTTGAATTCAATTCTTGCGAATTGGATATTTTTAATAGTAACTATAAATGGTATAAAGTGGGACTATAGTCTCTTCAAGTGCACTGAGTATATCTATTTCAAATATTCTCCCCCATGAAAATCATATAAAAATAATTTTCAAAATAGATATCAGGTGACTGTTAAAGGGATGAGATTAGCGAATACTTTAAGCGCATTATTAACCGCATCTACTGATAATCTCTTGAAAATGGCTGCATAATTTTCTTATTTTTTTTGATAGAAATTCAGGAGTAAGCGTCTAAATCTTTGTTGTTTCAATCATGCGACATCCGGTTTCAAAATAATGTTTGCGCAAGGTTTTTTCTATGATAAATGGATCCCTGATTTCCAATTTGCTGATGATCGCACTATGTCGATCATACAGCTCTTGCTGGGTAAAGGCCTTTGGCCATGCCGAACATAATAAAAACTTTGAGATATTACGGCAGGATTGCCTGTGCATTTTTTTTAAAATATCGTTTGAACTTTTTGACATCAAATAATTGTGGAATTCATCATCAATATCAAAAAAATCCGTTCGGCCGTTATTGTTATGGTCCGCATTAAGAAAGCCTATGGTAATATTTTTAATTTTTTGAAAATCTTTTTGTGTAAATAGCTGTATGGTACTGCTGACAATGGAACCTTCAATAAAACCTGCGCTTTCATAGCTGTCTTCTATATCTTTTCTACTCAGTTTGGTAATGCATTTTTTTCGTTTGGATTCAAATGTCAGCAAGCCTTCTGATCGAAGCTGAAACAAGGCTTCCCTTATGGGAGACCTGCTCAGGCCCAGTTTTTTGGCAAGTTCTACCTCTTTAATGACATCACCCGGTTGTAACTCCTGGTTCAATATTTTTTTTTTTATATATGCTTCGATCTGTTTGGTTGTGCTTTTAATTTTCATGCCTGTCCAATATTGATAAAATTAATATATTACTTGACGTAACAAATCTTGATATTTCTTGTTAAATTAGTTCTTTATATCACTTTTAAAAAAACACCATTTTTTTATTTTTGTCAAATATTATTCTACCCTTTTACAATCCATATGGCAATATCTTGTAATTTATAATTATCCTGGTATCCTGAATTTATCAACTCAGAGGATAGGGCTCTAATGATTTTTTTTCCGTTTATTTAATAAAATGTTTTATTCCCAGATCCTTTGGATCCATCATGATCCGGTTCTTATCTCCTGTGACATCATGCCTCAGTTCTTTTTCATGTTCTGCACGCGTATGGTATGCTTTTTGAGTAATATTCCAGTCTTCTGCCTTATGGTTGATCCACAGTTTTAATCCGCCTTTGCTGTAATCAGAACAGAATAATAAAAAATGATCGCTGAGGCACCAGCAACCAGGATAAGCCGTTTTATGGGGTGTATGTATTCTTTGAGTGCCGCAAATTTACCCACATAAAAGGGTTCGTGGCTCAGGATACATGGAGTGACTTCCATGGCATAATGATCCTCTTTTGAGAATGTCTCATCCCAGAAATGGCCCTCTGCAATCTGTTTACGGGCAGTGGTCACTTCCTGTGTCTTCCGATCCTTGAGCAAACAGGAAATACCGATGACATTTTCGGGCTTAACATTAAGACCGTACTTTGGATCAGAAACGATCATTCTTGTCAATTCTTCAAGAGCGGCCGTTATAATGTAAACCTCAATGCCGTTTACCTGCAATGTATTGATTAATTCTCGCTGGGCGGGATAAATACGGGGGGATTCAGGCAGGTAATTAACCAATTGGTCATTTTCCCAGTATTTGCATTGTATCACTCTTCCATTGAGGGCAAAAAGCTCATCTACCCATTCTTTGAGCTGAGTGAGTGTGAAGCCTGAAAAGATTTGGGCAAACCATGGATATCCAATCTTGTGATCTATATTGTAGAGTTTGAATCCATAGAAAATCAGTGTATCATCAGGGTGAAAAGGTATGAGATGAAGTGATGGATCAATTGTCTGTCTTGTTAAAACACCTTTATTTTCAAGATATGGCAGAAGCGTTTCTTCCAGGTACTGATGCCAAATAGTGTTATCTGCATCAAAAACAGCATATTCACCTTGGTGGGCGTGCTGCTCGACAGG
>Ga0164315_10003167_pt1 | contig 12725 bp, 9 predicted proteins | sample GuaBasSedimGuay6_FD_113737 | JGI IMG/M metagenome (GOLD analysis project Ga0164315, IMG submission 113737) | Subseafloor sediment microbial communities from Guaymas Basin, Gulf of California, Mexico - Guay6, Core 4569-2, 0-3 cm | ecosystem: Environmental > Aquatic > Marine > Hydrothermal vents >... | reverse complement strand
CAGCTTCATATTTCTCATCCACTCTATCGTAGTCTTTAAAACCGGTAATATTTCCCATAATTTACGCTGTTATTAATTGTTGTTCTCTGGCTAATCTTTCCAATGCTTTCTTATAATCCGTTGGGATCACTTTTACAAAATGTTTCAAACTCTCCTCCCAATTACCTAACAGCTCTTCAGCTTTTTCACTCTTGGTATAATTGGAATGGCCTTCCAATAGTGTTCGAATATCGCTCTGATCAATATTATCTAATACTTCTAATTCCACCATCTCCATATTGCATAATCCGTCTCTAAATTTTCCATCTGGATCGTAAACATAGGCTATTCCCCCACTCATTCCTGCCGCAAAATTTCTTCCGGTTTTACCGATTACAACGACTCTGCCACCGGTCATATATTCACAACCATGATCTCCAACACCCTCAACTACAGCGGTAATTCCTGAATTACGAACGCAGAAACGTTCTCCGGCAACACCATTTATATAGGCCTCACCTTTAGTGGCACCATAAAAACAAACATTTCCAACTATGATATTTTCATCTGCCCTAAAGTCTGCTTTTGACGGCTTTTTAATAATGATCTTGGCACCTGATAAACCTTTACCTAAATAATCATTGGTATTACCGACTACTTTTAGAACCAGACCCTTAGTGGCAAATGCACCAAAACTCTGCCCTGCAGAACCAGTGAAATTAATTTGCAAAGTATTTTCAGGTAAGCCATTGTCTCCATAAATTTTCGATAATTCGTTACTAATTATAGCTCCAACTGATCTATCTGTATTTGTAATGGGATATTCCAGTTGCATTTTGGCTTTCCGATATATCGCAGGATGTGCATCTTGAATAATTTTAAAATCAAGAACACCTTTTAAATTGTGATCTTGTTTTTTTGTATTAGAGATTGGATTGTCAAAATAATTTTCCGGTTGATAAAGTATTGCGGATAGATCAAGTCCGGCGGCTTTATAATTATCGGTAGCTTTTTTTGTGTTAATTTTTTGAGATTGGCCTATCATTTCTTTTACCGTTCTAAACCCAAGTTGTGCCATAATTTGGCGTAATTCTTCTGCAATAAAATACATGAAGTTAATTACATGTTCAGGAGTACCTTTAAAATTCTTTCTCAACTCAGGATCCTGTGTTGCGATCCCTACCGGACAAGTGTTCAAATGGCATTTTCTCATCATGATACAACCTGAAGCCACCAGGGGTGCTGTTGCAAAACCGAATTCTTCAGCGCCAAGTAAACATGCAATTGCAACATCGCGACCAGTTTTTAACTGACCATCACATTCCAAGACAATTCTGCTTCTTAAATTATTCAATGTCAGCGTTTGCTGTGCTTCAGCAATTCCTAATTCCCATGGCAGACCTGCATGTTTAAGAGAGGTTAGCGGAGATGCTCCGGTACCCCCATCATATCCCGAAATTAAGATTACATCTGCTTTAGCCTTTGCTACACCTGCTGCTATGGTTCCAACACCAACTTCAGAAACCAATTTTACATTTATCCTGGCATCTCTATTTGCATTTTTCAAATCAAAAATTAGCTGTGATAAATCTTCAATTGAATAAATATCGTGATGTGGAGGTGGTGAGATCAATCCAACATACGGTGTCGAATTTCTTACTTCAGCAATCCATGGAAACACTTTCTCTCCCGGTAATTGACCGCCTTCTCCCGGTTTGGCCCCTTGTGCCATTTTAATTTGAATTTCTTTTGCATTCGTTAGATAATTACTGGAAACACCAAATCTACCCGAAGCCACTTGCTTAATAGCACTGCTTCGGCTATCTCCATTAAGATCTTTTCTAAATCTATTCATATCTTCTCCTCCTTCGCCGGAGTTACTCTTTCCTCCTATACGATTCATGGCAATAGCCAAATTCTCATGGGCTTCTTTACTGATAGATCCATATGACATTGCACCCGTTTTGAATCGCTTGACAATTTCTGTCCAAGGTTCAACTTTTTCTATATCTATTGGATCTAAATTTTGAAATTCAAATAGCCCTCTCAAAGTCATTAAACTTTCACTTTGCTCGTTTATCATTCTTGAATAAACCTCATAACTATTTGTGTTATTGGTACGAACAGCCTGTTGTAATTTTGAAACAGTTGTTGGATTGAACATATGTTTTTCTCCATTTCGTCTCCAGCGATAATCTCCACCGACATCTAATTTCAAATTATCAGCTATTTCGTTGCCAAAAAAAGCTTTTTTATGTCTCTTTGAAATCTCCCGTTCTACTTCGTATAATCCAATTCCTTCAATTCTTGTCGGAGTATGTGGAAAATATTTATCTGAAAATTTACTGCTCAATCCCAATATTTCAAATATCTGGGAGGCACGATAGGAATGCAAGGTGGATATCCCAATCTTATTCATGATTTTTAATATCCCCTTACCAATGGCTTTGTTGAAATTTTGAACCGCTTTTTCGGATTCAATTCCTGCAATGGACCCTTCTCTTACTTTTTGACGAATGATCTCGTTTACCATATATGGATTAATTGCACTCGCACCATATCCAAATAAAGAGGCGAAATGATGAGGTTCCCGCGGCTCAGCAGATTCAATTACAATTCCAAATTTCGAACGTTTCTGTAATTTATTTAAAGAGTGATGCACATATGAACAAGCCAATAAAGCCGGTATTGGACCATTTGCCTTATCCGCACCTCTATCGGTTAAAATAATTATATTACAACCATCATCAACTGCCTTAGCAGTTTTAAAAACCATCTCATCAAGAGACCTCTCTAAAGCATTTAACCCTCTCTTAATATCATATAACATCGGAATCTCAACAGCGTTAAAATCAGGATGGCTTATATTTCTAATTTTATCAAGATCATCATTTGAAATGACAGGATTCTGAATTTTAAGTTTTTTACATTGTTCGGGACTTCTGTTAAAAATATTTCTGTCTTCACCTATCGCCAAACTGATATCAGTAATAATTTCCTCTCTAATTCCATCTAAAGGAGGATTGGTGACCTGAGCAAATAATTGTTTGAAATAGTTATAAAGCAATTGTGGTTTTTCCGATAATACAGCCACCGGGGTATCTGTACCCATAGACCCTATGGCCTCTTTGCCGGTTTTACACATCGGTGTTATAATGGTATCTATATCTTCCATTGTATAGCCGAACATTCTCTGACGAAGATCAATAGTGTTAATTTCAACAGGACATTTATTCCCGGTGTATGGCACATCAGCCAGTGGTAATAAGTGTTTATTTAACCATTTTCGATAAGGTTTTTTTGAAACAATATTTTGCTTAATCTCCTCATCTTCAATTATTTTTCCGGCATTCATGTCTACCAAAAACATTTTACCCGGTTCCAGCCTACCATGTCTTATTACATTCTCCGGTTTGATATTTAAAACGCCAATTTCCGAAGACATCACGACATAACCAGTTTTAGTCACGGTATATCTTGAAGGTCGCAATCCATTTCTATCAAGCAGTGCCCCAATAAAATTTCCATCTGTAAAAGGAACTGATGCAGGACCATCCCATGGCTCCATGATACATGAATTATATTCGTAAAACGCCTTTTTATTATCAGGCATTGTGGTATCTTTTTCCCAGGCCTCCGGAACCATCATCATCATTACTTCAGGTAAAGATCTACCGGTCATCAATAACATTTCAATCACCATATCCATCGATGCTGAATCAGATTTACCTTCTAATATTACAGGGAATAACCTCTTTATGTCATCTCCAAAAATATCACTTTGCATCAGTTCCTCTCTCGCCCTCATTCTACTCACGTTTCCACGAAGCGTATTGATCTCTCCATTATGACACATAAATCTAAATGGTTGTGCCAAATCCCATGACGGAGATGTGTTCGTTGAAAACCTTTGATGCACCAAAGCCAATCTTGTTATAAAATCAGGATCGGAAAGATCTGTATAATAGTTTCTGATATCTTCAGGAATTAATAAGCCTTTATATATTAAAGTAGTAGTAGATAAACTTGGTATGTAAAACTTGTCACTCTCCTTCAATCTGGAGTGTATAATTTTATGTTCTGCAATTTTTCTTGCCGCGTATATCTTTGCATTGAATTCAAGTTCTGATAACTCCTGACCATTTTTCCCTACGAAGATTTGTTTGATTTTTGGTTCCGTTTTTTTTGCAATTTCTCCTTGATGTTGAGGTTTTACAGGTACATCTCTCCATCCTAGAACCTCAAGGTTTTGACTTTTAATTTCATCCTCTAAAATATCAATACAATATTTATATTGATTTATGCTTTTTGGTAAAAAAACCATCCCAACACCATACTCTTTTGAATCGGGTAATTTAAATTTACATACTTTATTAAAAAACTTATGTGGTATATCCGTCAAAATTCCGGCGCCATCACCGGTCCTTCCGTCAGCACTTACTGCACCACGATGCTCCAACTTTATCAATATCTCGATCGCCTCATGAATAATATCATGCGTTCTCTCTCCATTCAAACTACAAATAAATCCCGCACCACAATTATCATGCTCAAATTCGGGTAGATAAACCCCTTGTTTTTTATAAGCCATAAATCATTAAATTTTTACAAAAATAGCATTTTTGATACAAATATTTCATCAAAAAGGGCTAAACGATAGAAGAAATATAGCATTATCAAAAATTTGTATAGAAAATTAAAATATTACAAATTAATCACAAACTAAATATAGAATTTAGAAAAAAAGAATAAGCGCTAACCGATTTTTAGTTCATATTGTGGAGAATTTACCTATCAATTCTCTCGAAAAATAAACCTGTTCATCCAAATCTGATTAAGTGAACACGAGAGAAAAGTATCAATTCCTGATCAACCTTTCAACAGGGCTCTTGAAATAACAATCTTTTGTATTTCAGAAGTACCCTCATAGATTTGAGTTATTTTTGCATCTCTCATCAACCTTTCAACATGATATTCTTTAACATAGCCATAACCTCCATGAATTTGCACGGCCTCTACGGTTGTCCTCATTGCCATTTCAGCAGCAAATAATTTTGCCATGGCTCCAGAAACGGTGTAATCTCTTTTTTGGTCCTTATCCCATGCTGCTTTCATACATAGTAACCTTGCTGTTTCAATTTCTGTAGCCATGTCTGCTAACTTGAATGCAATTGCCTGATGCTTACTGATCTCTTTCCCAAATGATTTTCTTACTTTAGAGTATTTTAGTGCCAGTTCATAGGCACCCGAAGCAATCCCTAAAGCTTGTGATGCGATGCCTATTCTGCCACCAGAAAGTGTTTTCATAGCAAATGAGAATCCAAATCCATCCTCCCCTATTCTATTTTCTTTGGGAACTTTTACGTCATTGAACATTAACGAATGTGTATCTGAACCGCGAATTCCCAATTTATTTTCCTTTGTGCCAACCACAAATCCATCCATACTTTTTTCCACAATGAATGCATTTATACCATGAGATTCCCTTTCAGGATAGGTTTGTGCAATTACAATATATACGCTTGCGTTAGATCCATTGGTTATCCAGTTCTTAGTACCATTAACCAAATAATGGTCATCTTTTTCTATGGCCGTTGTGCGTTGAGAGGTCGCATCACTCCCAGCCTCCGGTTCACTTAGGCAAAAAGCACCAATTATTTCTCCTTTCGCTAAAGGCACCAAATATTTTTGTTTTTGTTCTTCCGTTCCATAAGTTTCCAATCCCCAACAAACCAATGAATTATTTACGGACATCACCACAGAAGCGGAAGCATCTATCTTCGAAATTTCTTCCATCGCCAAAACATAGGAAATGGTATCCATTCCTCCTCCACCGTATTTCGGGTCCACCATCATTCCTAAAAACCCTAATTCTCCCATCATTTTGATCTGTTCTACAGGAAATCTCTGGTTTTCATCACGATCAATTACACCTGGAAGCAATTCATTGTTTGCAAAATCTCTCGCTGCATCGCGAATCATTATTTGTTCTTCGGTAAGGCTAAATTCCATATTATTATCTTTCTTATGTATTATTTCTCGAGCTGCCCAAAGATAACTAAAATATCAAAATCTATTTGTACTTTTACTTAAATATGAAAAATAAACATTGGCACGTTATTGGTGTTATGAGTGGCACTTCTCTTGATGGTGTTGATATAGTATATGTTAAAATTAAGAGGGATAATGGTTATACTTTTGATATTTTAGAAAAAACAACCGTTAATTATTCGGATGAATGGAAAAAGAATCTTCAGGATGCATTCAACTTCTCAGAAAAAAAGCTCAAAGATTTAGATCTTAAATATGGCCAGTTCCTGGGGAAATTAGTTCGCAATTTTATAGTTGATAATCATATTACAAAAGTTGATCTTATAGCTTCTCATGGTCACACTGTTTTTCATAAACCCGAGCAAGGAATAACATTACAAATAGGAAGTGGCGCTGAGATCGCTAAAGAATGTGAATTGAGGGTTATTTGCGATTTCAGGACACAAGATGTAGCTCTAGGTGGTCAGGGGGCACCTCTAGTTCCTATTGGAGATTTACTTCTTTTCAACCAGTATAATTTCTGTTTAAATTTGGGTGGATTTGCGAATATTTCATTTCAAAGAAAAGAGGTTAGAGTGGCCTTTGATATCTGCCCCGTAAATATAGTTTTGAACCATTATACCAGATCCATTGGACTTGAATATGATGATAAGGGGGAGATCGCTTCTAAAGGCATAATACAAGCGGACTTACTTCATGAATTAAATAATTTGCCTTTCTTTCTTGATGACAACCCAAAATCACTTGGTTATGAATTCATTGTAGACACTATTTTACCATTGATAGACAAATTCAAACTTCCTATTGAAGATATTTTAAGAACTTTTATTGAACACAGCGCTTTTCAAGTTTCTGAAGTTATTAATAGAAATTCTAAAGTCTTTTCAAAATCTGATATTAGTGTTTTAGTAACCGGTGGAGGTGCCTTTAATAACTTTTTGATCCAACGAATAAAACACCTTTCGAAATCTAAAATTATAATTCCCTCAAGGGATATTATTGATTTTAAAGAAGCTTTGGTCTTTGCTTTATTGGGAGTTTTAAAATCTGAAGGAGAGATAAATTGCCTTAAAAGTGTAACGGGAGCTCGAAAAGATCATAGCAGCGGGGTCCTGTTTTACCCTTAAGCTGAAATAACCTATGCCATCAGGCATCAGTTTACATCCCAAATTCACATAAAATTGCATTTCATGAGTTCATATAAATCACTATATTTATGCTCTAAAATTATATATTATAAATGGATACACTAGTAATACTTGTTTTCGCATTTGGTTATTTAGCCATAACACTAGAGCACAATTTAAAAATAGATAAATTAATCCCGGCTCTGGCCATGATGGCCGTAAGTTGGGCTATAATTTCTTTGGGACATATGGAAGTTTTTGAAGTCGATGCTGAATTACATAAATTGATACCAAGCCATATTGAGGAAATACTTTTACACCATTTAGGAAAAACATCTGAAATTTTGATATTTTTAATTGGAGCAATGACCATTGTTGAGATCATTGATTATTTTGATGGTTTTGCCACAATAAAAGGGTATGTAATGACGAAGAGCAAAACCAAGTTATTGTGGATTTTCGCCATTTTAGCCTTTATACTATCGGCTATAATTGATAATTTAACTGCTACTATAGTACTCATAAGTATTCTCAGAAAAATTATTGGAGATAGAGAAGTCAGAATTTGGTTTGTAGGAATAATTATTATCGCTGCCAATGCCGGCGGTGCCTGGTCGCCTATCGGAGATGTGACTACAACTATGCTATGGATTGGTAATAAAGTGACTACTTTAAATCTGATCAAGTTCTTGTTTATTCCTTCATTGCTTTCTATTATTGTACCATTGCTAATTGCTTCAAGAATGAAACCATTTAGAGGGGAAATTGAAACGATCGTGGACGCACATGACATTAAAAAAGATAAATTCGGTGAACCAATGCTATATATTGGTCTCGGTTCCATTCTTTTTGTACCTGTGTTCAAAACCGTAACCCATTTACCTCCTTATGTAGGAATGATGCTGTCACTGGCGGTAGTTGCCATATTCGCTGAGATCTATTCCAGTTCAAAAATAGCATTGACCATGGTTGATGAGGAGTCGGATGAATCAGCTCACTATAGCCCTATTCACAAATCGTTGGCCGGTATTGAAATGCCAAGTATACTTTTTTTCCTGGGCATTTTACTTGCTGTAGCAGCACTGGAATCCCTTGGCACTCTATTTCATTTTGCGGAAAATTTGACCGATACAATTCCTATGCTCGGTACAGAACCTGAAATAGCAGGTTATAATGTGTCAGATTTGGTTATAATGATTTTAGGAGTAGCATCCGCGGTAATCGATAATGTACCCTTGGTCGCGGCTAGTATTGGTATGTTCTCAGATCCAACCGATAGCCCATTATGGCATTTTATCGCATTTTCGGCAGGTACGGGAGGAAGTATGTTGATCATTGGATCAGCTGCAGGAGTTGTTGCCATGGGAATGGAAAAAATTAACTTTTTCTGGTATTTAAAAAATATCGCGTGGCTCGCATTTGTTGGTTTTTTGGTCGGCTCATTCAGTTTTATGTTTTTGAGATCAATTTTATAATAATTTTTACATTTAGAATACAATTTAATACGGTTCGAATCGTTGAATTTTAAATACCTTTAAAATTAAAATATGTCTTTATTATTACAACAAGATTCGGCGATGGACGCTGAAGCTTTATCCGAAGTTGTTTCAGAAGAAAAAACTTTATCAATTATAAGTCTAATAATGGATGGAGGCCTGGGAGGTCAAATCATTGTAGCATTTTTATTTTACTTTTACTCATCGCACTTTACATTTACTTTGAAAGATTTTTAGCAATAAAAGCAGCCGCTCAAATCGATAAAAATTATATGAACCAGATCAGGGATAATATCCTTAACGGAAATCTCGAGGCTGCAAAAATATTAAGTCAAAAAAATAGTTCACCGGTGGCACGATTAATCGAAAAGGGAATTTCCCGTATAGGAAAGCCTTTGGAAGATATTAATTCGGCAATAGAAAATGCTGGTAAACTGGAAATTTACAAACTGGAAAAAAATGTAAGTGTATTGGCAACAATTGCCGGTGCGGCTCCAATGATCGGTTTCCTGGGAACTGTAATTGGTATGATCATTGCAATTCATGAAATAGCAAATGCCGGTGGACAAATCGATATAAAGTTGCTCTCTGATGGATTGTATACGGCAATGACCACCACTGTTGCGGGGCTTATTGTGGGTATTATATCTTATGTGGCTTACAATCACTTAATTGTCAGAACCAACAAGGTTGTATATCATATGGAAGCTCATACTATCGAGTTCTTGGATCTCCTAAATGAACCCGCTTAAACGAATTAAAAATTGTAGGATTTAAAAATCAAAAATTATTAAATGAATATCAGAGGCAGAAACAAAATAGATCCTAATTTCAACATGTCATCGATGACTGATATAGTTTTCCTGCTGTTGATATTTTTTATGCTTACCTCAACCTTGGTAACCGTAAATGCCTTAGATATTATACTTCCTAAAGCACAGGGTAAAACCGAAAATAAAAAATCTACCGCAGTCAGTATCACCAAAAACTTAAATTTTTATATTGATAGAAAGAAAGTTAACGAAGATGAGGTCGAGCAGTATTTACTGGATAATATATCTGTTGATGATAGCCTAACCATTGTACTTCGAGCGGAAGAAGGAGTTCCAATTGAAAAGGCTGTCAAAATTTTAGATATAGCAAATCGAAATAAAATTAAAGTTATTTTGGCCGTTCGTCCGAAATAATATTAGCCTATCAAAATTAAACTATGTCCTTTTTAGATACCAAACATAAAAGAAAATCAGCTACCTGGACAACCATTATCGGGATAGTCATTTTATTCTTGATATTTAATTTCGGGTTGCGATATTTTGACCCACCCAAAGAATATGGCATTTCTGTGAATTTTGGAACATCCAATGTTGGGAGTGGTGATGTACAACCAACAGAGGCTCTTAAACCGGCAGTACAAGAATCCGAAGCAGAACCTGTGGTGAAGGAGGAAGTTGTAGAAGAACCCGTTGTAGAAGAACAAGTAGCTACCGCTCCACCAAAGACCGAAACAGCTGCAGAAGAAGTGCTTACACAAGAAAATGAAGAGGTCATCGCAATAAAAAAACAAAAGGAGGCAGAGCGTAAAAAGGAAATAGAAGAGCAAAAAAAAGCAGATAAAAAAGCGGCCGAAGAGAGAAAAAAAATTGAAAAAGAAAATAGAAGAATTGTAAAAGAAAAGCAGGATAAGATTGATGCTGAGAACAAAAGAATAGAAAAAGAAAGACAGGAAAAAGCTGCCAAGAAGAAAAATGTAGATGCCTTGCTGGGAGGTATTGGCAACACAAATGGCAAAGCCGATGGCGGAGAAGGAGACGATAAGCAGGCCGGAGATAAAGGCAAATCCACCGGAGACCCGAATGCGAGCGGTTACTACGGAAATAGCGGAACCGGAAGTGGCGGAAATTATCAATTGGGTAATAGAAAGGCTTTAACCATGCCTAAACCGGACTATGATTGTAATGAAGAAGGAAGAGTGTTTGTCAGCATTACAGTAGACAAATCGGGACAGGTCATAGCAGCACAAGCAGGGGTTAAAGGCACTGATAATTCGGCAAATTGCTTACTTAAAGAAGCACAAAAAGCAGCTTTAAAAACCAAATTTAATTCTGATCCTAAAGCACCGGCAAAGCAAGTAGGAACCATAATCTATAATTTTACCCTATCCAAATAAATTGAATTACGAGGAAACTTTAAATTGGATGTTCACCAAACTTCCAATGTATCAACGACAAGGACCTATTGCTTTCAAAAAAGATTTAACCAATATTCAGGCTTTTTCGGAGCATTTAAATTCACCTGAAAAGAAATTTCTCTCTGTTCATGTAGCAGGAACCAATGGCAAGGGTTCAACAAGTCATATGATTGCCTCCATTTTACAAGAATCTGGATTAAAAGTTGGCTTGTACACATCTCCACATTTAAAAGATTTTAGAGAACGTATTCGGATAAATGGCGCTCCTATAAAAGAGAATGAAGTCATTGCGTTCATTGAAAAAAATAAACAGTTTTTAGAAGAACATCAATTATCTTTTTTTGAAATGACCGTAGGGATGGCTTTTTCCTCTTTCTCAGATCAAAAAATAGATATCGCTATCATAGAAGTTGGATTAGGTGGCAGATTGGATTCAACCAATATCATAAGCCCTATCGTTTCTGTAATAACCAATATTGGACTGGATCATACACAGTTTTTAGGCGAAAAAAAAACAGAAATAGCTTTCGAAAAGGCAGGGATCATTAAAAATAATATTCCGGTGGTTATTGGAGAAAAACAACATGAGGTCTTACCTGTATTTGAGGAAATAGCGAGAAAAAAAAATGCGCCTATTTATTTTGCCGATGAACTGGTGACAAAAAATTACCACACAGATCTTCTTGGGGATTATCAAAAAATAAATATAAGAACCGCTGTTCAAACTATTCATCTCCTTAACCAAAATAATTTTAATATTTCTTTGACAGAAATTCAAGAAGGTTTATTAAATATTGCCAAGAACACAGGTCTAAAGGGCAGGTATCAACAACTTGGCTCGGATCCAAAAATTATATGTGACACTGCTCATAATGCGGAGGGCCTGTCATTGGTCTTGAATCAATTAAAAAATGAAGAGTTTTTGAAATTACATATAATTATTGGTGTGGTAAATGATAAAAATCTGGATCAACTATTAAATTTATTCCCAGGAACTGCAAGCTATTACTTTTGCAAACCGGATATTCCCAGGGGGCTCGATGCAGAACTTTTACAAGCAGCTGCTGCTAAGTATGAATTAGTAGGAGAGGCTTATGAATCTGTTGAGACAGCCTACAAAAAAGCATTACAAACGGCAAATGAAGATGATCTGATATATATTGGTGGCAGTACTTTTGTTGTTGCCGAATTAGCTCTCTAAAATTAAATTTATTCCTGATGAAACGAAAAGAAAAGAATTTCTTAATACTTATTAAAAAGCAATCGCAGGTCATAGTGATGATATTTACATTAATGTACCTCATTATCAAAGTAATAGCAATCATTATTTCAGGTTTAAAAAAATCTTTTTTTTCTATTAATTTTTTTTATAAAAAATGTTTGTTAGATTTAAAAACTCATTATATTTGCACCTGCCTGCGACAAGCGGGCGCGCTTAGGGCAATTAGCTCAGTTGGTTCAGAGCATCTCGTTTACACCGAGAGGGTCGGGGGTTCGAATCCCTCATTGCCCACATCACTCAAAAATCCGTACAATTGTGCGGATTTTTTTGTTTTCTAAAAGTTCAAAGCCCGGCTTTAGAACTTTTAGAAAACAAAAAAAATTAAATCACGCCCAAGCGTGATTTAGGATTTTTGAATTGCAGTCGAGATCAACAAGGGATCAACGCAGTTAATCCGGAAAACTCAAAACGGCAGTTTTGAAGGTTTCGAGAAAAACAGAAAGGGTAAACTGTGATGGCAGTTGAGTACTTTATTATCAGAATTTGACGAACAGGGATCAACGCAGTTAATCCGGAAAACTCAAATCATTACTATCGTAAATTCAGACTTCATAGTTGGTGTTACTTGTTGGTGGGGTTTAAAACCGTAATATGCTTCTTAT
>Ga0164315_10003166_pt1 | contig 12726 bp, 11 predicted proteins | sample GuaBasSedimGuay6_FD_113737 | JGI IMG/M metagenome (GOLD analysis project Ga0164315, IMG submission 113737) | Subseafloor sediment microbial communities from Guaymas Basin, Gulf of California, Mexico - Guay6, Core 4569-2, 0-3 cm | ecosystem: Environmental > Aquatic > Marine > Hydrothermal vents... | reverse complement strand
TTTTTCTCCATCCCAAAGTCGGTGCAGTTGTGGGTTACAAACTTATCTGTTTCCACAAAAGTACCGGGGTCAAGCAGGACTGCAATTCGTTCACGTGCAGTTTTTCTTCCCGCTTTGTGCTGCTTGTCAATGCGTGCCTGTCCACCGCCGAGTTCGGCCATTTTGTGTTTTTCTTCCAGTAATTTTATTTTGGGTATCAGAGACATGGTTTTGTCAATTTAAATGAATGCTTATTGAATTAATGTGTAAATGTTTGAATGCTTATTTAGTGGTCTGTTGACTATTGTTGATTTACTATTCTAAAAGAATGAGTGGCTGGTTTCCTTCGATGGTGTCACCCTCTTTTACCAGCACTTTTTTAATGGTTTTATCATTGACCACTTTGTATTCGCTTTCCATTTTCATGGCAGAAACAATAACGACTGTATCACCACCTTTTACTTTATCCCCTTCTTTCACCAAAACCTTCACAACTTTGCCGGGCATGGGTGTTGAAATAAATGAAGCATCGTCAGCATCGTCTTTTTTCCGGCTGTTTAAATACCTTGTTTCAGCGTCAATCACTTCAATTTCAAACGAATTGTAAAGCGTATTGACAGTGTAGTTTTTGTTGTTGTTAAGGATGAGTTCGACATTATACGATTTACCATCCAGTAAAATCGAATACACTCCTTTTTCTACTTCAACAATGTCAAGACTATATTCTCTGTCGTCAATCAATACTTCAATATTGTTTCCTTCGCGATTGAGGATTTCAATATTTGCCTGATCGTCATTGTTTTTAATTTCGTACGACATATTTCGATGTTTTTTTGGGACTAATTTATAAACGGATAAGATTCTTCTTTCTTCCGCATTCTTTCCAGTTACTGCCAGTTTCTACCGCCGGAGCCGGTGTTTTCTGCTTTTCAAGTTTTGATAGGTAATCAACAAATGCTGCAATAGAAGCTACATCTTTCAGTTTTTGTGATTTGACTTTCTTGGGTTTAAGGTACTTTTCATTATCCTGTATAATGTGCGTATTGTACTTCCCTTTCACAAAAGAAGGAACTTCCATTATCCTATTCAGAAAAGGAATTGAAGTTTTAATACCCGTGATTTTATAGGCATATAATGCTCTTTTCATGCGTTCGATGGCTTCCTGACGGGAAGGTGCCCACACAATCAGTTTAGAAATCATGGGGTCGTAAAACATGGGAATTTCATAGCCTTCGTATACATAGCCATCGTGACGAACTCCCAGTCCCAAAGGTTCGGTAATGTGCTTGATAACTCCCGGGCTGGGCATGAAATTATTGTCAGGGTCTTCGGCATAAATCCGTACTTCGATGGCATGGCCATTTTGCTGCAGTTCGTCTTGTTTCAGTTGAAGCACTTCGCCATCAGCAATTTTTATTTGCTCCTTCACTAAATCAACGCTGACAACCCGCTCTGTAATTGGGTGCTCAACCTGAAGCCGTGTGTTCATCTCCAGGAAATAATAATTCAGGTCATCATCCACAATAAACTCAATGGTTCCTGCTCCGGCATAATCAACTGCTTTGGCAGCAGCAACCGCATGTTTTCCCATTTCTTCCCGAACTTCGGGAGTCATAATAGGTGAAGGTGTTTCTTCAACAACTTTTTGGTGACGGCGCTGTACTGAACATTCACGTTCGAACAGATGAACACAATTTCCATGCTTGTCGGCCAGAATCTGGAATTCGATATGGTGAGGCGAATTGATGTATTTTTCGATGTAAACCGCATCGTTTCCAAAGGAAGCTGCAGCTTCCGATTTGGCAGAACTTACCGATGAAACAATATCTTCTTCTTTGGTCACCAGACGCATTCCTTTTCCACCACCACCGGCACTGGCTTTAATCATAACCGGTAAACCAATTTCATGGATGGTTTTTATTGCCTCTTGAATATCTGTAATTGGATCAATTGTACCCGGAACAACAGGAACGCTGGCAGTTTGCATTTTGCGGCGCGCTGTTATTTTATCACCCATTGTATTCATGGCATAAGCAGAAGGACCAATGAAGAGAATACCTTCCTTTTCGCAACGGTCAGCAAATTCTGCGTTTTCTGAAAGAAAACCGTAACCGGGATGAATAGCATCGACACCACTTTTTTTCGCAGCATCAATAATATTATCAATTACGAGATAACTTTCGTTGGACGGTGACGGCCCGATGTAATAGGCTTCATCGGCATAACGAACATGCATGGAAGTACGGTCGGCTTCGGAAAAAACAGCAACCGATTGAATGCCCATTTCACGGCAGGAGCGCATTACGCGAATGGCAATCTCGCCCCTATTGGCGACTAATATCTTCTTAATCATATTTTTAGATTGTGGATTCCTGCTCTCAGTACAGGTCAATTTACAATTTTTGAGCGGGTAAAGATAAAAAAATAGTTTTTAGTAAGAAGTCTTTTGGCGGCAGGAGATATTCCTTTAGATGAAATAAAATATCTCCTTTCCAGTACACCATTACACATTTTGTAATTTACAAATTGTAATATCCTTTAATAGATTATACATTGGTTTTACGATAGTGTTTAGCCCGAAGACAATTCCATCCATCAGAAAGTACGACAAATTTCCTTCCTCAATCATTATGAAATGGATATATCGCTCCTACGGAGCTTTTTCTAACCGGCAATTCTATAAATATTTCGCCTCTAACGAGGCTGTTTTAAAACTCCGTAGGAGTAGAAAGAAGGTGAGTAACAAAAACCAAGCTCCGTAGGAGCGAAATATTATATTTAATCTCAACAATATATATCCTCCAAGTTTGCGTTATGTTGTACAATGGAAATTTGTCGTGCATCCATCAGAAATCATATCCTAAAATATTTATGAAAATAGTTTAATTTTGAGCTCAGTAATAATCCTTAAAAAATTGATAAAATGACAAAAATTTCTGATAAAATAAAGCCCGGTGTAGCTACGGGAGACGATCTGCAATTTATTTTTGAAGCAGCCAAAGCAGGGCAATTTGCACTACCGGCTGTTAATGTAGTAGGTACCGACTCAACAAATGCAGTAATGGAAGCCGCAGCAAAAGTAAACTCACCAATAATTGTTCAATTCTCGAACGGTGGTGGTGCTTTTTATGCCGGAAAAGGAATAAAAGTTGATGGGATGCAAGCCGCAATTGCCGGTTCAGTTTCGGGTGCGCTGCACGTTCACCAATTAGCTGAAATGTATGGTATTCCCGTGATTTTGCATACCGACCATGCTGCCAAAAAGTTATTACCATGGATTGATGGTTTACTGGATGCCGGTGAAAAATTCTTCGCCCAGCACGGCAAACCATTATTTAGTTCACATATGCTCGACTTATCGGAAGAACCGCTGGAAGAAAATCTGGAAATCTGCAAAAAGTATTTGCAACGCATGGATAAAATGGGCATGACCCTTGAAATTGAACTGGGCATTACCGGTGGTGAAGAAGATGGCGTTGACAATACCGATATCGATAGCTCGAAATTATACACCCAACCCGAAGAAGTGGGCAGGGCTTTCGAAGTGCTTTCATCTGTAAGTAAACGTTTTACTGTTGCCGCTGCTTTTGGAAATGTACATGGAGTTTACAAACCGGGCAATGTTAAATTGGAGCCTGTCATCCTGAAAAACTCACAGAAATACATCGAAGAAAAATATGGAACGAAAGCCAATCCGGTGAGCTTTGTTTTTCATGGCGGGTCGGGTTCTGAACCTGCAAAAATCAAAGAAGCCATTGGATACGGTGTTGTTAAAATGAACATCGATACCGACACACAATGGGCCTACTGGGATGGTGTACGTGCTTACGAAGCCAAAAACCACGATTATTTACAAGGACAAATTGGCAATCCTGATGGTGATGATGTCCCCAATAAAAAGTATTATGACCCGCGCAAATGGCTTAGGGCCGGCGAAGAAACTGTAGTTGAAAGACTGGTGCAGGCTTTTACTGATTTGAATTGTTTAGATAGGTATTAGAAAGAAGTGCCTTGAGTACTTGAAGTTTAGAGTGCCTAAAGTTTAGAGTTTTAAAATTTAACCCATGCTTAAATATCCGGTAAAAATACTCATGGCTTTTGGGGAAACCTTCAACCATGAGAGTGATGATTTTTACCATTGGTTGCTCGAAAACGGTTATCCCGAACTGGCTGCATTAAGCAGTGGTATCCGTGGGAGCAAAGAAGCTGTTGCCTGGTTGATGAAAAATAAATTCCCGCAATTTGCTGCTTTGGATGGTGCTATCGACAAAAACGCACAAGCCTACGCCTGGCTTCAAGAGCATAAATTTGATTTCCTGATTGTTTTTGCCGATGCCATCAATGGAAAGCAAGAAGCTATTGACTGGCTAAAAAAGAATGATTTGATGATTTTTCTCCTTCTGGCAAAAAAAATCAGCAGCTTTAGAAATAACCAGGAATTTGATTACCATAAATTGCATTTTTAGGGGTTGTTTTAGCCTGATCTTTCAGGTGGCCTCGCTCCTGAAAGGCCGAAAAGGCAGTGAAATTTTCTAATGATTCCATTCATTTTCAAGCTTTCAGGTTTTAATCAACCTGAAAGCTTATATCCCGGTAAACCAAAAAAAGCTGCCCAATCGGGCAGCTTTTTTCAAATTATTATTAGGTACAGAATTAACCACATTTGGTATGGCCACAAGCTTTACAAATCAGGCAGCCATCTTCATAAACTACGGTGTCTTCACCACATTCAGAACATAGCGTGTCGATGGCAACCGTTCCATCTGGCACAAAACGTTTCAGTGCACGCACTACTCCGTTCTTCCAGGTATTGATATCGTCGTCATCCAAATTGAGGTTTGAAATAAGATCGATAACATAATTCAACGGCATACCATGACGAAGTACGCCAGAAATCAATTTGGCATAATTCCAGAACGTTTGGTCGAACGAACGTGACAAACCAGCATAAGTTTGCTTATATCCTTGCTTGTCCTCGAACTGAAAATCGTAGCGTGTGGGTTCGTCTTTGACTTTACTTTTAATCACCCATCCTTTTTCAACCCAAGGTGCAACAAAGAAATCTTCGGCCGGACCGGTGAAAATTTCATAAGGTTTGTTGTTAATTTTTCCGATAACAGCAATCCATTTTTCGTAATTATTTTGAAAACGGATAACATCTGCTTCAATTACTTTTGGCCTTGATGGTGCTTTGGTTTCGATAAACAAATCTTTGTCATCGGTTTTTTTATCGTTGGCAATTAATACGCCCGACCTCGAACCTTCACGATAAATGGTCATCCCTTTACATCCACTTTCCCAAGCTGTCTGGTAAATTTTACCCACCAGTTCTTCGGTGGCATTTTCCGGAACATTTACGGTCACGCTGATAGAATGATCGACCCATTTTTGGATGTCGCCCTGCATTTTTACTTTGTTTAACCAGTCAATATCGGCTGAAGAAGCAAGGTAATAAGGTGATTTTTCGATAATCTTGTTCAATTCCTCATCCGGCTTTGCTTTCACCTCTGCAACATCGTAACCATTGATATCCAGCCACACTTCAAATTTAGGATGGAATACATTATATTCTTCCCAGGTATCGCCCACTTCATCCACAGAGCTAACCACTGCATTTTTATCGTTTGGATTTACCTTGCGCCGGCGTTTGTAGGAAACCATAAAAACAGGCTCGATACCGGAGGTTGTTTGTGTACAAATACTTACGCTACCAGTCGGTGCGATGGTCAACATGGAAATATTGCGGCGGCCGACTTTTTCCATTTTTTCATAAACGGCGGGGGCTTCTCCTTTTATTCTTTCGATAAACGGATTGTTTATTTCTCTCTTGCTTTCATAAATGGGGAAAGCTCCTCTTGATTCAGCAAGATTAACCGATGAACGATATGTTTCGATAGCCAATAATTTATGCACTTCGGTTGAAAACTCGATGGCAGCATCAGATCCGTATCTCAAGCCCAAAGCGGCAAGCATATCTCCTTCAGCGGTTATTCCAATTCCTGTTCTACGCCCTTGTAATGATTTTTCCCGGATTTTTTCCCACAACCTTCTTTCAACATATTTAACCTCGTCTTCTTCAGGATCAGCATCAATTTTAGCGAGAATGGCCTCCACTTTTTCAACCTCAAGGTCAACAATATCATCCATCATTCGCTGTGCGATACTTACGTGTTTGATAAACAGGTCACCATTAAATATAGCCTTTTCAGTAAAAGGATTTTCGACGTAGCTGTAAAGGTTGATTGCCAGCAAACGGCAACTGTCGTATGGACAAAGGGGAATTTCACCACATGGATTTGTCGAAACTGTTTTAAAACCGTAATCGGCATAATTGTCAGGAATTGATTCGCGGATTACCGTGTCCCAAAACAATATTCCCGGTTCGGCTGAGGACCATGCGTTATGAATTATCTTGTCCCAAAGCTTGCGGGCGTCAACTTCTTTTTCGTATTTCGGTTTTGAGGAATTGATCGGATATTGCTGCTTATAGGTTTTATCCTGTTTTACAGCTTGCATAAATTCATCGTCGAGTTTGATGGAAATATTGGCACCGGTTACTTTTCCACTCTCCATTTTTGCATCAATAAATTGCTCCGAATCGGGATGCTTAATTCCAATACTCAACATCAAAGCACCTCTACGTCCATCCTGCGCTACTTCACGAGTTGAATTGGAATATCTTTCCATAAACGGAACGACACCAGTTGAAGTAAGGGCAGTATTTTTTACTGGGCTTCCACCCGGCCTGATATGGGTTAAATCGTGACCAACTCCACCACGGCGTTTCATGAGCTGTACCTGTTCCTGGTCAATTTTTAATATACCGCCATAGGAATCAGAATCGCCATCGTTACCAATTACAAAGCAGTTGGAAAGGGAAGAAATCTGGTGTGGATTTCCAACACCCGCCATCGGGCTTCCAGCCGGGATGATGTATTTGAATTTATCCAGCACTTCAAATATTTCTTCTTCGCTCAAAGGATCCGGATAACGCTTTTCGATGCGGGCTATTTCACCGGCAATTCGGTGGTGCATCTCGGTAGGTGTCAACTCATATAAATGCCCATCGCTGTCTTTCAGGGCATACTTATTCATCCAAACATTTGCAGCAAGGGTATCGCCCTTGAAATATTCGGTGGTAGCAATTAATACTTCTTCGTGGTTGTATTGTTTTGGTGTTGCTTTTGGAATTTCTAATGGGATTCGTTCACTCATTCGTAATTTAGATGGTCGTGTTTCTTCATTTGTTTCTTCTCTCATTTCCGATTGCTTCCTTTCTTCTAAAACCTTATCATAAAAGCTTTTTTCCTCTCTTTTTTCCTCCTTCAATTCTAAAGGTTTTTCGTTGGTTTTTTCGTCAAAATTAAAGTATAGATTATTTTCCATGCAGCGAGCGGTTAAGTGGTTTGGCAAATGTTATATTCCTAAAAGTCAGGCTATTACAAAAACGAGAAGGTCTGCTTTTTCAGTCTGCAATATACGCCACAATAATGCTTCGCGTAGAAATATTTTATTAACAAGTTAACAACAGAAAGTGTAAAAAAAATAAACAATCAGTTTATTAGGCATTTAGAAAAAGTAAGAGGGAGAAAATTATTTTTTGGCACAGTTTTTCCTATAAGTTTTTATTCGGAGAAAATAAAATGTATTTTTTTTGAAAGAAAAAACAGGAGGAAGGTCAAGCCCTAAAAATCAAGGCTAAGCGAAAAGTAATACACCGGCCTGGTTACTTTGTAATCATCCACGCCCCAGGCTACATCGCCCCTGATAAAATAACCGAGCAAATGGATACGTGCCCCCACACCAAAACCACCAACAACAGGCTCTTTTTGTACCTCGACAGAAATATGAAAAGGGCCTCCGTCAACATACCTTGTATATAAGGAGTTTTCTTTGGAGTACGGACTCGGCCCTGACCAGGCTGTGCCAATGTCGCCAAAACCCACAAACTGAAAGTTTCTTAAAAAACCGGAACTCAGTGGTGTTTTTGCAAAATACTGGAAAATGGGAAACCTAAGTTCAGTGTTAATCACCATAAAGCTGCTACCATTCCTGATATTCTGATTGAAGCCCCGCATATTTGTCGCCAGTGTTTGGTAGGCATAATTCTGGGTGTAATCGATGGGAGTATCGTAATTAAACTTTGGGAAAACCCAATTATCAACACCACCCATATAATAAATAAGGGGACTGGCACCAAAAGAGGTACTCGCTGCAAATCGGTTGGCCCAGATAAAGTTGCGGTGAATACGGGTATATTTTCTGTAATCTATCCCCAAAACAACCAGGTTGTATTTTTGATCAAGCTCGGCAAAACCACCATCTTGTATCACCCCGATCATGTGGTCGTATTCGGCAAATATTTTCCAACGCGTGCCCAACAGAAGGTTCATGCCCAACGAACGTGTATTGTCGAAAACAAGCTCGCCTTTAAGGCCTACCCAATTGGCATATTGATTCGAAAGTTCAAGTGTTGTTTGCTCAACAGCAGATGCCACGTACATGTCGTTGCGGTATTTTGCCGTGCCCCTTAAACTCAAGGCCTCATTAAACGGCCATTTCAGAATGTAAAATAATTCGTGGGTATGTACTTTAAAAACTGCGTTGTTATACGGAGGCGTGGTATTGCGGTGAAAAACAATCTCTTTATCGAGACGCTTTTTCAAGTTGGAATAACTAAAAATGTATTCGTTATTCACCAAGCTAAAATTAAACCTTACACCCCCTACAAAACGGTGATCTTCCATTAAATCATTAACACCCATCTGGAAGAAAACATTAAAGCCAGGGTTCAGGTAAATAGGTCCGCCACCGGTAAAAGGCTGGTAACTGAAGTTGATGTAATTAAAATCAATTTGCGAAATCATATCGTTGATGAAATACTCCACATAATAGTTTCTCCGTTTGGGAATCACAAATTCATCATCCTCTCTGCCCTCAATACTTGTAACATAAGAGCCAAATTCGTTCAACTTTCCTTTTCGGCCTGATTTCTTTTTTGGTTTGCCAATAAATTCATTTCCTTTATCATCAACATAAACCATCACAAAATGCTTCCTCTTCATTTTTGGCTCCGGTTTCTGAAGTTCCTCTTTGCTTCCGGCAGTATCTGCTATTGACTTGGCCTCTTTCTTTTCCTCTTTAAGCCTGGCCTTTTCCAGGGTTTTTTTCAAAGCCTTCATATAGTTGGTATTGACCAATTGTAATGCTGTTGCAGATGAATAATCCGGTAAATTTTCGATGTATATTTTCCATAGGTCATCCTCGAAATACAGCATTGCTTTTTTACCCGATTTTAAGCTTGTGTGCTGATCAAAAATACTACCCGGAAAATCGCTAATGGCTTTTGAATGGACGAAATAGCGATAATGGATGGCGGTATCAACCGAGCTTACAGTACTGTCAATTGCAGCCAGGTAATTATTGTAGATGCCATTTTCATCGCTTAAATAAGAGATGGTGTTGAATCCGTAAGACTCAGGCCTTAACTCGCTGGCCAGGGGTGTTTGCGTTATTCTTTTCAGTATTGGGCTGTGGTTTGCCAGATCGTAAACAAATAAATCGAAATATTTTGGTATGTCCAGTATATCTTCCGGTTCAATGCCAAGTGTATCGTTTTCGCGGTTCGAACTAAAAACAATCTGCGATGCGTTATTGATGAAGCGTGGATTCAAATCCGAATAAATATCGTTGGTAATATTCTGAAAAGTACTTGCCGAAATATTGAATACAAATACATCGCTCTGCCCTTTCTGGATTGCACTTACCACCATAAACCGTCCATCGTCGGAATAAGCAAAATCGATAACTTTTTGCACCTGATAAATTACTTGTTTGGTGGTTTTTTTCTCTTCAAGATTATAAAGGTACAACCAGGGCAAACCTTTGTCTTCAATTACGTAAGCCAACAATTTACCCGTAGGATGCCATGCCAGCAGCGGGAAACTGTAGTCGGTTTTAGTATCGATACTCACGCCTTTTTTAAGAATTTTTTTTCGTTTGTTGGTGGACAAATCCTGCAAATAGATTTTGTATTTGCCCATTTCGTTGGTGGTATAGGCCACGTATTTTCCAAAAGGGCTGACATGCGGCTGGCCTAAAATAACATCGGATTTGTATTTTATCTTGAGCAGGTTTTCAGGATGGTCTTCTTTTGCAGCAATCAGCTCAAATTCCTTTTTATAAAAATTGCGCCATTCCTCGACCAATGTTTTGAAAGGAATACCCAAAACATACAAAATACCTTTGTCAATACTATTGCTCACACTGGTCATGTGAATAATATTGCTAACTGCTGCCCGGCCGTATTGCAAAGCAATAAACCGCCAGAGGGAATGACCGGCATAAACCGCATCATCACCTTTCAGATTGTTTACTTTATCGTACCTGCCAGAAAGAATGCCATCACGGGTTCGGTTGTCAAATTCCACATCCCAGTCTTTGCTCAGCCACGAAATAATGCCCACTCTATACCAATCGGGCAACGAGAAAAAAGTACTTGTTTTCACTTGCTTTCCCAGGCTTCCGCCAAACATCATCTGGTTAAACATCACTTCAGCAATTCCTGCCCTGATTTCATCTTCAAAATGAATGTTATTGCCATCGAAATACAAAAAAACTTTGGAACCAATTATATGTGTAACCCCTCCCGTATTGTAAGTTTCGTTGGTTATCAGTCCAATATTGCTTTGTTTCAGATCGCTTAACTTATTGAAAATGATGAATTGAATCCGCTTGTCGAGACGGCTTTCCATTTTATTTTCGATAAGCGGAATTTGTTGTTGGGCGTAACGGCCGGTGTATTGGGCAAGTTCTTTTCCGTTCAGATAAAAGTAAGTATCAAAATCATCGAATTTATAAAAGGTCCATAAAAAATCCTGATACTGCACCCTGTTCTTGCCGAAAGCCATATTCGAACCATTGTAAAACTGGGCCTGCATTCCGGTGGCTAAAAATAGCAGCCCGGTAAGCAGAAGTAAAACTGGATTAAATAGCCTTGTCAATACTGTTTGTGTATGAATACCCAATTGTAATTCTTAAGTTTAGAACCTGCTAAATTATAACAAAATTTGAACCGTTTTAGTGTGGGGAAGCCCGTTCGCTTCCTTGGGTATCCTCTTCCTCATGAGTTGAAAATTGTTGTTTTTCAAAAAGAATATATGTTCTGTAACTAAATATAGTTACTTTTGCATTATGTCAAAGAAAGAAAAACTGATTGTTCGCTTTTTAAGTATGCCATCTGATTTTCATTTTGATGAGCTGGTAAAGTTGCTCAGCCACTTTAATTTTCAGGAGGTCAGAGGAGGGAAACCCTCGGGTTCAAGGGTTAAGTTTATAAATTCTGAAGGTATTCCGCTGATGATGCATAAACCTCATCCAACAGGACTTTTAAAACGCTATCAGATTAAACAAATTAAAAAAGTATTAGAGTTATGAAAAATTTAGAATACAATGGTTACGTAGGTAATATTGAGTATAGCAAAGAAGATGATTTGCTATATGGAAAAGTGCTCGGAATCAGAGGACTGGTATCATATGAAGGTAAAACCGGACATGATTTAGAAAATGATTTTAGAAAGGCAATAGATGAATATTTAGCTATCTGCAAGCAAGAAGCTGTCGTTCCGGAAAAGCCATTTAAAGGAAGCTTTAATGTAAGAATACCAGCAAACTTACACCAAAAAGCAGCACTCTTGGCCACCGAAGACCAAATGTCGTTGAACAGTTTTGTTGCCGAATCAATAAGAGAAAGGATATTTAGAGCAACGGGCAATGCGATGTAAACCAATCCGATAGCGCATCCTGAGAGGCAAGCAATGGAAGGACTTACTTATCCAGCAGAGTGTGTTTATGGCCAAACCAGAAGATGGTTATTTTCGATTCAATAAAGTTTTATAGATTTGTAATCCCATAGCTTTAATCAATGAAAAACAATTTCAAGCTAATTTTCAATAATCTACTTTTCCTGTTTGTTTTTTTCTATTTGGAAAGCAATTCGCAAGATATAATCATCAACGTTGATTCCACTAAAACTTTTGTTAAAGTGCTTGATGTAGGTATAGAAACAATTACCTATAAAAAAATAGAAAACTTGGATGGACCAACTTATACAAGTTTACGTTCAGAAATTGTAGCGATTAAATATAAGAATGGATACGAAGATATTTTTCAGCAAGAAATATATAGAAAGTTTGAAAATCTCATTGAAGATAAACAATATCTAGATGTAAAAGATACAATAGCGATAGTTGCAACGGGTGATCCAAACAAAAATTTTATAATCATTGATTTTATTAAACTTTCGATAGAAAGCGAGAATAAAAAAAATCGTTTTATAGTTGATTTTTCGCAATATAAAAGTGAAAAATATAATAATATTGATGGTAAACTCCAATTCATATTTATTGATGAAAAAAGTGATTTTAAAATAAAGAGCTATTACCAGGGTAATGGGAAATTCATCACAACATTTAGATTTTATAGTGCGGGTTCAAAAATTAGATATGAACGGTTAATGGAAGATAACCTCAGAACAATACGTTTTTCCAACGGTATTAGTATTATGGTTATTGAGTTAAATGAAATGCAGCAAAAGGCCATAAAACACCTATTCATAAATAGTTATCCTTTTGGCATTCGCGAACTTATCAAATAGTGCAGTTTAAGAAACTATATGGACATATGTGCGATGAATAGACTTGGTTTCTAAAATAATAGTGGCTGTCCACTGTCTGTTTAATACCCTAT
>Ga0164315_10003164_pt1 | contig 12729 bp, 12 predicted proteins | sample GuaBasSedimGuay6_FD_113737 | JGI IMG/M metagenome (GOLD analysis project Ga0164315, IMG submission 113737) | Subseafloor sediment microbial communities from Guaymas Basin, Gulf of California, Mexico - Guay6, Core 4569-2, 0-3 cm | ecosystem: Environmental > Aquatic > Marine > Hydrothermal vents... | reverse complement strand
TTTTGGATGAGATTTTAATTTTTTTGAGACGAAGTGATGCCTTTGCATCAGTGAGTTGAGAAAGATTAAAATATCGCCAAAAGATACATTTCTAATTTTGCAGAGTTTTCTTGCAGACACTAATTCGGTGCAAAGATACGAAATCATGATTTGAGAGCTTGTAAATCTATACAGTTAGTAGATCTTTTTATCAACAAATGGGCACAAAAAAAGCCCCAATATCAAATTGATTGGGGCTTATATCTATTTTACGTCATCCTAATGATTATACCATGGACGACGACGATAATTTCGTTTTTGTTTGATGTAATATGTGGAACTGGTATGCACAGCCTTCTTTCTTAGCTTACGCTGATAAGCTCCTTTATGACGCTTTTGTTTTTTCATGCCAGCTCTACGCTTCTTAATCATGCGATTATATCGCGCTCTACGACATGAATTCATAGTCATAGTTCCTATCAATAGAACTATGAGAAGCAAATACCACTTACGTAACGGGTTTCTAATTACTTTCATATGTATAAAACTCAATAACTCGGTGATATGTAACGCTCTTTTTAATCATTTCTTTATATGTTAAAACTATTATCATGGGCGTTTCATATAAACGATTCCTTCGTCATTTAACGGAAAAGCGAATGTAAAATTACAATAATTTTTCAATCTACAATTTTTTATTATTGTTAACCTTCTAATCTTATACTAAAAAGTAGCTTTTTAGTTACATATTATTCTTATTAGAGATCTTAAAATTTTATCTCAATTTGACAATCGCTTTGCATTGCACTCTAATTGTTAATGTTAAGACCCGTTCTTTTAATCAAAGATACTTCTATAAATTATCATACAACCATTTCTAAAAAAAACATCTAAGCATAAGAAAAATCAAACTTGGTTTCTATTCGAAAATTGTATAATTCTCCAAATATGAATACCATTGAAATTCTAAAATTTGCATAAGCACTTTTTTATTTACTTTTGCTTTTTCAAAATTATTAAATAAACACACAATCAAAATTTTACGACATGATTAAAAAACTATTCTTTGCAGTCTTATTTTCGGGTATGATAATCCCCAGTTTCCTGTTAGCTCAACTTAGTGGAACTAAAACCATCGGTGGAACCAGTCCAGATTATGCAACTTTTGCACTAGCCGTTAGTGCGCTTAATTCATCAGGTGTAAATGGACCTGTGGTGTTCAACGTTGCTCCAGGTACATATACTGAACAAATTTCCATAAATAGTATTAGTGGAGCCAGTGCAACCAATACTATTACTTTTAAATCAAGTAATAATGATAGTACTGCCGTAATATTAAATTATGCCTCATCAACTAATGCTACAAACAACTATGTGGTAAACCTTAACGGACCCGATTATATTATATTCAAGAAAATGACTATTGAACGTACAGGTACTAATAGTTATGCTGTTGTTGTTAATATTGTTGGTACAAGCAATTATGTTTCTTTCGAAAACAATATCATTAAAAATGGAGCTGTGGGAAGTGTCTCTAATTTTACTTCACTTATATATGCACCCAATGGTACAGGAAATATCCATACTAACCAGACCTATTATAATAATAAGTTTGTGAATGGTGGAATTGGAATATATAACTTCGGAGCAGGCGCAAACACCTTATGTGTAGGAACTAAAGTGGAGAATAATATTTTTCAAAATCAAGGAAAATGGGCAATGGCACTTTGGTATCAAGATGGTACTATTATTACTGAGAATCAAATTAATGCTATAAGTACATCAACTAATTATTATGCTATTTATGGTAACTACTGTAGTAATGCATTACGTATTCAGAGAAACAAATTTTCACTTGTAGGTGGTGTTGCTATTTATCTTCAACAATCTGCTTCTCAGAATGCACAATTAAAAGGCTTGATTACCAATAACTTTATTAGTATGTCAGGAGCATCAGCTAAAGCATTCTATTATAGCAATTCAAGTAATCATCATATCTATTATAATAGTGTTCGTTTAAGTGCTGCAAGTTCTGTGGGCTTTTATCTTACGGGAACTCAATCTACAGCTATTCGCTATATGAATAACATCATACAGGTTGGCAGTAGTTCAATGTGTATGGAAATTACAAATACAACTACTCCCTTTTCCTCTTTAGACAATAATGCTTACTATTTCCCAGGTGGTAGTATGGGGAAATATAAAACTTCAACCGTACATAGCAGTCTTAGCGCATGGCAAACAGCCACTAGCATGGAATCGAACTCCATTAATACGAACCCAAACTTTACAAGTGCCACAGACTTACATATTATTTCCTCTTCCTTAGCTCAACAAGGAACTTCTGCTTTAACTACACCTTCGGTTTCTATCGATATCGATGGTCAAACACGAAGTGCAACTACTCCCGATATTGGTGCTGATGAGTTTAGTATTAAAGATTTTATGGCTGTTAGTGTGCAAGTTAGTAATCCCATGTGTCATGGTAAAAAATACAATGTAACCTTTACTTTAAAAAATAATGGTACAGCTCCTGTTAGTAAAGTATTGCCCGTAAAATATCAAATAGCTTCTGTAAGTTCTATTATTACAGAGTTAGCGAATATTCAAAATTTAGCTCCAGGAGCTTCCTATACACATACGTTTACTGCTCAGCTAAACGCTACATCAGCAGGAACGTATAAGCTTAAAGGCTGGTTTAATATGCAAGATGATGCGAATCATAATAATGATACGGCTTCTATGATGGCGACGATAAATCCATATCCTGTTTTGAACTTGCCAATTGACACCACAATATGTGGAGGAAAATCTGTCGTTCTTGATCCCGGTGCTGGATTTGACAGCTATTTATGGTACAATAGTGATACAACCCAAACGCTAAGCGTGGACTCTACAGGAATAGGTTTTGGTGCAAGATGGATTGCAGTTGCTGTTACTGATGGTGGTTGTACAACTAGCGATTCTACCTTAGTGATTTTTTCAGACTGTACAGGAATTAAAGATATCGAATTTAGCCGAAGTCTAAGTATTTATCCCAATCCAGCTATTGATATGGTGAATATTGAGGTTTCTTCTTCAGCTGTTCTACGTAAAGTTGAAATTCTTAGCATTGATGGTCAGTTGATACAATCAAATGAGCAAGGAGATTTGAGTCGTATTTCTATCTCCACACTGCCTAAAGGAATTTATTATTTGAAAATAGAATCCAATAATGGAATTGCTATTAAAAAGCTTATTAAGCAGTAATCATAGAATAATCACCTAGTTAAATATTCAAAATTTAACCCCGTTTTCTGACGGGGTTTTTTTGTTAGCTTTGCCGCTTATGAAAATTTGCAAAATCATTATTCTAATAGTCGTTCTCATTTCAGGAATAACAAATCCTGTGAAAGCACAATTAGATACATCTTATTATGAGATGTTTGAAAGTCGAAACGACAGCATTGATTTGGCGGCAAATTTTTATGATTTATATGATTCTTTATCCAAATTGCAATATCCAGCCAACTATATTTACCACAGTTGGGATACGCATCAAATTCGCTATCATATGGATGGAGAAGATTTCAAACTTGATTCACAAATAATTGTTCTTCAGAATCGAAATGCAAACAGATACTACTATCACCCTTTCAAAGGTATAGTTACATCACGCTTCGGATACCGACGCTATCGTTTCCATTATGGTATTGATGTCGATTTAGTTACAGGTGATCAGGTAGTTAACGCATTTGATGGTATGGTGCGTGTAGTGCGCTATGACAAAGGTTATGGAAATGTTGTGGTTGTTAGAAACGACAATGGCTTGGAAACTGTATATGCACATTTGCTACGACCTTTAGTTGATACCAATCAAATTGTTAAGGCAGGTGATGTTATAGGTTTGGGTGGAAACACTGGCCGTTCTTCTGGAAGTCATTTACATTTTGAGGTACGTTATCTTGGAGCAGCAATTAATCCAGAATCAATTATAGATTTTGAGAGCTTTAAACTGATTAATGATACAGTATATTTAGACGACTCAAAATTTCACTATTTACATCGGTTAAAAGCGGATAAAAATGCAAAATACCATACCGTTCAAAGTGGAGATAATCTAGGTAATATTGCCAAGCGTTATCATACTACCGTGAATAAGCTTTGTTATCTAAATGGAATTAAATCTACTAGTATCATTCGCATTGGTCAGCGATTGCGGGTAAAGTAGGTGCTATTTAATGAAACCTGCTATCTCCTCCCTCTAATTTTCATTTCAAGCATAATTGGTATCTTTGCACAAATTATGAAAAGTACATATCAACATATATATTTGTTGATAATAGAATCGAACAAAAACAAACTAAAATATTGATAAATGGCAACAACAAAAATTGAATTAAACTGGAAAAACAAAATGGCATTCGATGCCGAGGTTAATGGACATATCATTCCACTTGATGCTGATGAGCGTGTAGGTGGGGAGGATAAGGGTGCCCGCCCAAAGCCTCTAACCTTAGTTTCATTGGGTGGATGTACAGGAATGGATGTGGTTTCAATTCTCACCAAAATGCGTGTAGAATTGGATGCTTTTAACGTTAGCGTAAGTGGTGAGCTAACTGAAGAGCACCCTAAATATTTCCATAAGATTCATATCGTCTATACTTTTAAAGGAAAAGACCTTCCAATGGAAAAACTAGAAAAAGCTATTAATTTGTCACAAGATCGTTATTGTGGTGTTACTGCCATGCTTGATAAAGTGGCCGAGATGACTCATGAGATTAGAATTGAAGATTAATTATTTGCAAGGTATCTAATCAGAGTCAAAAATTCGAAACGTATGATAAGCTTTCTCTGTGAAACGCAGTATTTTCTTTGTGGTTCTTTGTGATATTTTATTACACAAAGTTGCTCAAAGAAGCACAAAGTGACACAAAGATGTGAAAAGAATTATCATAAAACCCTATCATTTTGTATTTCAACAAACTGATTAGTTACTTTCCAAGAGTTTAAATTCAAAGTTCCATATTATGACTTATTCAGAATATGGAACCTTGCTTTTTAAAGCTCGAATCAATTCCAGTAATTCGCTAACAATCATTGCTGTGGCACCCCATATTTCTAATCCCATAACATCGAAATAAGGTGCTGGACGATGCTTGTCACTGCTCGAAGAAGTGAAGGTTTTTCGCTTAATATTTTTAGGGTCCAGTAGCATACTCAAAGGTACTTCTACAACTTCCTCAACTTCATTGGGATTAATTTTGTATTGAGGTTTCTTTTGTAGAATCCCAACAACACAATGAACGTCAAAATTACTTGGGGGAATAAATAACTCACTGAGATTTCCGAGAATCTCAATATCCTCCTTATTTATACCAATCTCCTCATAGGCCTCCCGCAATGCTGTATTTAGTAGGTTTTTATCCTTCTTATCTCTTTGCCCTCCAGGAAAAGATACTTGTCCACGGTGCACTTTAAGCATGGAAGAACGCTTTGTAAAAATCAAACTTAGTTCCTTGGAAAAAGGGTTTAATAAAAGCAGAACAGCACTTTCTCGAGCACGAAAACCCTCTGGACGTTGCTGCAATTCCTCTTTCCTAAATTCTGGAGCCATCAGTAATTGCGACTGCAAACCACCCTTATCACCAGCCAAAGCCTGAATTAAATCGTCGATAAACCTTTGCATCACTGTTGTATTGATAAATCTAAACTTAAATCATCAACTGCCCAGCATGTTGAATCACAAACAAGCCGACTGAATTTTCTTAATGAACCGCCATCAATTACGTGCAATTGCTTGCCATTAACTTGATAAGTTGCTTTTACACTATAATATTCATTCGTAGGAACAATATAATCTACACTCGAGTTCCAGGAAGTATCACTAAAGAATAAATTTCCATCATCAACATTGCCTTTATAAACCTCGAAGGTTACAGAATGCACTTGTTGGTTGATGCTAAAAATCAAAGTAAGATTTCCTTCAAAAGGTTCTACAGTATTGCAATCTTCATAGTAGTAGTTTTCACAATCTTCCACATTGGGGAGATCTGCTCCTCCTCTTTCACAAGAGTACAAATAGGATAAAAAGCCAAATAATACAAAGACTAAAACATATTTAAGTTTTACTACCATAATAGCTCATAAGGTTTTTGTTTATTTATAAAATGAATCTGATAACCAATACCCAATTTTACTTTATGGGGTGAAATATCGAATAAACCGTAGGGTGTATATTCATAAGAAACGGAAAAGAAAACAGGCTTTAAGTCCACCTGAAAACCAAGCTGAGGGACAAAAGCAAAAGAAGGAGCAATATTCTGACTCATACCATCATAATAGCCCATCATCCATTGAACACCGACACCAATATAAGGTTTAAGCTTAATATCATTTAATGGCAAGATAAAGTATTTCTGTAAAGCCAGTTCGAAATACCGCCGATGCTCCCAAAGTTGCGTTACACCTTCGTTATCATCAACTAACAGAATGGCTTTTCGGTTGAAGCGAGTTCCATAATTAAGCCATAATTGGGTTTTATATTTTGTGTCTTGAAGACCTATTCCAAAATTGAAGAATAGGTCTTTATTGTTAAAAGAAACCGATGCTTGATTTAAAAAGCTAGAATAAAAGGGCATAATACCACTTTCATAACCCTCCTTTTTTAGTTTGCGTACTAGTGTAATGTCATTATTAGAATAAGCAATATTTAGAGGATTCCATCGCTTATTTTGAATGGCTTCTGCACCAAAGGACTTGGGTTTTAATACTTCAAATGCATATTTATTCTCATTCAATAGAGCCCAAGCATAAGGCTTAAATGATTTATGTTCCAATATTTTAGTGTTGACATCATGCGCCATTAAGAGGTCGAAGAATGCAGTATCATTGTTTTGTACAGCAACGGATAATGGACTATAACCTGACTTATTGATTTGATTAATATCAGCACCTTTTGATATTAAGAGACGAGCAATAGCCGTATCCATATTCATGGCAGCAACTAATAATATACTGGTCTTATCGTAAGTGAGACTTTTGGCATTAGCTCCATAAAATAGAAGCATATCAGTAATATAGAAATCAGCCTCAGCTACAGAATAGTGTAATGCAGTTGCCCAATATTCATCCATTGCATCCAAATTGGCCCCACTATAAACTAGAAGCTCCGCTATATCTAAATCCCCACTTACGCATGCGCTCATCAAAGGAGTAAAACCACTATAAAGAGCAAGATCGATTCCAGCTTTATTATAAACCAATATTTTTATAATATCTAGATTATGGTTTTGCGTAGCATAAAACAAAGCCGTACCTCCGTTATCATCTCGAAAATCTATATCTGGTTTCTTTTTAAGGATTTGTATAAGTTGTTCGGTATTGCCATTTTCTGCTGCTTCAAGGAGAGAGAGATTTAGCTTATAATCCGACTTTTGAGCATAACTATTATTAATAGAGATGAGCATAATAAACAATACAAAAAACCGAATTCGCATTATTCCATATTTTGATTAATAGCTAAAAATTCAAAGCCCATATTTCCGAAATGCTCCAAAGTTCCCTTTAATGCATAAAGCATATTTTCTTTCGCTTTAAGGCTGTCGTGAAAAACAATTATCGAGCCACTCTTTGCATGTTTTATCACATTATTCAAGCATCTTTCAGGATTGGTTTTATAATCGAAATCACCACTTAAAACCGACCATAATACAATTTTGAAATTCTTTTTCAGTTCTAAGATTTGTCGAGGACGAATACGACCATATGGAGGACGAAATAGCTTGCTATCAATAATTTCTCGTGCTTGAATAATATTCTTAAAATATTCACGATCACTTACTTTAGTCCCATTCATATGATTAAATGTGTGATTCCCAATATTGTGCCCCCCATCTTTAATTTTGTTTACAATTTCAGGATAGCGCTGAGCATTTTCGCCAACCATAAAAAAGGTAGCCTTAGCATTATATGTTGCCAAAACATCTAGTACATCGGGAGTAACCTCTGGTATAGGCCCATCATCGAATGTGATAAAGAGTTGCTTATCACCTCCCTTTACATTCCATGTCAACGACTTTTTGGAAATCTCTCTTATTATATATGGTGATTTTACTAAATACAAAACAGTTTTTATAATATTTTTAATACCTTTTCTAGATGTAAGTCAAACTCATAGCGCAGGTTCTGAATTTTATCAAATTTGGATGCATCCAAAAGTGTTGAGAAAAGTACATTGGGCAGTTGTTTGATTTTTTTTGCCAAATCCATAACGAAAAAATCGTCTATCTCGCCTTCAAGAATAATAAAGAAATCAAGATGTTTGAATTCAGGATTTAAGCGATTTGCACTATATTTATTAGAAATCAAATAGTAGTTTATCATATTTTCAAAATCATTATAAAGGTATAATGAATAAACATATTCCTTATTACCTTTGCTAAATTGAAACGCTTCTACATGCTTGAATTGAAGTTTTAGCTTCTTAATCAAATAGAAAACCATTTGATAATCTCGAATATTACTGCTAATTCCAAGATAGAAATAGGGGCTTTCATCCTCATAATCAAGAAGTAACTTTTTTGCCATATCGAATCAACTATTAATATTCTAAGCTTTTTTATTGAAAATCAAAATTATTGTTTTTTTGCGTAAATTTGTAGAGAATTTAAAAATTATTAAAGATGACCGGTTTTATTCTATTGGGGTTTTTGGGAGGTTACGAAGTAATCATTGTTTTAGTGATTATTGTACTCCTTTTTGGTGGGCGTAAAATTCCCGAATTAATGCGAGGTGTAGGCAAAGGTGTGAAGGAATTTAAAAAAGGTGTTGATGACGCAGGCACTAAAGATGACGATCCTAATCAGAAGAAAGAGATTAAATAATTTGCTTTACCTGTTTTTATGAAGCGTTTAATTTTTGTCCTTTTACTATTAATTAGTACCCAGGTTTTTGCTGGGCAAGAACCTGTCAGCAATAATAGCCCTCTCCCTAGAGATTCAACTTCAACTTATTCAATAATATACGACACTCCATTTTTAAAATACTGCGATAGTATTTACGCGATAAATATGCAGATAAATGAGGAGCCAAAGCCGTGGTTAAGCTATTACGATTTCGATGCTGATTCTATTCCAAGCTATCTCGATACTACTTATCGAGAGCGTATAGCATATATGGATATCCAATCTCCTTTTAGCTTTCGCTATAATGAGGATGTGCGTAAAATGATATATTTTTATGCTGAGCGCAGACCAGGAATGATTTCCCGCGCATTGGCTACAAAAGAATTATACTTTCCCCTTTTTGAGGAAATGCTTGATAAGTATCAACTTCCCATGGAATTAAAATATTTAGCCATTGTTGAGTCTGCATTGAACCCTCGTGCTCGCTCTCGTGCAGGCGCTGTTGGTTTATGGCAGTTTATGCCTGCTACAGGTCGCCTCTATGGTTTGCATAGTAATTCACGCATCGACGACCGAATGAATCCGTATAAAGCAACTGAAGCTGCTTGCCAACATTTTGTTGATTTGTATGAGAGATACCAAGACTGGAATTTGGTTTTAGCAGCCTATAATGCTGGATCAGGAAATGTGAATAAAGCCATTCGCCGAGCAGGTGGCCCAACTGATTATTGGTCGATCCGACAATATTTACCCCGTGAAACGCGCGCTTATGTGCCTGCATTTATCGCTGTTAATTATTTTATGAAATATGCTTATGCTCACAATATTGAGCCCCGAAAGCAAATTCAATTTAGTTATTATCAAACCGACACTGTTTACATTCAAAAAGAAATAAGTTTCACTCAAATTGCCGACTGGCTAGATCTGGATGTAAATGAGATAAAAATGCTCAATCCCCAATACCAGCGCAATAATATACCTGCTTCAAGTACACAACCTTTAGTTTTAACGCTTCCGCTAGACAAAATTGGAGCATTTATTTTAAATGAAAATCTAATTATTTCTGGCCTTTCCAAAGAAGAGTTTAGCAAACAATGGGTTAATACAGATCATCCTTTGGAGTAAGTTTACAGTTGCCAACACAATTTTAAAAAGTTATTGTTATAGTTTAATATTGATTATCGTATATATTTGCTTTAATTATAGCTAACTTTTGGAAGCTTAACGAACGGTATTATGAAAATCCCAAATAAAAAGAAAAGACGATATCTTATTTCAACTGGGATATTACTTTTTCTATTTTATTGGTTTTCACTTCCTGAGAAACTATTTGATAAACCCACCTCATTGGTTATACAAAGTAATCAAGGCTCCTTACTTGGTGCTCGAATTGCCAAGGATGGGCAATGGCGATTTCCAAAACTTGATAGTGTTCCTGAGAAATTTAAACTCAGTATTATCAATTTTGAAGATCGGTATTTCTATCATCACCCAGGAGTTAATCTTTTCTCTCTTTTTCGGGCAGCATATCAAGATATTAAAGCACGAAAAATTGTAAGTGGAGGAAGCACAATATCCATGCAGTGCATTCGTATGGCTTATGATAACCCGAGTCGAAATATCTACCAAAAAGTAAAAGAAATCATATTGGCTACTCGGCTTGAATTGCGTTATAGTAAAGATGAAATCTTAAACTTATACGCATCAAACGCACCCTTTGGAAGCAATGTGGTTGGTTTAGAAGCTGCCTCATGGCGATTTTTTGGACGGCAACCCTCAGAACTATCCTGGGCTGAAGCGGCAACCTTAGCTGTTTTGCCAAATGCTCCTGCATTAATTTACCCAGGTAAAAATGAAGGGAAGCTTCGCATAAAGCGTAACCGGCTACTTCATAAGTTAATGGAACGCAATATTATCGACTCTCTAACCTATAGTCTTTCCATTGAAGAGGAGCTCCCAACTAAGGTTAAACCTCTGCCAAATCTTGCTCCGCATCTATTAGAGCATATTCAAAAACAAACTTCTGGGGTGCAGCTGAAAACCACTTTAGATTTTGATTTGCAAAAAAAGTGCAATCAAATACTAAAGAAAATGGCTACGAAGCTTCGTTCCAATAGAGTCTATAATGCAGCCATTATTGTTGTGGAGGTAGAAACTGGAAATATTTTGGCTTATATTGGAAATAGTCCACCACCGAATGATGGTCAAGACCACGGAAACTATGTGGATGTAATTCAAGCTCGTAGAAGTTCGGGTAGTATCTTAAAACCATTGCTTTACGCTTATTTACTTCAGGAGGGAAAAATCCTGCCAAAAACCATGATTCCAGATATTCCTACTGAGATAAGCGGATATCAGCCAAAAAATTTCAACCAAGATTATTCTGGAGTAGTACCTGCCGACAAAGCTCTTCAGCGCTCTCTTAATATTCCTGCAGTGCGCGAGCTACAAATGTATGGATATCCACGTTTTCATTTACGTTTAAAGGAAGTTGGGTTCACTACACTTGACCGCTCTGCCGATCATTACGGATTAACTTTAATTTTAGGTGGAGCTGAGGTTAAACTTTGGGACTTGGCCAAAGTTTATTCAAGTATGGCACGGGTGCTTAATCACTATCATATTGATGCATATGATAAAACTGATTGGCGTGATCCACAGTATCTTCCACAGAGAAAAATCGAACAGAAAAAAGGAAAAATTTTGGATGCCACATCGATTTGGTTCACCTTTGAGGCTATGCGAAATTTAGAACGACCACAAAACGAAAGTGGATGGAATCTATTCTCGTCAAGTCGAAAGATAGCATGGAAAACAGGTACTAGTCATGGCTTTCGTGATGCATGGACAATTGGTGTTGACCCCAAATATTTGGTAGGAGTTTGGATAGGGAATGCAGATGGTGAAGGTCGTGCAGGAATGACGGGTATAAATACTGCAGCTCCTTTAATGTTTCAGATATTTGATCTATTACCAAATACGCAATGGTTTAATAAGCCTCAATTAGAAATGCTTAAATCTGAAATATGTGTAGTGAGTGGATTCCGAGCGGGTCCAAATTGCCCAGAAGTGCGTCAAGAGTATATTCCCAAAAAAGGAACATCTAGCCGACTTTGCCCTTATCACAAATTGATTCATTTAGACGAAAGCGGAAGCTATCAGGTAACGAGTCATTGCGAGTCTGTAAGTAAAATGCAACATCGAAAAATGTTTGTATTGCCTCCTACTCAAGCTTGGTATTATAAACAGCAACATCCAGAATATATCTCGCCTCCACCCTTTAGACCCAATTGCTTAGGCACAACTTCTTTCTCTATGGAAATGATTTACCCCAAGTCTGGAGCCCATGTTTTTATCCCCAAGGAACATAATGGTAAACGTGGAGCTGTGGTTTTTCAGGCCTCCCATAAACAAGATAACATGAAAATTTACTGGCATCTTGATCAGAAATATATTGGCTTTACGCAAGGGCTACATCAAATGAGCTTGAGCCCTAAAAAAGGAAGGCATCAACTGAGCCTCGTAGATGAAAATGGAGATAATATTCGTATTTGGTTTTGGGTAGAAGGTTAGCGAGGGCAGAGCTTGAACTGTTTATTTGGGCAGCTTTAAGCGTTTGCATAAAAATCAATGTGTGTAGATGCTTTGGGTTTGCATTATTCTTTAATGAATTTCTTATTAAAGACTGCTCCATTTCTCCCTGTTACGCTTACAAAATAAACACCTTTACTATAATTACTTACATCAATATTTACTAAATATTTATTAAATGTTTTATTCAATATTTCTCTTCCATTAATATCATAAATAACCACCTTTTCTACTTTTTCTCCCTGTTGGTTAATTGCTATTTGTATTCTGTCTA
>Ga0164315_10003163_pt1 | contig 12731 bp, 27 predicted proteins | sample GuaBasSedimGuay6_FD_113737 | JGI IMG/M metagenome (GOLD analysis project Ga0164315, IMG submission 113737) | Subseafloor sediment microbial communities from Guaymas Basin, Gulf of California, Mexico - Guay6, Core 4569-2, 0-3 cm | ecosystem: Environmental > Aquatic > Marine > Hydrothermal vents... | reverse complement strand
TCACTTACCTGCCAGTTTAAGGTTCCGTGCCCTTTTCCTTGCACGCTTCGCTTCAGCCTTATCCATTTTCTCTTTGCGTTCACTTTCAGTCTGAGGGTCGGCTACCACAGAAGGCTTGTGGCAAGGTACACGCCCACTACGAGCACCCATATACCCATCTAGGTGATAAGGTAACTCCATCACACTACTCACCGCCACAGCCAATCCCATGCCCATTATAGCACGGGCAGCATCGGCACTGGCTTTGGTTCCATCACCCACAATTAACACTTCTGGTTTATCATTATCCATATCAACCCCACGCTTGTCTGAGTAACCGTTCATCTACATAAGCCATCATTTCTTGCTCACGCTCATCCCACAGTACACTGTCCATGTCAATGGTACGCTCAACATCCCTCATGTAATGCCTATATTGTTCAAGTATCCATGTAGGGAAGGGGGCATCACTGACTATCGCAAAGTCATACAATCTGCCACCCTCAGTGATATATTCGCACGGGTGCAGTTGATCCAGCATTTCATTTGTGTATTCAACATCCATATTAACGCCCCTCCTCACACTCACCACACAAGTGATCTGCACCGTATGCGTCACCCACATAGGTTCTGTGTTTGCACAGGTCACCCGGAGTGGTATGCCACCCCTGTGGATACTGGGCGGTCAGCTTGTCCATACACTCATCGCATATCAAAAGCTGTCCATGAACACCAGTGGTTCCACAACGGCTTTCAACTTCCTTGTACCCGTACCCTCGCTCAACAAATTGAATCACAGTATTCTTACAAGTCATAGTTGCCTCCTATCTGGCGTAGGTAGCCAGTTTCATAATGGTGCCGAAGTATGGTGCTAATGCGGTGAAGATCACGCCACCCATTGCCATAAAAAAGAACAGTAAACCTTTTGTACTCATCGCGGTACCCCTAATTGTTGCGAGCTTGGCTGTATGCCCTGCCCTATTGTTATATGTATATATACCATAAGGACTAACAATTGTCAACATATAGATGTACCTCACATTAACTTAGATTTGCTTTGCTTCCAAGTCAGTCACCCGTTGCATCAATTCCTTTTCACGCTGTATGAGCCGTTCCTCACGCAGGGTAAGGCACAGTTCTTTGTCAAGCAAGTGTTCTGCCTTGTTGCACAACTCACCCACGATGTGAAGCCCTGCTGACAGGTGTTTCCTGCAATGACGACCCCACACATATTTTTCATCAAGGAATGGTATTTCACCCCTTCCTCCATGTACCCACCCTTCGACCAGTTCATCATCCATATGCAGCGATGAAGATGCACTCATCAATTCGTCAAAGGCATCACGCAGAGACTCACCACCAACTACAGTTCTTGCTTCACTCATAATCGTACCCCCTAAAAATAATTAGGGGCGAGGCATCAGTGCCCCACCCCCTTAGAATGTGGGCTTAACTAAGCCCTAAGATTGCCAGTACATGTTCGGTAAACAGAGGCTTACCCTTAGCCTCATCAAAATGTGGACCATCACCCGCTTCCCAATCACTGAGTGTATTTTCAATGTCAACAGTCGAATATTTGAGTGACACAGCATACTGGATGATTAAGCACAGATCACTGTAATCACCAGGATCCATCAGGTTGTATGGCTTATCAGCAACAACGATTGCCTGCATAATATCACAGGTCGGTGGGTTGAATACCAATTTGTGATCGGTTTGCCCGAGTTCATACCGTATCATATCAAGTACAGATGTCATAATGTTACCCCTAAATGAAGATTGTTGGCTCATGCCCTGTCAAACTGTATAATGGTATATATACCATACAGACTAACAACTGTCAAGCATTAGATCACTACCTGCACTCTCATTTTCATATAAGCCTTGACCATTTCTGTAAGTAACGAGTCCTTGCACTCTGTACTATAGATTTGTACTGCAATCCTGTGTATCACCTTGATCCGCTGTATGTGTGTGCTGAACTGGTAAGGTGGAAACATTTACAATCATCACAGAAGTACACTCTCTTAACACGGGCGTTCCATTTTTTCTGCTTTCTCAATGCCTTCTTTGCACTGCTTTCTGACCAATACTTAATCTTTTCACAAAGAACAAAACCTATTCCAATAATCATATCCATACCTCATTATTTTTTGAGTGGGGCGAGGTAGTATTACCTCACCCCGTACAGATTAAATCAGCCCTGTATCATAAGCCAGACACCGTGCTTGGCAAATTGTGAATGATCTGATTGCATCACGCATATCATTTAAAGACATGATGTGTGCGTTTACATAATCGTTTTGACGAAGGTTACGCAGTGCCATTGACCATTCTTGAAACTGAGCCTTGGTCAAATCCCTACGGTCAGGGTGACTGATGTTGGCACGATCATCAACTGTTACCTTACGCTTAAGAACCTTGCGTACTGTGTGAGCCTTGATTGTTTCGATCACCTCACCGTGAGTGATAACACGAATGATTTCACCTGCCCTGCGTGTGAGAGTTGTGGTCTGATTTTGCATACTAAGTACCCCTATTTTTAGATTGTTGGGCTTATGCCCTGCTAAATTGTATAAGTGTATATATACCATAAGGATCAATACCTGTCAACAGGTAAGATCACTGAGTATTCTTCAACTTATTGAACTCACCCAGTGTAATCTTGACAGGATACCCATACATCCTAATGCCAGGAACAATGGCTACACCCTTTTTAAATCTATATACTTCACCCTGTGGGCACGTCTTGACACCAGTGAATCCCTTGAATTTCATAACTTAATCCCCTTAAACAAATGAAGGGGCAGATCACAAGTGACCCACCCCCCTAAAGACTACTCACCCTGTGGGTAATCTACCTCACCATCATCGTTGTGACCATACTTCAACAGGTCATTCAATTCCTGCATGTGTAAGTCAAGGATTTCAAACAGTGTACCGTTCGTATCATACAGTGTCGTTTCTTTCAACAACTCACGGGCTTTATTGATCGTTTTCAATTCATGTTGCCAAGCGTTCTTGTCATACTCGTGTACTTCAGCCATAATCATATCCCCTTAAATGAAATTAGGTGAGTGCCAAACGACACCCACCCAGTTACCTACTCGTTAATACCTGCTTCAAGGTCACCCAGTCTGCATGAAGCAAAGCCAATGAAACCATCAATCGCTTCTTTGATTTGCCCCAAGGTAATTGAAACACCTTCGTCACCAAAACCTACCCCAACTGAATCAGGATCCTCAAAGTTACTAACCTGTTCAAGCAACAACTTCGCTGAGTTCAAATAGGCTTGGTCAGCAGAAACAGCTTCAATACTTTCAACATTAAGATCTTGCATAATGTACCCCTAAATTAAATGACGAGTGAAGCCTCACGCCTCACCCAATGTATAATGGTATATATACCATACAGATAAGCACCTGTCAATGCCTTAGAACACCCCATTCATTATAGATTTACAATACCCGTAAGCATACCCGTCAAGATCCCTTACTTCATTAGGTATAACGATCCAGTACACCTCACCCCTACAGACCACCTCATGCACATCAGCAGTAAGTCGTGAGTAATCAATCTCAACATCCCTATTTCGATCAAAGGTAGCATAAGCAAAGACACCCCACCCTAGCACCACACTCGCCACTACACTCACAATAAACTTCTTCATAATTATTCTTCCTCATAAGTATTAACCATTTTGACCAACTCTTCCATATCAACATCCACTTCCAATACATCAACACCACCATCAGGCCAGTACAATAAGATATGTTCATCTCTAATCAACCGTTCTTGCAGTATCAACTCATCAGAACAGTCAATACCTGTACCATCCATAAAGAACGCATACTCATAGGTATCTACATTAAGCACACATTCTTGAGCAGTACCCTCTTCCAATGCACTCAGCACTCGTTCACTCAACTTCCTCATGGTAACCTTGTACGACCCCCAACTCAATTCTTCACCGTACAACTCACGACCAGCCACCCACGCTGCCTTCCTCACACGCCTTTCAAAGCTGATCTGCTTATACACACCACCTATCAATTCCATATCAACCCACCTTAATCATATCTTCATGTAAAGTAATCTGACCCCGTGTACCCTCATTGATCCACCGCCCTACCTCATCGACCCCTGCATCACACGCATTATGATCCGTTGTCCACCCTCCCCCTATCATACCACCAATAGTATCAAGGGCACGCTCCTTACTGGCATACACGCCTACCAACTCGTATTGAATACCAAGCACCTGACCAATCACGACATATACTATCTTACTCTTTGTACTCATAATTTCACTCCTTAAAGGTTTACTGAATGAACGCCTAAACAACAATGGTATATATACCATACCGACCTACCTATGTCAATATAAAGAACACTACCCACATCCACCCACATTCTTAATATACATCCCACTTCCTACCCTTACCTCATTTTTGCTCCAAACTCTATATACTTTCATCACCAAGATTAACAATAAACATTCTACTAATCATTCTACTAAACATTTCTACATAAACTCCCATTGCCCTTATTCTATTAGTATTTACAACGACTATTGCTTTACATACCACCTTATAGAATACATACAGGTACACATACAGAAAGTTCATTACTATTGAGTCCTCCCTAACAGATGCTGGATCAGGAGTGCTTCGCAGAGGGTGTTCCTTAATAGATGGTTTACTAAGAGGGTGCGTATTAAAGGAAGTAAGAGTTATTGTGGTTCTGTTCCGTTGCTAGTGTTATGTGGTGTTGGGTGGTTATAAAGACAGGTTATAACGATTAGCACCCTTGGCTATCTCTTGGGAAAGACTCGTGAAATACTACACTTTACCCCTATGCGTCTGGTGTTTACACTCATGTCGGGGTATTTACCCCTATGCGTCGCCCAAAACCATACTCACCCACATAGAACCGTGGTAAAATAGGCGTGAATTAGTCGTAAAACGATCAAATGTAACGATTATTGACTCAACAGCACTCTATTTGGGGTATTTGACAGGTAATACGATTGATTTAAAGGCGTTTAACGATGCCCTGACGCTATTTGGACAGGTATTGGCATACTATGGCATACCCAACGCCTTAAAACGCTCGTAAGGGCTTCGTAATGAGTTCAAGTATGAGGTACGATCGGGGTGAGGGTAAAAATAAAAGGGGCAGATGCAGAAGCACCCACCCCATATTGATTAGTCTTTGAAGATTACATTGAGTATTAAGTACAGAAACACAAAAGCCATACGGCATATCCCCTTGTTTGGATTCATAGGTAACGGCATATCCCCCACCCCCTATTGGGGCAGGGGCTACTCTATGCCACCCTATGCCAGAGGTACACCCTGTGCATTGTACTCTGCCCTGAAGGAAGTTTGCACTGTTTCATTCAACACTGCGAGGTGCTTTGCCAGCTTACTTGCCAGACCCTTGGGGTTTTTGTGTACATTCTTCAGCCGTGACACAAGCCCACCGTGCGAGGTAGCCTTGGTTGCCATCCACTTCACATGGTCAGCCACACGCTTACAGGACTTGCCGTATGCCAGTGGGTCAGACTTACGGGTACTTGCCCCGGACAGCCCCATTACCAGACCGTTCAGTGTGGTGTTGCCTGAGAGAATGTTCATGTCGATGATGCCACCCTGCCCCTTGATAAGATGACCAAATGGCGTATGCTTGCCGTCGTTACGCAGGGTATTGCCACCGACCAGCTTGGTGATTTCAGCCACAGCGATGGCACTGGGTGCGAGCTTGGGTGCGTTGATAGCCCCTGCAGAACCATAGCCTTTGTTGATGCCGTAAGAAAGCTCAAGTGGGTTACTTTTGGTAAGATCTTTCATTGTACTACCTCCTAAAATGATAAGTCGGGGTTAATGAGCCTTATGCCCTGCCCCATTGTTATATGTATATATACCATAAGGAGTAATGGGTGTCAACACATAGATGCACTTAGTTTTGGTTGGAGTTAAAATAATTTTCAGCATAGACTATGGAGTTTATTAGCTTCTGGCATTAAGATCAGCATCAATCCAATAGTTAGATCGTACACCCTCCCAGCATACGACTAACGATCGTGCAGCATGATACCCCCCGATAGTCCCCTGTTTCAGACTACCGATCTGTACAATATAACCCACCCCGACGCCTGAACTACTACAATACAGATGTGCGTAACAGACTGTAATCATTACATTCAACTCCACCAAACCCCATAGGGGTGAAAACAAATAGACACGATAGCATATTGATCATAAAAATAGGGGGAACAGCATCATGGCTATACCCCCCTAATTAGATCAGGCTACTGCATTATTGGCATAGAATGATGCAGCCAACTCCCTGCTGGCTGTTAAATCATCATAAGCATCCTCAAGGCATATCTCACTATCACACCTTGGACAATCAGTAATAGCAAAGTTTAATACTTCTTGATCAGACAACTGTACCAACTCACCACATTGACATTCTACTTCCATCATAATAGTACCCCTATATCCAGTGTTTAATAACGGGTGGCCTTCTAAATGAATAGCCACCCCCTTTGATCTATTTGGTTACACCATACCAGCAGTCGGTACCAATGTTGCACCACACTTCACAATCTAATCTGTTGTAATCAACATAATCAGCAATCCACTTAACCAACAGTGGGTGACGGTTGTATAGATACAAGCCCTTCATCATGTGCACCTGATCCCGTAAAAAATCAAACTGTGACTTGATCCGCTCAAATGAGCAATCATCATCAAGGATTAAGGTTTCACTATCATCAATCCATGTGGTAAGTGTAAGCAGGTCAGTAAGATCTTCATCAAGTGATTGCCCTTCTTGCATAACAAACCAGTAACCATTTCCAAGTAAATCAGTCATAATGTAACTCCTAAGCTGTGCGGTAGCGTTGTGCCCCACTGATATATGTATAGTAACCCACCCACAGTCGTTTGCAAGTAAAAACAACATCTTAAATATTTAATACTACTCGTACATCCATACCCCTATATATCCCTCTGTTAGGATTGGCAATATTCGTGATGTGTCCCTCCCCATGGATCGCCAGCATAGAAACCTAATCAGTCTTCAGCATGGAGATCTTTTTGAGTCCAGCATAGCGATCGGCCTCCCAGATAGTCCCCCTTATCCGAGTTTTCCGATCGGCCAGCATAGCCTCCCCCTATACACGATCGGGCGTAACGAATGACCACCTCACCGATCGGCCACCCAGTAAAGGCACCGAATACGATTGATAATATGACCGATCGGCTAAATGGTACAATCACCGATCACGAACACTTAAATGTGACCGATTGCTTTTTGTACCGATCTGCTTATGTCATACTGAAAAACTGAATGATACTGGTATGATATGTTATATATGCCCTAAAACGCCTAAAATGCCCTATACAAGCTGTTTTCATGCTATGGTATGTTATGGTACATAAAACTAATATACTACGCTTAAAAGCCCGATTTATCCGGTTTCTGGTATGGTTTTCATTCCAGTACAAACAACAATGGGGAAAACCGGATATACCAGTTTTCCCCATATACGCCTATGCAATCCGGTTTATTGTGCTACCAGCTTATAGCATGTATCAATACTTGCAGGTATATCACAGAAACAATCAATACCAATATTGCCTAATAAGGGTATTGCCAAAGCAATTAATTCCGGTGTTGTGTACTTCTTTTCAGCGTCAAATAGTTCCCTGACATCAATTACAGTAAATGGGTATTTACACCATTCAGTACTTTCAAGCATACAATCCGGTGTAAATGGTGATGCATCAATATTGCCTATAAAATTGCTGCTATCAGTAAACACAATTCCATTATCAATGGAAACCGGAAAATCAGCTTTAATGTCAAGAATCACCATTTTTCCGCTATAACAATCATTATCGAATATTGCTACTTTCATAATTTTTTCCTATTTAAGTTAAACGGGAAAACCAGATTTATTCCGGTTTTCCCTTTATACGATTAAATGTAAACTTTACTGAATGTTTGATTTGATGAATCATACTCAAAATTGTATTTTAACCAATTACAGAATAAACCGTTTTTCTCATATGTTCCATGTCCGGTATTCCTTGTGAAAGAAAATCCATGAAAGATATTCCAGTAAAATCCTTTGTTCCCGTTATTCAATGAAAGAGAAAATCCGGTTTTACTCCATTCAAGTTTATGTCCGGTTCGGGCATGATAAAAACTCGTTAATGTCAATACTGCTAAAACAATTCCGTGCCCGTTGTTTCCGGTTTCTACTGAATCAAATATTATTCGTTTCATAATGTCTTTTTCCTTTTTGGTTGTTTGGTTAATAGGAAAAACCAGATTTTTCCGGTTTTTCCTTTATACGGTTTATGCCTGATTTTCTGGAAAAATCATTTTCAATATATAATACAGAATTATCATTTCCATTATATCACCATTCCGGTTTTGTCGATGTACTGAATACCGGATATTTCCTGTTCTTCACATATCAGGCATATTTCCTGTAATTCCGGTGTATCTGAAAATGCTATCATGGTATCAATTAATTCAAGTGATGATTTAATATCATTGTTTATAATTGCCTGATTTATTGCTTTTCTAGTAGTCATAATATTTGTCCTTATATGGTTGTATATGGTTTGTTTTGTCCGGTTGTGTAGCCTGATACCTTTTACAGTATCAGGCTATTGTATAGGCTAATTTAAGCCTGATTTATTCCTGTTTTTATACAGTACCGAAAATTGAGAATAACTACCTTTTATTTGAGTAGCAAGTGATTCAAGCAATTCAGCAAGTTCACTTCTTTTACCGGACAAACCAACCTTTTCAAGGCGTGAACCAAAACCGCCATGGCTATCATTCAAGGTATTGCTACACCATACAATGTGCTCACAAATTCTCTTTGCGAGAACAGCACGAAAAGTGCTATTTGCGTATTTTATCCGGTCATTCTCGACTACCTTCAAACCTGAATTACTCAAATCAGCTATAAAGTTTTCAATGGAATGAACTTTACCGGAAAAAATTGTTTCATCAATAATTCCACCTTTACAGTTAGCTTTGTGGCCGAAACCTGTCAGGTTATCAGTACCGGACTTTCCAGCAATAGCAGTGATACCTTGACAGGCTATTGCTATTTCATTCAGTTTCGGAGAATTAACAGCACCGGATATTTTTACATTTCCATACTTCAATTCGATACTTTGTCCGGTTGTAATGTTAGTTTGATTTTTCATAATGTCTTTTTCCTTTTTTAAAGTTTTGCAAGTGAACTTATTTCCCTTGCTGATGAATATTAACTTATTCCGGTTTGATATTTATTGCAAGGCTAAAAAGCATAATAAATGAAATAATATCACTTTATATATTCTTTTCTTTTATCTTACTGTTTTTCCGGTGTTTTTTCATGGTCGTTTTTTGGTCGTTTTGCCTGGTACCAGAAAAAACCCGTTTTTCCTACCAGTCAAAAACCATACCAGTACAAAAAAGGGGGAGGTATAGTCAAACCTAAAAACAGGGGGGTCGGGTTACTCACTGTGCAACTTTTTTTAGAGGTGCTGTAGTATTCAACTTAGAATACTCACTCAGAACTTTTTTTAGACCACCCGTAGTATTCAAGACACCCTATTATAGATACCCCTAGATGTTTCCGGCCGACCTCCCCCACCCGATACAAGTACTAGATACTCCCACACTACGACTTATGTAGTATTTTATACTTAACCCCCTCAAGACGTACCCCACCTTGAACCCACCCCATACCCTACGGATCATTGCCTAGATCACTGCTGTAGTATTTTTGTTGTGCTTTTTACTTGACAGATACCATAGGAAGATATATGCTTATCACATAATGAAGGGGAAGGCTTCGCCTTACCTTGTGAATGGAATAAGTAGATATAACCTATTAGATACCCTCAAGGCAAAAGTAATGAAAGTTTCAGCACGAATTAATGGTAGAGTGACGAGTGTTACTGTGAGGAACAGTATATGTGCGTTGCATTATCTGATCTGTAGTGAAGATGGGAAAGATGCTTATGATCATGTGTTGGATACTTGTCATGGGATTATTGATACATGGGCAGGAGATACAGGTAAAGGACTCTCAAGTTATATTACGGATAAAATGGTTGAAGACCTGCTTGAGGATACCGAGCAGGAACAGTACCTTGCTCTTATTACTGAGTTGAACTAATGAGGAAACTTAAACGACGTATACCATCGAAGCGGGAACGGTTGAAGATTGAGGCCAAGGTTGAAGGAGACCTGCCTGATAATATCTCTGTGCCTGAAGGTGGACCCCAGATCATTAAGCGGTACCCACAACAGAAGTGTGTTGTAGAAGGGTGTGAATTATACGCTGTAGGGAAAGGGGATGTATGTAAGAAGCATGGTGGTGACCCCATCATACGAGAGAACCTTGTACCCTCTGAGAAGCTGCCTTCATGTATTGTGGGAAACATATACGACCCTGCTTATCACCCCATTACCTTTATTGAGATGGCAAGGGAAGGAGGCAGTGAAGTGGAAATAGCTGCTGCCTTTGAGATCAGTGTGCACACGATGCGTACTTGGTCTGAGAAGTTCTCTGAGTTTAACTCTGCATACGAAATAGGACAGGCCATGCATGAAGCGTGGTGGTTGAAGCAAGGAAAAGATAATTTAGATAACCGAGGCTACAATGTTGGATTGTTTAAGTTCCTCACTGGGAACAAACTTGGTTATTCAGAGAAGATGGAAAGTAAAAACCTTCACGTACATGCAGGAGTGCTTCAAGTTCCTGGGACTGTAAGTGAAGATGACTGGGAGAAGAAACATGCCTCGGAGAATTAAAGGAACATCCCTTAAAGGCCGTAAGGTTCGTGATTTAGAAACTGGAAAGTTTTACACAACGAAGGGGTACGTTTCATGTGCCCGTAAAGGCCGACTACAATTCATTCGACAAAAGGATGAGAAACTTGCCTCCCTGAAGAAAGCTACCAAACAATCCCTAACCCCTACTGGAATAAAAAATAGGAGTATTGCTTATGCAACCAGTACCCCTGAGATTAAAGCTGCCAGGAAGCAGAGGGTACTGGACAGACTTGGTTGGGATAACCCAGAAGCTGTAGCCAGACGTTTGCTTTCAGACCGTAACCAACACGCCAGCAAGACTATTGTGGTTGATGGTCAAGAATGTACCTTTCGTGAATCAGATTGTGTTGGTGACGAATTAGGAATAGTTTATATGAACTGTGAACGTGAACCTTCTGTTGGTGTGAGTGTCGTATAAATGGGATCAAGTCAGAACATAATTTGGACACCACATCCAGGGTCGCAGGTACAATTCCTTGAGTGCCCCGTACACGAAGTACTGCTTCATGGTAACCGTGGTGGTGGTAAGACTGATGTGCTCCTCATGGACTTCCTTCAACACGTTGGCCTTGGCTATGGTGCGGAATGGCGTGGCATCTTGTTCAGGGAAGAGTATACACAGCTTACCGATGTTATCAACAAGAGTAAAAAGTGGATATCACAGATTTTTCCTGGAGCCAAGTACAATGGAAGTGAGCATAAGTGGACATTTCCAGATGGGGAACAGTTATTTCTGAGATACATGCGTGTCGCAAGCGATTATTGGAACTATCATGGTCATGAATACCCTTGGATTGGTTGGGAGGAATTAACCAACTGGGCAACTGACGAATGTTATAAGTCAATGATGTCCACAAACCGTTGTTCAGACCCTAACGTACCAAGAAAGTATCGTTCAACCTGTAACCCTGCTGGTCCAGGACATGGATGGGTTAAGCAGCGATTCATTGATGCTGTTGACCCACTTCAAATATTCCACGATGACGAAACTAAGAAAGGAAGGGTGCACATACCCTCAAGGCTTCAAGAAAATGAAACACTCCTTGCAGCAGACCCTACATACGTCAACACAATTCTTGCTTCAGCCCAAGATGACCCCGTTAAATACAAGGCGTGGGTACTTGGTAGTTGGGATATCATCGCTGGTGGTTTCTTCACTGATCTTTGGGATCCTGCTGTACACATCTTGCCCTACTTTCCGATTCCCCGCACATGGGATGTGATCAGGAGCTTCGATTGGGGTTCCTCTAAACCATGGGCTGTCACATACATTGCTGAGAGTAATGGTGAACAACCCGATTGTGAGTATGAACTTCCGTACTTTACAAAAGGATCAGTAGTTATTATAAATGAAGTGTATGGATGGACTGGAACAGTCAATGAAGGTGACCGTGCTACTTCACAGCAGATCGCAGAAAGGGTGCTAGAATTAGATGCAGCAATTGAGAGAGAATTTGGTTGTAAAGTTCGGTCCGGACCTGCAGATACAAATATCTACGAAGTTCGTGATGGTACCTCTATTGGGTCGAATATGGCTACACGAGGGCTCCACTGGAAACGAGCCTATAAAGGTAGTGGTAGTCGAGTTGCAGGTTGGTCACTCATAAGGACTATGCTTGGGGCAGCAAAAAGAAAAGACCCTGAAGCTGCTCATCTATATTTTTGTGATAGGGCACGGCACCATATCAGAACTCTGCCTTTAATGCAGACAGATGACAAAAAGCCAGAAGATATTGACACGGACTTGGAAGATCATGCCATGGATAGTATGCGGTATGGCCTCACAAGAAAACTTACTAAAATGAAACGCAGAAAAGTGAGATATTAACATGGCGATCAAAAAAGGAAATGAGGTCTTTAAAGGACAGCAGACCATCACTGAGAGTTCTGAC
>Ga0164315_10003160_pt1 | contig 12744 bp, 11 predicted proteins | sample GuaBasSedimGuay6_FD_113737 | JGI IMG/M metagenome (GOLD analysis project Ga0164315, IMG submission 113737) | Subseafloor sediment microbial communities from Guaymas Basin, Gulf of California, Mexico - Guay6, Core 4569-2, 0-3 cm | ecosystem: Environmental > Aquatic > Marine > Hydrothermal vents... | reverse complement strand
CATTTTTTTGTCTGATATGGCTGAAAAATTCATCTGTCACCTCCGCTTTCTTAGGTTGAGGATTATGAAGAAAATACGGATAAAGTCTTTGTCATAAAAATATGATCCCCCGGTTTATGAAAAAGCTCATAATTCTGTTTGTGAAATTCTTTCCATGTGTTGCCAAAAACATGACGCTCTATCTTGTCCGGGAATCCCCCACTTTTCGCGCCGGATTTCCTGCAACTATCGCATAAGCCTCTACATCATTGGTAACCACACTGCCAGCGCCGACAACCGAACCCTTTCCGATTGTCACCCCCTTTAAAATGACAGACCTTGCCCCGATAAAGACGTCATTTTCAATTTTGACTGGTTTTGCAATCGCCTCAAACGCCTCTGACATCCTTTTCTCAGGGTTAATGGGATGGGCATCGTTGTCAGTGATCATAGCACCACTTCCAATCAAAACATTATCACCAATGTCCACATTTGCAGCGGATGATATTGTTGCTCCTGAAATTCCGACGTTATTGCCTATTGTTATTCGTGATTCCGGTCGCAATGTTTTTATTGTGACCGGTTGAAACACACCCAGGGAATTATGGCGTGGATTGCTACATGCAACAAAGCTTTTTCCGATAGAGACGGATCCTCTTCTTCGGGTTTGTATCAGTGGAAGCCCCCAAAATCGCCAATCACTCTTCCTTCTGAGACCTTTCAACCAGCAAAAAATCAGGTCTCTGGGCAAGGCCCAGGAGTAGAGCAAATCTGATATGGCCATTTTCTGCTTTTTGCTAAGCCTCTTTCTTATAAAATTAAGAAAAGCGTAGTATTTGTTCATAAGTTTCTATATATATTTTAGAAATAGCGTTAAAATTAAACTCTTCATGGGCTCGCTTCCAAGCTCGTTCTGATAATTGTTTCCTAATATCCTCGTCTGTGAGCATTTCATGCATGGCCTCACCTATTCTGAGAGGGCTGGTAACATCAGCAAGTTTTCCTGCCTTGCCATAGTCTAACAGCCATGGGACAGCCCCGCTCTCACTGCCCCCTATGACAGGAAGTCCCTTTGCCATAGCTTCAAGTACCGTCATTCCGAAAGACTCTTCCAAACTCGGATGTATGAGAATGTCAGCTTCCTTTTCCAATATTCGGAGAAGGTTTTTATGCGTTACGCGACCAAGGAACCTCATGTTCTTCTTAACATCAAGTTGGCTGGCCATATGTGCCAGTTTGCAATCTTCATCAAGACCCTGTCCCATAAATATGAATTTGCAATCTGGCACTGTGTCCTTTATACGAGAGAATGCTCTGATGATCGGTGCCACATTCTTAAGTCGCCCCGTGTCTCCCGTGACAGCGAATGTGAGGCTGTGAGCAGAATCGGAGGTTTTGGGCTTTTGCGAGAATATGCTTTCTGGCAGTGCGTTTGGTATAAGAAAGGTCTTCTTCGCGTTCAGATCATATCTGCTCCTGTAACATTCTTCCATATAGGGGGATGCAAAAGAAAGATACTTGATCCTGGGGATAACATACCTGGCAAAACAATACCGGAACAAACGGTAGGGGCTCATCGTCATCAGCAGGATAACCCATGGATCGTCACGAGCTGTTATCAGACAAGGATATTCAGACCCTAAGCCAGCCAGGGCAAACTCATACGTCCAATGTGCGTGTACGATATCCGGATTTGCCAAATTTATGGCTCGTCGCATCTCCCTTACTTCAATTCGATAAGCATCTAAGGTGAAAAGATATTTTTTACGACGAGGTGTAATCCATATCGCAAGATTATTCGTTCGCCAGACCTCGGTACTGCTCACATGGCAAGAAGAAGTCACGATGTGTACTTCACATCCTGTGTTGCGAAGGCAACGCGCCAAAAGGCCTCCCATCTGCCAATTATAGCCATGTGGCATTTTTTCGCCATCAGGTATGATGTCACGCAGAGAGTCTATATCCACGGGCATGCAGAGAACAATTCTCATTTTTCATTCTCCTCAGCTTTTGGAATCCCAATCCAATCTTTTTTACCTAATATTTTGTCATATCTCATTTTATGAGCTGGTTCTCTCCGGCCTCTCCCCCTCTTTGGAAAAGGGGCGATCGGAGTGTTCTGAGCATTTTCAGCTCACTGTTTCAATCCTGGCAAAGCGATAAGTGCTTGCTCTGTAATTTTTTCACAGATCACAAATAGCCGTATTAGCTACATAATTCTTTATAATACTCAATTGTTGCAGCAGCATTTCTTTGAATGCCATATTTATGTCCGACATGTTTGTTCGCATTCTGAACGTACCTGCCATATTCATCCTGATTCATTTTGTAAAAACTGGATATTGAATCAGCCAAAGCTCCGACATCCTTTTCCGGCGAAAGCAGCCCTGTATCCCCATGTGTCACCTCATCGGGTATATCGCAATGGGTGGTTGAAATCACTGGCATCCCGGTCGCCTGGGCATCCAAAAGCACTACAGGTGCCCCACCCTCGCAATCCATATCCTCAGTGTAGCAACTGGGATGGATAAAAACATGATAGTCTTTCATAAACGCATGGAGATGCTCAAAGTCTATGGCATCAATGAAGGTAATTTTTTCTGCTGCCGGACTTTTTATCTGCTTTTGAAGTTCGGCTCTGATTCCCTGTCTGTCGGGTCCCACAAATGTCAGGGTCATATTCGGGCAATCCTGCAGGGCTCGGGTGAAGGCTTCAATGGCATATTTGTGGCCTTTTTTTCCGGTAAACGTTGCAATCTGCAAGAGCTTTAATTCCCCCGGCTTTTTGGTGCGGTTCCAGAAAGGAATTTGGCTCACATCCACCCCCAGACGGGAAACACGAATTTTTTCAGCAGGACATCCAATTTTTTGTAAAATTTTTGCACCGTGAGATCCTTCGCACAGGAACATGTCTGCCTCTTTAAAAAGACGTTCATATCGCTTTTTCCAGACAGGCCGGAGGAACGGAAGGTGTTCGTAGTCCATTCCGTAAAATGATACGACATGGGGAATTTTCAGCCGCTTTGCAAGATTCAGATATCGCCACCCTGTGGGGGCAAAATGAGAGTGCATGATATCGCATCTTCCGCATGTTTTTTCGATATAACAGGGATAAGATTTCAAAATATAAGATATGAGCTTATTTAAAATCCGTATCCATAATCGCTTTTGGGGATTCTCAATTTGTTTTAAGGGAAATTCAAGATAAGTGAATTTTCCCGGGTAAAAATTGCAACGCAGAAAATTGGCTGAAGCAACTACAATATCACAATCAGGCAGATTGTCTGTCAGTTGAAACGCCCAGTTCTCTGTTGTATGCAAATAGGAATTAAACAGATGTAACGCTCGAACCTTTTTCATCTCAGCTCCTTATCTTGGAAATGATCTAATTCATCCTTGCAGCTCTGATCACTTCATTTAATTGTTGCCTGTTGAACATCCATGTAATCACTCCGTACATTGCAATTCCTGAAACGGTAAGAATGGAAAGTTCCCATATTGCCAACAATTGTCCCGGTAGCAGGAATTGAAGAATCAGAAGAATGCTGAACATCAGCATACTGCAAACAAAAGGTCGCCACAGAACTGAGAGAAATTTCTGAAATCCTAATTCAATCAGCCGGAACGGGATGGCAAAGTTGGGATAAGCAAACACGATAAGAGAAACAAGGAAATACGTCCATGCGATCCCCATAATCCCCCATCTCATGCCAATGATGAAAGAGATGCTTGCAAATGTTCCTGTTGCAATTCCCCAGCGAAACATCCAGTCGGTTCTTCCTTTTGCCTGATAAATTGCTCCCACTGTCGAGCCAACCGACTGAATCATCCCCACAGGAGCCAAGATCATAAGCAAAGGAATTACAGAACTCCATTTTTCGCCGAATATCGAAAGTATGAATGATTCAGAAACAACCCATAATCCTGCCATCATGGGAAAGGTGATTAGAGCTGTGGAAAAACAAATTTTTAAATATACTCTGCGAAACCGCTCATTGTCATTTTGAATTTGGGAGAAAATCGGAAAGAGCACTCTGCCAATCACAGAAGTCACACTTTGCAGCGGATAGAGCATCAAGCGGTAAGCCAGGGTGTAATATCCCAAATCCTGCGCTCCCAGATAACGCCCGATAATGATATAGTCCGCATTTCTGGCAAAATAATTGAATATGCTGTATCCTGTCAGATTCAGGCTGTAAGAAGATATTGTTCGGATTTCCGAACAGGAAAAAGACCGGGAAGGCCGCCATTCAGAACTTATCCATAAACAAATTGTCAAGCAGATATTCCCCGTAATTGTCTGGCCAACCAAAGACCAGACCCCGAATCCTTTTGCCGCCATTGTTATTCCTATGATACTCCCGAACACAGCAGATATGATCTCTGATTTTGTCAGCATATCAAAACACAGCTTTTTCTGAAGCAGGGCATTTTGGACGATACTCAGTCCTGAAATAAAAAATGAGAAAGAAAGCACTCTTAAAACAAGGGTCAAACGGGGTTCATAATAAAACAGAGAAATGAGCGGAGCAATAAGCCAGGCAAGCCCCATCATTAAGACCCCGAAACCCGCATTCATCCAAAAAATGCTTGATATTAAGGTTTGGGAAAGATTCTGTCTCTGAATAATTGCGGCAGACGTTCCCAAATCCTTAAACAACTGCATAAAACCGATGACTACCGTTGCCATGCCGATCAAACCGTAATCAGAAGGATTTAGCAGGTGTGCCAGGATTGCAGTGACAACAAAACTTAATCCCTGCTTTCCGAACTGAGAAACTGATGACCATTTGATGCCGGATATTGTCAAATTACGAAGACTCATAATTTTCCTGTCATATTTTATTGACTCTGTTTTTTTATAAATTACAGATGAATTCATAATTTTTGAGCAATAATGCAATAACCAGCCGCAATTGAATCATCAAAATTCAATTTTTCAAGCAAAAGTCCTGTTAATTGAAGTGGAATTGTAACAACAGGATGGATCGGACCTAAAATTTTTGCAAACTTATAATTCAAAAGTTGCAACATCGTCAGCCAATATCCCGCTGTTGGTTTCAAAAAAATAATTTTCCATTTACCATAGTTATTAAACAGATAATTTAATCCGTATCTTGTAAATCTGAAAAAATCTCTCGGTGCCTCATGTAAATGCCATACAAAATTTGTTGTCAAATACAAATATCCGCCAAATTTCAGAACTCTGTAGAATTCTGAAAGCGTATGCGCCGGTTCTTCAATATGTTCAAACATCCAAGAACAACAGAGGTGGTCAACTGATGAATCCTTAAAAGGAATATTACCAGCATCTCCGACGACGTGAGGTCTGTTCTGACAAAGAAAATCAACCTCAATCTTCTTATAACAAGAAGGAATCACAGAGTCTCTGCCACAACCCATATCAAGTATAAGTTCGTCTGTTTCGACAAATGACAAGAATTTGTCTAAGAATCTGTTCGATGTGGATTTTATAAGATGATTATAAAAAAAAGGTTCTTTAATTAAATCAACAGAGCTAATATGTTCAAAATTTTTTATCATATCATTATTAACCGATAACTTTCCAGTCTGTACATTGTTTGCAAAAAGGATGGTCAAAGCTCCCCCTGATATGTTCATTCCTTAATTTTTGGTACTCATCAGAATGCCATATTTCCTTCAAGGTCTGATCATAGACATTCCATACGGCATGTTCCGCTTTCCAGTCGCTTTCACAAAATCTCACTTTGCCATTGTGCTGAACGATTACTCTTTCCCACAAATATGGACAGGGATGACGATATTTATTATTCAATTCCCTGTATCGCCCGTGGGCATCAACAAGTCCGCCATGCTGATGATATTCTCTGATAGTAACCTGATCGACCTTATTTTCCCAGTATGCTTGAAAAACTTCACATTCATGATGGTTATCCTGCTGCTTCACAAAACTGACGTTGATTTTAAAATCTGGGCGAATACTTTCTTTTAATCGGATCAACCTTTCCAGGTTATCAACTACTTTCTGATAAAAATTAACATTTTTTATCAGTTTGTAGGTTTCTTCGGAAAATGCATCCATACTGAATTCGATATGATCAAGACCGGAATCTAAAATTTTATATGCTCTTTTCTCATTCAACAAAGTCCCATTGGTATTGATGGATACATATTTCACTCCTTTATCTTTTGCATATCGGATCATCTTCTCCATATCTTTTCTTAAAAGAGGTTCGCCGCTATTGAAAGGTCTCACAATTGAGGATGGATTTTCATGGGCTATCTCATCAATTATTTTTTTATACAGCCCAAAATCCATATCACCGCCCCAGTTTTCGTCTTTGGACAACACACTGGACGGGCAGTGATTGCAGGCAAGATTACACCGTGTGGTTGTATCGATCATCACCATAGGAGGGAAATCAGAGAGTTTCGGAGCATATCGAATCCCGTATTTTTTCAGCAGAAAAATTCCCCGTCTGTCAGGATGAATCATCATTCTTACAATCTCTGACAATCTCTCAGGTAAGACTCTCACTATCTGCTGTTTGATATTACTCATTGTTTTCCCTTTCAACTGAAAAAATATTTTTTACTTTTGATAATAATTTTGAAGTGTTGTTTACTTTTCTGACGACTGGGCATATTAAGGGCACTGCGCCAAAGCTCTTTTTAAAATTCTTTACGCCTTCATGCCCCCCGCTCGGATTAAAATCAAAGAACTGGTAGCCTTTTTCGCATGCATCCTTAATGATTTCAAACATCAGCAAATTCACAGGTCTTAAATCGAAATATTTTGCCAAAGCTGAGCCATGCCAATAAGCCACATGTTTTTTTGTATAAAAACATAATGCTCCGGCAACAGTTTTCTCCTCATACACAGCCAGCCAAAGTTTAATATTTGGCGAATCCAATTGAAATATTTCGTTAAAAAGAGACCAATGGTAAACTGAGGATGCAGATTCCCCCCATCTTCGCAGAGAATCTTCATAAATTTTATAATAGCCATCCCAATCCTGTTGACTATCTGCTATTCTTACAGAAATTCCTGCCTTGCGCGCTTTGCGCGCCTTGCGTGCCAAAGCGCTGCGCCCTTTAGCCCATTTTTTGTAAACGGCATCGAATCCGCAAGACAGATCAATAGCATGCGTTTCGTCATTTTTTAAAAGGACTTTATCAAAATTACACTGGTGGAGAACTTCATCATAAGGGTTGAGCCGCCACGTCAGACGATCCCCTTGTTTGCAAATATAATCAACAAGAATCTGACTGTGTTCAATGCTGAGCTGATCTTCCGCTATCCAGCCACCAAATGTACCCGCAGGTGAAGAAATATAATTTCTCAAAATTCCTTTAAAACTTTTAGAAACAGAAAATGGCAGAATCACTTTCTTCCCATCTGAAAATAATATCAGTCGGGGATCTGGTTTCATTTTCTGATTGGTGTAGTTTTGCCATATCTCTGCCCATTCTCTGGAATGAAAATAGGTTGCATAGTCACAATTGTGCCATATCTTATCCCATTCTCTGATGCCTGCCGTGGTCACTTTGTTTATTGACAGAGTCATAAAATTTATCCTTTCAGAATCTTACAAAACGACTCAATCACATCACCCACATCTGTCTCATCCAATGCTGCCGACAACGGCAGAGAAAGCATCCGTTCCCCTATCCACTCCGCATTCGGGAAATCCCCTTGTTTCCATCCGAACATTTTCCGATAATACGGATGCGGATGAACTGGCAGATAATGTACGCCCACCCCGATATTCTCAGTCGTCAGGGCATTCAGCACCCAATCTCTGCTTTTCCCAAATTTGTCAATATCTATCAGAGGCGTATAAAGATGATACGCATGTCGGGTATCCGGCTCAGGGTCAGGCGGCGTGGCACAGGGCAAATCTCTGAATGCCTCATTGTACTCTTGCCAGATATTCTGGCGACGTGCCCAATATTTACCAACTCTTTTCAACTGATGAATTCCGATGGCAGCCTGAATATCCATCATATTGTATTTGTAGCCGGCATGGATCACCTGATAATGTTTATATCCGTCATCAGAAAAGCGTTTCCACGCATCCTTGCTCATGCCGTGAAGCCCGAACACTTTTATCCTCTCAGCAAAACGGTCATCATCTGTAATCACCATGCCGCCTTCACCGGTAATCACATTCTTTGTCACATAAAAACTGAAACAACCGATGTTGCCGAATCTGCCTGCTTTCCGACCATGATATTCCGATTCAATGGCATGGGCGCAGTCTTCAATCACCAAGAGATCATATTTCCGGGCAATCTCCATAATCGCATCCATATCGCAGCACCGCCCGGCAAAATGTACCGGAAGAATTGCCTTTGTCCTGGCTGTAAGCTTTTTCTCAATTTCTTGGGGAAGAATATTCATGGTATTCCGATCACAGTCCGCCAGAACCGGTGTTGCTCCACAATGAATGATGGCGTTGATCGTAGAGCAGAAAGTCATGGGGGTCGTAATTATCTCATCCCCTGGTCCGATACCCGCCGCAAACATGGAAAGATGCAAGGCCGCAGTGCATGAATTCAGAGCCATGGCATATTTGGATGCCTTGAACGTTTTGAAATTTTGTTCAAACTGATGAGCTTTCGGTTCAGTACCGATCCACCCGCGGCGCATGCATCCGACCACTTCCTCAATCTCTGGCTCTTCTATGAGTGGCGCACCAAAAACCAGAAAATTCTCTTTGGAACGAATCGGTTTTCCATAATCTGTGGTTAGTATGCTCATTATTAGGCATTCTTTCTGTCATCATGCAGATAACTAAGGGGTGTGCAAATAAATAACATATTGCTCATGAAAATACGGACAGGCAACGGTGGGTTACGCTGCGCTCCGCCCACCCTGCATTAAGGAACTCGGAAAAAATGCATTATCCCGCCTGTGCGGGATGCAAAAAACCGCTTCGCTTAATTTTTGCACTCCTTTGCGAACTTTCATGGGGGAATGCGTTTTTTCCGGATCCCTAATTGCAAAGTACAGACTCTCACAAAAATGGTCAGAAACAGCTTTTGACGCTGAATACTCGTCCGAACTCTGTTTTTGAAATTACTTCTTTTGTAAAAACAAGTCAATGGGGTGAAAACTGTATTCATCAGGTATTATTTCCCACGCCCTTGGCAGTAATTTCACCGTGACAAATTACATGCTGAGCTCCGTCAAAAGCATTCTCCCAAATTCAGCAGATCGAAAAGATATCCGCATGCTGTGCTATCTCGTTCCCGCCTTGTGCGGGGACAAGAATCCGTCGGAATTTTTTCGATCGGATGAGATTTCATAATTTCTGACAGTGCTGCCAGTTTCCACAAGCAGTGTTCTGTCAGCATTCGGATGACATGTCCTGAATCGCTGCCGGGATCGGAGTTCTGACCCGGCAGTGCGAACCTGACAGAACACTGGCAAAATATTCTGTACACATCACATTCTTTTTCGGAATCAGACGGGTACAATCCTCAGCACAAAATGCTGGGATTCTTCTCCGCTGTCCCCCCGGCAGATTATCTCAGATACGGGGTGATGGCTGTTCAGACGCGTACGGGCAGAGCAAGCACGGAGGCATCGCTCTGAACCGCATTTCTGATCTGGGATTCGGATTTTCTAAGCACGGATTTTCTGATCATTCCCGGGGAGAATATCCATCTTTTTTTCCAGATATCGGTGATGGCATCCGCGACCGCTCTGTAGTCCCGGATGTTCACCATGATTCCGGTTTCAGGGTTGACGGTTTCTCTGCCTCCCCCGCTGTCCGTTGTGATGACAGGCGTGCCCGAGGCCATGGCCTCCGCCACAGCGACCCCGAAGGTTTCCGAGATGCTGGTTGAGATGAACACATCTGCCTGATGAAAATACCGGACAATCTCATCTCGTTCGACAAAGCCCACAAAGGTGCAATGCTTTTCCACCCCCATATCCGCTGCGAGTTCCTCATACGCGCCGACGGGCAGGTTTCCCCACAGTTTCCCGCCGATCACGGTGGCATGGAAATCGCTCATATCTCTGTTCACCAGTTCTTTCAGAGACAGGAAAAAGGTTCTCATATCTTTGAACTCAGCCAGATACGCAATGGTCAGTATGTGAAACGGATATTGATGATTCATTGAAAGATCGCCCAGAGTGAATTTTTCTTCGTCAACGAGATTCCCCACAACAATCGGATCGCACGAGATATTGTGCATCAGAATATTTCTTGCCTGATAATGACTTACGGCCGCAACGCATTGCGCGTTTTCCAGCGCGTGCCGGATCAGCTTTTGCTGATATTTGCTAAACAGATGAAGCAGAAAGGGATTGGAATGCTCTGTGATGATCACAGGAATTCCGTACTTCAGTCCCAGCCTGACAGCGATAATGCCCCCGCCCAGGTGCTTTTGCGCGTGCAAGACATCGGGCTTCCAGTCCCGCTGAATCAGGTCTTCGATCTGATCCCCATCGTGTCTGAGCATCAGGTTCAGATTCTTTTTCTCAAAAAACTCGGACGGGTACTGCGGATAGCCCAACACAATCGCTTTGGAGGCATCAGCATTTTGAAGAGGCGGGGCGCGCATTTCTTTCTTCATCTGCTCGTGAAAAAGGGGAATCACCGATCCCCTTGAGGCCAGTACATTGCCGTAACGTACGCATACAAAACGGGTTTTCTGGCAATTCAGATTGGCCCGGATCAGCACCAGTTCCTGAATCGCCTTGGTCATCCCCATGACATTCACAGGCTTGCAGGCCTTGTCCGTGGAGATTCCCACCACGGTATCCACGTTCAGGCGATGCTCCCGGATGGCCCGGACTATGTTCTCAGGCCCGCTGATATTGGTCTGAACCGCCTCAAAAGGAATGTGGGAACCTGCTTGAGCGCGGCAGCGTTGAACACCACATCCGCATCACTCAGGGCCGCACTGATGCTGTGGAAATACCGCACATCACCAATGCGAAATTCCAATAACTGCTCAAAATTCCGGTAGATGATCTCATCTGTGGAGGCCCGGCGGTTCATGTATTCCATTCGCATGGCATGTTGCTTGGCCTCATCCAGGGAAAACACGATCACCTTTCCGGGCTGCCCCAGTTCACCGGACAGCAGGCGTCGGATCAGCACCTTGCCGAGAGAGCCGGTGCCTCCGGTAACGAGTATTCTTTTGTCACGAAGCATGGCGGTTCCTTAATCTCCTGTATATTTCAGATTCATTGTAATGGCGGCACATTCCGTCAACCATCTCTGCCCAGGATGGCGGCACATATCCTGTGGCCCTGCGAAATCGTTCCGATCCCAGAGACCTGTCCACCATGAAATCAGCAAATGGCTCAATTCTTATTTTCTTTTTTTTGTATGTGCCAGCAACCAGTTTCAGCAGGTCGTATTTTGAAATCGGCTCTGATGACACATGGTAAAGCCCGCTGATGGATTTCCGGGGGATCACGAAATCTGAGATGATGCGAGCGAGTTCAACTGTGGGAAACCCGGAATAGATTGCTTTTGTGAATCCTCTGATCTTATCTTTTTGAGAGAGAAACCAGTCCACCAGCCCGTAGTCCCGCCTGAGTTCGCGTCCGATGACGGAGGTGCGAAGGGTCACGCAGTGGGGATAGGCGACTTCTCCGAGGAATTTTGTCTGTCCGTAAAGGTCTTTGGTGTCTGATTCATCCGCTTCCAGGTAATTTCCCTTTGTCCCGTCAAAAACGCAGTCCGTGCTGATGTGGATCATCCGCACACCCGCGGTCTGGCTGATCATGGAAATCCGGTGCGGCAACTGGGCGTTGATGGTGATCGGCAACTGCTTGATCAGCCCGATGCAGTTGATGACAATATCCGGTCGGACAGAGGCCAGAGTACGCGTGATGGAATCAAAATTTTCCGCATCAGCATGGTTGCGGATGCGCTTACACAGCGATTCTGTAAAACATTCTCTCAGTCCTTTGGGACATCTTGCCCTGCCGTAAACCTCAAGGTTTTTGTTTTGGGAAAGCTGCGTGAACAGGGTGTGCCCCAGCATCCCTGTGACACCAAGAATCAGAACTTTCATAAGTTTTACACCGGTTTGTCAGGGGATAAAGAACCCGGATGAAATACCTGTTTCCTGCTCTTGCTCCTGATCTCATTCAGAGCAAGAGGGCTTGTCCAGGCTGTTTTATCCTCATTTCCAATCTGTTCGAGCCAGCAATGGCCCCATGCTGATGCGTGTTTCACAAGGGGAGCTTGCTGCCTGATTTCGTGAGGGATTATTCCACCAGAAAGAGGGGGTGTCAATGGGGTGGGGCGTGTATTGTAGGGGAGGAATATGCTACCTGAACGGTGATTGCAGATTGATTCGACAGGCTGTCTTATGGTTTTTCCACGCAGATATTCATGCCGGTGGCGGACAGTTCATCCAGGCTGTATGAGCGAAATTTCGGATGCAATGCGCGTCTGATATGTTCTGTCACCGATATATCAACCCCGTTAAGCTCGTTGACACAGGGTTTTTCATAAGAATGTGTCAGGACATGGTAGCAATCTGTCTCGCCATTTGCCAGTGTGGGAAATGGCGTTGCAAAATCCTCATATGCAACATGAAATCTCGCATTTTCAAATGTCTTTCTGTGTTCACTGCATCGCAACCTGTTATCGTAAAGGTTTGGCTCACGGAATTCTTTATCGCTATATTGAAGGAAATCTAAAGGCTTATCAAAATTTGAATGATCGCGCATATCAATGCTGTGAAAGCACCATCCGTTTCTTTTTAAGGAGGTCCTGCACAGGTGGTGGTGAATGGCATTTATTT
>Ga0164315_10003159_pt1 | contig 12746 bp, 9 predicted proteins | sample GuaBasSedimGuay6_FD_113737 | JGI IMG/M metagenome (GOLD analysis project Ga0164315, IMG submission 113737) | Subseafloor sediment microbial communities from Guaymas Basin, Gulf of California, Mexico - Guay6, Core 4569-2, 0-3 cm | ecosystem: Environmental > Aquatic > Marine > Hydrothermal vents >... | reverse complement strand
CGGCTGTCGACTGTAAACAGCCAGTAAGTAGCAAAGTACTCAATAAAATTTTTATTCTAAAAACTAATGCCATCCCCTTCATTATTTATCTCCATGGATGGAGTGTATGCTGAGAATTGTATGGAACAATTCCAGTGAATCAACCTGAATTGAGTTGCCCAAAATTGCACCTGCTTTTTCTACACCTGCTACGTCCATGCGCATCGATGCTGAGAACCGTCGGCAATGATTCCAGTACATTATTCATTATTCATTGGCTTATAAGTGTTTCCTGATTTTTCAGCGCTAGAAATAGTATTTGCCGGTATTTTATTCATCTGGGCAGGTTTTGTTCGCAGCGGGCTTGGTTTCGGCGGCGCAGCATTAGGACTGCCCTTTATGCTGTTTATTTATGATCAGCCGGTTTACTGGATACCGATCATTGGTGCTCACCTGTTATTTTTTTCATCATTAACCTTGCGCACGCGTCTGAATAACGTTGACTGGGCTTATCTCAAATCCTCCCTTTTTTACATCATTCCTCCAGCCTTGATTGGCGTGCTGGGCCTGGTCAATTTACCCAATTTATGGATAGTCACCTTTATCTACAGCATCACCCTGTTTTATGCATTGACGTGGTTGTTTAATAAAAATATTCACAGTGAGAACAAGTGGATTGATAAATTTTTATTGATATTTGGTGGCTATGTTGCGGGGACATCATTAACCGGTGCGCCGTTAATGGTAGCGGTGTATGTTCGTCATGTTGTTCAATCACAGTTACGCAATACGCTTTTTGTACTCTGGTTTATTTTAGTCAGCATAAAAATGACAACATTTGCAGCCCTGGGAGTTGATTTAAATGTCCTCACAGCGATTGTATTGTTACCGGTTGCTGCTATTGGGCATTTTATTGGTTTGCGGACACATGAGATGATTTTGCAGAATGATGTTGTGTTTAAGCGGGTTATTGGCGGCATGCTGGTGGTTGTTAGTAGCCTGGCTTTGTGGGATTTGTATTGATATTTTTCTGGGTGGCCACGTTTTATTGTGCCCACGTGAGATTGAGGCTGGAGAGTAACGCGATTGATGCGGTTCGTTCCTCACCGCATCAATCGAGAAAACACAAAAAATAGCCATCATACCCAATAACAACTATACGAATAAAATAAATTCTGCCGTAAAATATGCCCTAAATGAGAACAGAGGCAAATCATGGCTGAATTTATCCCCGGTCAACGCTGTATCAGCGATGCTGAACTCCAGATGGGCCTTGGCACCATCCTTTCCGTTGAAGCACGAACCTTAACCGTATTATTCCTCGCAACCGGTGAAACCCGTACCTACGCAAAACTTACTGCACCGCTAACGCGAGTTATGTTTTCTGCTGGTGATTCGATAAACAGCCATAATGGTATACGAATCGTTGTAAAAGAAGTCACTGAAAATCACGGCCTGTTCACTTATACAGGAACTGATGTCAATGGCGACAGCCATAGCATTGAAGAAGCCGAACTGGATAATTTTATTCAGTTGAATCGCCCGTCCGAGCGTTTGTTTAATGGCCAGATTGATAAAGACAACTGGTTTGAACTGCGTTACCAGACCTTGTTTCACAAAAATCGACTGGCAAAATCAGATTTATACGGTCTGACCGGCAGTCGCACCAGTTTAATTCCACACCAGTTATATATCGCACATGAAGTTGCCAACCGTTATGCGCCCCGCGTATTGCTGGCCGATGAAGTTGGTTTGGGTAAAACCATTGAAGCCGGCCTGATCCTGCATCATCAGATTCTAACGGAACGTGCAAAACGTGTTTTGATCGTTGTGCCCGAGACACTAATGCATCAATGGCTGGTGGAGATGCTGCGCCGTTTTAATCTTCATTTTAAGATATTTGATCAGAACCGTTGTGAAGATTTAATCAATGCCAATGAGTTTGAGAATATTTTTCACTCTGAGCAATTAGTATTGTGCAGTATCGATTTCCTGGTGAGTAATACCACTGCATTCGAACAGTGTGTTTTTGGCGACTGGGACCTGATGGTGGTTGATGAGGCGCACCATCTGCAATGGTCAGCTGAAGAGCCCAGCATAGAATACATGGTTGTTGAGCAGTTAAGTCAACAGACCAAAGGGGTTCTATTACTTACTGCGACGCCTGAGCAGTTAGGAAAAGAAAGCCACTTTGCGCGTTTACGTTTACTTGATCCTGATAGATTCCCTGATTTTCAGCAGTTTGTCGATGAAGAAGAAAATTATGAGCCCTACGCACAGGTCATCGAAGATTTATTAAACGATAAAGCGCTCAGCAGTGAAGATGTTTTATTAATCAAAGCCACCATTAAAGAAGGTGATAATTTATCGCTACTTGAGCTGGTGAGTGAAAATTCTTCGGCTGAAGACAAAGTTGTTCGTGAGGCACGCATCGAGCTGGTAGAACATTTACTTGATCGACATGGAACAGGCCGGGTTTTATTTAGAAACACGCGCTCTGCGGTTAAGGGTTTTCCTGATAGAGAGCTGAGTGCCTACCCGCTTGAATTACCTGAACAATACCAGCGTCTTAAATGTAATGAGCCAACTGAACTGTTAACGCCGGAACTTTTATATCAGCAGGAAAATCTGGCGAAACACTGGACACAGCTGGATCCCCGGATAAACTGGCTGAGTGGAAAATGTGCTGAATTACAGCCGCAAAAGGTCCTGGTCATTACCGCAAGTGCTACTACAGCGCTGGATATTACGCAGCACATTAAAATGCAAACCGGCTTGCATGCCACGGCTTTTCATGAAGGTTTAAGCATTGTTGAGCGCGATCGTGCCGCCGCATTTTTTGCCGATTTTGAAACCGGCAGTCAGATACTGGTATGTTCAGAAATTGGCAGCGAAGGCAGGAACTTTCAGTTTGCACATCACCTGGTTTTATTTGATCTGCCGATTAATCCGGATCTGTTAGAGCAGCGTATAGGGCGCCTGGACAGGATCGGGCAGACTGACACGATAAGTATACATGTTCCTTATTTTGAAGGTTCTGCCCAGGCTGTTTGTTTTCGCTGGTATAACGAGGCCTTGCAGGCGTTTGCGCATACCTGCCCTGCAGGTCACGCCGTATTCAAACGTGTGCAGCACGAACTGTATCAAACGTTGAATGAAATCAATCAGAATGATGCTGTCAGCAGCATCGTCACAGGGTCGATAGATGATTTATTAGATAAATCCCAAAAGTATTATGTTGAATTAAGCCAGTCACTTCAACGTGGTCGTGACCGCCTGCTGGAATACAATTCCTGCCGCCCTGGCATCGCACAAAACATTAAGCAACGTGCGGATGCAGAAGACAGCTGTTCACAACTGGCTGACTATATGGAAAATGTTTATGACTGTTTTGGTATTGATAATGAACTGCACAGCGAAGGCTGTTTTATTATCAGACCGACGGAACACATGATCAGTCATTTTCCCGGACTCAGCGAAGATGGCATGACGGTTACTTATGAGCGGAATATAGCCTTAAGTTTTGAAGACGCGCATTACCTAAGCTGGGAGCACCCGTTAACAAACAATGCTATCGATATGGTACTTACCAACGAGATGGGCAATACTTCTGTAACCGCCATGGAATATAGCGGTGTGACAGCCGGCAGCGTATTACTTGAATGTTTGTTTTCTCTGGAAAGTGCACCAATCGAAGAACTGCAGACTAATCGATATTTACCGCCAACAATGATTCGTGTGGTCTGTGATGAGCGCGGTGCTGATCACCACATAAAACTAGCGCATAAAAATGTTAATGATATTCGCCAGTTTGTCGATAGCGGTGTCGGCAATAAAATTGTCAAAGCCAAGAAAAAAATTCTAAAAGCCATGCTGCAACGCAGTGAAAAGTTTGCTGAATTAAAATCGGCTAAATTACTGCAGCAGGCGCATCAGCATGCAACGGAAACATTATCTATCGAAATCAATAGATTGAAGGCGTTATCTAAAGTAAATCCTAGTATACGTGCGGAGGAAATTGAGCATTTTGAAAACCATTTATCGATGCTGACCGGGGTTATCGATGGCGCTAATATACGCCTGGATGCAGTTCGGGTTATCGTTGCGACGTAGGTGTTTTAAAAGCAAAAAACATTTTCACCGCAGAGAACGCAAAGGATCGCAGAGGTTTTATTGGTTACTGCGCCGTAGACGCAGTAACAAAATAGATTTTCTCTGCGCACCTCTGCGTTCTCTGCGGTGAAAGCTTTTGAGGTTCTAACTGGATGCAAAGGGTCATAACCAGTCTCCCAATCCCAGCACTATCAGATGAAGCGATGAAGTTTACAAGCTAAAGACTGATATAACTAAACCCCTGCTCCTGTAACTGCATAATGCCATCGACACCGATTGCTACAATGACGGCTTCATCAATAATATCTTTTTCAGTCCAGTGCATACTTGTCATGGTATTTCTGCATGCCTGCAGGCGGACACCATACTCTGCCAGTGATTTAACACGTTGTTGCTGCAAAGGTGAAATCGCGCGTTTCGGACGTTTTACAAGAAGATTCAGACCCGGGCCAAAAGCAGCAACAACCAGCTCTATATCATCACCATATTTGCGCAGCATTTCACCGCAGGAAAAAAGTACATGGTCAATATAATCGTGATCGGCTTTATTACATTGATAAACCAGCCTGTGTACCGCTTTGTCTTCAAAATGCGTATCCGTATGATGCGCCTGCGCTTTATTCGTGGTCAGGCTCATCGCGCCTAAACTTGCACCTGCCAGACCAAATAGTGATAAAAACTGGCGCCGTTCTGTTGTCTTTTTTGTTGTTTTCATCGCTATCACTCCTCTGATGCCGTAGATATTTTTTGTGACTCGGGCCGCTATCAGTTGACTTAGAGGCACCCTATCGTTAAGCAGATAGCTTATAATTAAGTTTTACCCGACTGTAACACAGGTATCGCTTTGTTTTCTGAACTATTACTTGATGAACCACTACTGGATGCGCTTGCGTTTCTCGGCTTTGAGAAAATGACAGAGGTCCAGGCAGCCGCTATTCCTCAGGCACTTGCAGGAAAAGATCTGATTGTTAATGCAAAGACAGGCAGTGGTAAAACGCTGGCTTATGTTTTACCCATGCTGCAACAAATACTGGATAACCCGCAAAGTGTGACACAGGCCTTAATCCTGGCACCAACCCGTGAATTATGCCGCCAGATTAATAAACAATGTAACTTGCTGGCACAATATACAGAAATCAACACTGCTATTATTATCGGCGGAGAAGATCCCAAGCACCAGTTAAAAGCACTGCAAAAATACCCGGAGATCATCGTTGCAACACCTGGGCGTTTATTAGAGCACGTTAAACGTGACGTTATCGACCTCGATGCAATCAGCATATTAGTTTTAGATGAGGCCGACCGAATGCTGGATATGGGTTTTAGTGATGAAGTGATAAGCATTGCAGGCCAGTGCAACGATGAGTGTCAAACGCTGCTTTATTCTGCCAGTTTTAATGAAAGTAAATTTAAAGATCTGACAGATATTATTTTATTTGAGGCAGAAAAAATCCTGGTTGATAGTGCCAGGGAAAACAATCAGAACATCATACAGAAGAAAATTCTTGCCGATAATGATGAACATAAGCTTGATATCTGTCAGCATCTTCTTGATAAAGAAGAGCAGCATATTAGCTATACCAAAGCCATCGTTTTTGCCAATAAAAAAGAAACGGTAAACAGAATAAGTGGCTGGTTACAGTCAAAAAACATCATATCAGCAGTTCTACATAGCGATGTTGAGCAGGATAGACGCAATAATATGTTGAGAAAGTTCAGAAATGACGAGATTAATATTATTGTTGCAACAGATGTTGCGTCACGTGGTCTCGATATCAATGATCTTGATTTGATTATTAATTTTAATGTGCCGCGTAATGCTGAAGATTATATGCACCGTATTGGCCGCACAGGTAGAATGTTTGATACCGGTTCATCGATTACACTGGTTAATTCCGGGGAATGGAACAAGATGATCGGTATTGAAAATTTTTTACAGGTTGAATGTACTGAGCTTAAAATTAAATCACTTGCGGCAAAATTTAAAGGCCCTGAAAACAAAAAAACGTCAGGTAAGGCTTATGGTACAAAAAGAAAGAAAGTTAAACCTGTAAAAAAAGAAAAAATCAAAATAAAAAAGCGCTTACGGGATAAAAAAAATATTGGTAAACGAAGAAAACCTTCTGAAAGTAATTTGTCAAAACATCATGATTGATTACCTGTAACGGTTAATGCGAATCAGTCTTGTGTTAAATAATTAGCCATGCAAAAAAATAGCTTAATAATCCCTGTCGTTTTTTTGTTAATTGGTTTTATTTCTGCTTATTTTATTTTTGGCAGCCCTCTAAATAGCAATGACTCTGTTTCAACAAAAAATAATGAAAAGCAAGCAACTGAGCTATTTTCCAGCATTAACCCTTTTGCAGAAAAAAACAAAAACCCTGCTTTGAACAATCCAGCTTTTAATAATCCTGCTATTAACAATCAGTCTGAGCCTAATCGTCTTGATTATTTTGCAGATGAAATATCTCAAATTAAACAGCAGCTAAAAGCGATTGAGCAAACTTTAGCGCTAATGCCAGACACCGCAGCCGGTTCGACAAATCCAGCAAGCAAAAGCAGAAACCGCTTTTCTACATTATTGCCCCGGCGTTTATATAACCTGGAAAATTTACTCAAAGGTGGTATTGCCCCAACCATAGCTGAAGATATTGTGCGTAGAAAAAGCAGTGCCGAATTAAAAAGGCTTGAATTACAGGATCGAGCTAAAAGAGATAACTACCTGAACACGCAGCGATATTATGATGAGCTGGATAATATCAATCAGCAGGATGTTAACTTAAGAGAGGAATTAGGTGATGAAAGCTATGATGAATATCTGTACGCCAGCAAACAAAATAATCGCATTAAAATTGCCTCCGTTATGCTGGGTTCAGCAGCAGAACAATCAGGCATACAGAAAGGTGATGTGGTTTTAAGTTATGATAATAAACGAATGTTTAGCTGGCAGGAACTTAAAGATGCAACCACTGAAGGTCAGCTAGGCGAATTTGTTGCTATCAACATAGTTAGAGATGGTGAAATTTATAGCTTTACCGTACCACGTGGTCCCCTGGGGACGCAGTTAGGGACAACACGATTAGCGCCCTGATTTATTTATTAAGGCCCGGTCATTGGACAAGTTGAAAAGCCTTAGTCCGCGAAGAACGCAAATAACGCAAAGGAAAACCCTTTTTATGTTTATCGCAATGACACAAATCTTGTTATTTTTTTGCGTCTTTCGCGTTCTTCGCGGACTATTTTTTGCTCTTTTTTCCGTGTCGTTATTCTAAGCACATAATCACCATATTATTTTTTTGGAATATTTTTAATTAGCGTTGAAACCTTATATTATTACCACATATTATTGTTATTCTTACTTAAAGAATATGGTGTTTGCTTATGGTTACCTATTTATACTGGATTGTTATTATCGCTGTCGCATTCGGCTTAATCTATTTAATCGGTTACAAAGCCGAAGAATGGAAAATTGCAGCGATTGCCTGTGTTAGCGTGTTAGCAGTAGGATTTATTGCTTATCACTTCCATTTTCAGCAAGTGTTTGTAAAACATTACGGCGGTGTCATGACGATAAAAGTCCCGGCCGGAGAATTACACCTGGCAGCAACATGGAAAGATGATAATTTATGGGTTGAAAATTACAACCCGGTAAGCAATACCTGTCATTTCAGAGAATATTCACGAGGTAACTTATTACAGGGCCAGGTAACCATTAAAAACTGTAATCCATTATTGAGGGAATCTATTGTTAGCCCTGCTACTAAACCTTGAAATTACTTACATATATGTACACTAAGCTGCTGTTAAAAAATAAAAATATGCGATTTAAAAGAATAGTTTCTCTCTATTTAATATTCAGCTGTCTCGTTTTTGCTCAGCTATCCTTTGCTCAGACTAATCAGCAACAGTTTTCGGCCAAAGACTTTTCACACTGGTTAAATGCCGCTTATATTGCAGAAGCAAGCTATCAGTCGACAGAAGATATTGCAGAAGCATTAGGTAAACAAGGTTATGAGATAACACTGCAGCAACAAATTAAAGGTTACTCCGTCGGTTTTGTGCTGGCAACAAACGACACTAGCAAACAACATATCCTGGCTGTGCGCGGAACATCCAATATCGATAATGTCATCGTCGATGCCGCTTTTGTATTAGTACCGGATAAACTTTCTGGTATTGACATTCACCAGGGTTTTTTACTGTCTGCAAGAGATATTTACCAGCAGGTCCGGGATAAAATCCATCCTCAATATAAAATAAATACCATTGGACACAGCCTGGGCGGCGCTGTAGCGCTCATTTTAGCCATGATGCTCGATGCACAGGATTATGATATAGGCGAAGTGATTACATTTGGGCAGCCAAAAGTGACCAATATCAGTGGTAGTCGAAAATTCAGGCATCTGGATATTAAACGACTGGTGACGCCTAAAGATATGGTGCCTCTGATGCCGCCATTGGATCCGATAGATTTAATGAAACTGAGCATTTTCTGGCACCAGGGAACTGAAATTGTGTTGTTTGAAAACAATCAATACACGGTACTAACGGGCATTAATAGCATGAAACGTGCCGCTGATTTTCTTAATGACATACCCGGTGAGCAACATTTACGCAATCATTTTATGACCACCTATATTAAGTACCTTCAATCCAAGCTAAAAACGCCGGTAGAAATTGAATATAAAAGTGATTTTAAATTTTCTGACTGGTTTGGTTCGTCATCAAATTCGAATTAACCATGATTCGGGCAAAGTAAAAAAATGACTGCTGGGCCGTTTCATCGTGCAATATTATAAAGCGCATTAGCATGAAATATCCGGGTTAAATACAGTTTTTCAGTATCAATACATATCTGTCTGCGCCCATCAAAGTGTCTCTGCCACGGGCAAGCTATAATGGAGTGAAATATTTCAAGGAAAATGCGAATAATAGTGTTTTAAATCATGTGGTTGAAGAATTTATTAAGTGTTACCATGAATTCTGATATTAATATATATTGTATAAAGAAAATCGAACAATATAATAAATACTAGTCTATTCTTAATATTGTAAAGCAATCGCCGGAGCTATTGCTGAGTAGATCTGCTAAACCTGACAGTTTTCTGGAGACTATTTTTATACAATAAGCTTAATGCGCAGCCTAAATGTAAATGAGTTTTATCTGCGTTCGAAAATCCATGTATGGAGCTTGTCTATAGTGATGTTCGTTATATTTTTTAAAAAATTATTTACATTTGTATGATTAGATATTTGTTAACAAACAATGCGTTGTTAAAAAAACAGGTTGAACCGCTCTTCAAAGCTACATTATCTGGAGGGCTTGGTAATATTCTGGCAGCAGTTCTTGTTTATCTGTTACTCGAAGGCACTGCCAATCAAATATTTATTGTTCAGACCTGCCTCATTATTATTGCTATATCAGTATTTCGTATAATCACCTCACGCAGATACCTGTTAAATAAAACTAACTTACCCGCTCATCTTTATAGTCACGTCTTTCTTACCTTTGTCACAGGGACATTATGGGGATATGTCGCATATATGCAGATGTATACCAACGATGATGTTTTACGTAACCTGATCTTTTTGATAAATTTTGGCTTGATAGCTGCAAGCATTGCAACCTTATCAGCCTGGGTGTATGCATATCTTGCTTATATGTTTCCGCAGTCACTTGCTATATTTTATGTCTTTTTGAAGCTTGATAATGAATACAGTTTACAAATGGCAGGAGCCTTTGTTATTTTTACTGGAGTTATGATTATTACCAGTATTCGTTATAGCTATCGAATTAAAAAAGAAGCAGAGTTAATACATGATTTAAATAATGAAATAGGTATGCGAGAAGAAGCACAACTGCAACTTCAAAATAGTAAGCAGGGCCTGGAAGACAAGGTAAATGAACGTACTAAAGAATTAGTGGATATGAATTCACATTTGGAGAGCGTCATTGATAAAAAGGAGCAGGCCGAAAAAAGCTTACATTATCTTGCCTATCATGATGAGCTCACTGGTTTACCAAATAAAAACTTACTTGTAGATCGCATTAACCAGTCAATTAAAACATCATCACGAGACAATCAGAAAATTGCCATATTGTTTCTTGATCTTGATCGCTTTAAGACCATAAATGACAGCCTCGGTCACACTATTGGCGATATCTTAATAAAAAAAGCATCAGCAAGATTGCATAAAATACTACGTAGTCGTGACACGCTTGCTCGCAATGGTGGTGATGAATTTGTTATTGTTTTAGATAGGATGGAAAATACTGATGATGCAATTCATGTCGCAAAGAAAGTTATTAATTCTTTAACAGAAACCTTTGAAATACAGGCACACAAAATACATATAGGTGCCAGTGTTGGCATTAGTATCTACCCTACTGATGGCAAGACTTCGTCAATATTGATACGTAATGCAGATACAGCGATGTATAAGGCTAAAAAATCAGGAGGCAACCAGTTACAGTTTTATAACGAAAGCATGTCTAATCAACTACGAGACAGGCTTGTTTTAGAAAATGAGCTTCATAGCGCGCTTGAAAAGGATGAGTTTTACCTGATGTACCAGCCACAGGTTAATTGTTTAACCGGTGAAACCACCGGTTTTGAAATACTTCTTCGATGGTCTAATACAACATACGGTGAAATTGGTCCTGACCGGTTTGTTCCATTGTTAGAAGAAACGGGTTTAATTTATGCAACAGGTGATTGGGTTGTTACTCAGGTTATTGATTTCATTAGAACACAGCCGGCTAACCATGTGACTTACTCAATTAACCTGTCTGTTTTACAGTTCAATAATTACAAATTTATTGATTTTGTCAGAAATGAAATTGACAAGGCAGGTATTGATCCAGCACAAATAGAATTTGAAATTACAGAATCATTGCTTATCAATGACTTTGAAAAAACACATGATTTTCTTAGTGAATTGCACTCACTAGGCTGTTCAATTGCTCTTGATGATTTTGGCACGGGTTACACATCAATGAGTTATTTAGCTCGATTACCTATTGATGTAATTAAAATTGATAAATCGTTAGTGCGTAACATTAATGAACATAAAAACCTCAAAAGTATTGTAAAAGCTATTGTTACAATGAGTGAAAGTTTGGGTATGACGAATATTTTTGAAGGGGTTGAAACTAAAGAAGAGCTGGCTGTTATTCAATCAATGAAAGGGAATATTATTCAAGGCTACTTATTTAGCAAACCGATAATGCCAGATGATATAGATCACTGGTTATCATTAGCTCAGGATGTTAATCAGGCTAAAGTACTAAAGTTCTAGCGTTTTTCGTATAGATAATGCCCGTTTCCATAACTGCATCCATTATTTGGACTAAACATTGTTTTACACAAGGTAAAATATTTATTCCAGTCATTAACCTCTTCCAGCGATAATACGCCAGGATACAGGGTTTCTATTTCATTCCAGAAATGCCGATGCCATTCATCCAGTGTTTTCCAGTAATTTAATCCATTAATAAACCAGCTGTCAGTAAACTTTAAGTGTTTGTCATGTCGCCTCGCTTCGTCATACGGCCAGATATGACCACCCGGAAAATAATCTGCCATCAGCGTGCTCTCCGCATTTAAAAATTGCGGGATGGTGTCTGCCGATACGATAAAGTGGTGGATAGACTTGCCGCCTGGTTTTAATACACGCGATATAAACTGAAATAATTTATCAAGATTAGTGACTGCCTCAAGTACGCCGATAGAGACGACTCGATCAAAACTATTATCGCTCAAATCATCGCTAGTGATATCGTCAAAAAACTTCTCAAGCAGTACAAAACGCTCATTGTTTAACATGAGCTGTTGCAGAAAGCCTGTCTGCACAGGACTGGGATTGATACCAGTTATTTTAATCTTCGGAAATTTATCGAGTAAATATTTTGCAAAACCGCCAAAGCCACAGCCAAGCTCGAGGATCGATTGACCATCTTCAATGCTGGCTCTTTCGATAAGCAGCTCAAACTTGTTCACCTGGGCCTGTTGCAGAGATAGCTTGCTGTTTATTTTTGGCGAACTATTTTCTGCTTCATAATAGGCCATGGTATACGCCATGTACTTTTTATCAAGAAAGGCCTGATAGATTTTGAACGCTTTATTGTAATGATCAATAGATTCAGCGAATGTCTCTTTTTTCGCAATGTCGCCTGCAAATGAGCTGATGCCATAACTTTCGGGTAATTTCCTGTTGCCCTGCCAGCGTTCATATTCGCGTTTGAAGTATTGTTCCATCTGCTTCTCAAACTGCAGCTGTGCAACTGAACCGTAACAATGAATATCATGTTCGGCGAGTTGTTTTATGGCGAGTTGTCTGATTAAGGCGGGCATTAAATCAGCGGTATTTTTTCAAAGCAATAACAGCGTTTAGCCCGCCAAAAGCAAATGAATTCGACATAGCAACATTTACATCTTGCTGACGTGCGTTATTTGGTACGTAATCCAGATTACATAATTCATCAGCTTCAGTGAAGTTAGCGGTTGGCGGTATAATGCCATGATGAATTGCCAGGGTGGATGCAACAAGTTCCAGTGCGCTGGATGCGCCCAGGGCATGCCCATGCATTGATTTTGTCGAAGATACCGCTAATTTATCAGCATAATCGCCAAATACCCGGTTAATAGCTTCTG
>Ga0164315_10003158_pt1 | contig 12748 bp, 7 predicted proteins | sample GuaBasSedimGuay6_FD_113737 | JGI IMG/M metagenome (GOLD analysis project Ga0164315, IMG submission 113737) | Subseafloor sediment microbial communities from Guaymas Basin, Gulf of California, Mexico - Guay6, Core 4569-2, 0-3 cm | ecosystem: Environmental > Aquatic > Marine > Hydrothermal vents >... | reverse complement strand
ACCATTTCTGGACCTGAACTACCGTCTTGTAAGCGATCAGTGAAAACTTGACCAGGCAGTAACTTGGTTTCAATCGAATAGGTCCAACCTTTTTCTACCATAACCCCCTGGACATTAACTTGATCGCCCTTTAAATTCGCAGTGATGAATAATGGTTTTTTTGAACCTTCTTGATAAATCTGTTTGGCTTCCTTAACGCCAATTTTCACTGAACCACTATTTTGTAAGTGCTCAGAAAACGGCTTTACCCAATCAGCTTGCCACTTTAAATTCACTGCAAATATTTGAGTATCAGCATTGTAACGATTTAAACGCAACACGCCAGCCTGATAATCCAAATTGCGTTGCTTGACTTCCGCATTAAACTGTTGTAACAATTGCAGCCGCCGTGCTTGAAAAGTAGCTGTTGTTTCAAACATATCTTGTTTGGGTTGAAAATAAGCTGCAAAATCTCCTTTTTTGATAGGTAAACTTTCTGATTGCTTCAGTGGCGGAGCAACCACAGGCAGAGATGGTTCAACTTGAGCTGAACGCCTGACAATGTCTTCTTCAATATCTTTAAACAAATAAAAAGTGGCAATAATAGCAACAGCCATTGCTAGTAAAGAAAGAAATTTATGCCCTTTAAAATATTCTGAAAAAGCGGCACCACCACTGATAACAAATAATACGGCTAAGATAAATAATTTAAGTGTCATGAATTTTTTTTACCTCTTGCTTAGTAGTGTAGTAGTGTAGGGTGGGTAGGAGCTTCGCGGCAACCTAATAATTGGGGTCAGAGTAACATTAATTGGTTAATTTTTATTTTTGACAGGTATTATTATAGCATATTAATTTTACTTTGACCCCTATTATTGAACCCATAGTGAGAAATCTAAATTCCAACTTGCTGTTGGAGCCGCCTGCTTAGAAAGAAGATTTGCGCCGTTTTCGAGATCATGGGTTCTAAACTTTTTTCTTCTTCAAAAGCGTCATCAGGGGTGTTGATTGACTTATATTCCAAAAATTGAATGAATTGTAAAACGTCGAGCAAGTATTTAGGGGAAAGATGCTGTAATGCTTTAACAATGTAACCCATTGATTTACTTAAAATTCCTATTTTTGTAAAGCTAATGAAATCAAGCACTTAAATTAAATCGGTATAATGTCTGATTTATAGAAAATGGATATTAATTCTGTTTATCCTTATAATCTATTTAATCCTGTTCAAACTCATTATCTGATTTATTATCTTTTTAAGATGGCTATTAATATTTTCAAAATCAATAAAAAAGACTGGCAACATTTTTTCCTCAAGCGAAATATTGCACAGCCAGGTCCCATTATTCTCAATAGACGACAAATATTTATTTTGCCCACCTATTCCGGTTTATTATTAGGCTTAACGTTGTTTGTTATGTTGCTTGGGTCCATGAATTATAATAAGAGTATGGGCTATGCTTTCACCTTTTTACTAGGTAGTATGGTTTTTGTTTCCATTTTACACACTCATCGGATGCTATTAGGATTACGCATAGAAGCCGGTAAAGTCGCCCCCGTTTTTGCAGGAGAAAGCGCCTCGTTTTGTCTATGGCTAGATAATCGTCAAAACGCAGCTCGTTATGCTTTGGTTTGGCAGCGCAGTCCAAAGTTCAAAGTTCAAAATCTCAAATCAGATGATCCAAACTCTAAAATGGTTATAGACTTACCCGCTAATCAGCGTATCAGTATTAATATACCCGTTCCAACTACACAACGTGGGCGCATTTTTTTAGGAATGGTAACGGTATATACACGCTTTCCCTTGGGTTTATTTCAGGCATGGTCCTATATTCATTTAGATGTTTCTACCCTGGTTTATCCCCAAGCTTATGGCAATAAAACCTTGCCCTTGGGTCAACAATTTGAAAGTGTCGGGGAAGGTAGCCCTCGCACTGGAGGCGGTGAAGATTTTATAGGATATCGGGATTATCAACCAGGAGATTCACCACGACATATTGATTGGAAAGCCGTCGCCCGGGGGCAAGATTGGATGATTAAACAATTTGGTGGTATGAATATCGCTCAAGTCTGGCTCACTTGGGATGACGTGAATGTCATGACTAATATTGAAGCGGCTCTATCACAACTCTGTTTATGGATATTAATTGCAGAAAGCCAGGGAGCCGAATATGGCTTAAAAATACCAGGCAACTGTTTTGAACCGGATATCGGAGAAAAACACCGTGAACGCTGTTTGCAAGCATTGGCATTATTTGAAGAAATTTCTATAAAAATGTAGAATCTGTAGAAATCAGATTTTTTCAAAATCGATTATACAATCCTTGTCGTTATTAGTATAAAAAAATGTTCACTGAACCCGTTATAGAAATCACAAATTTACGCACCCAATTTGCTCAAACAATTATCCATGATAATTTAAACCTCAAAATACGACGCAGTGAAATTGTCGCTTTAATTGGAGATAGCGGTGCGGGCAAATCTACCTTGCTGCGTGAAATTATCTTATTAGAAAAACCCGCTGCCGGTTCAATCAAAGTCTTTGGGCAAGAAGTCTTAAACCTTAACCATGAAGAATCTTTATGGTTGCGCCGCCACTGTGGCATGATGTTTCAACATGGAGCATTATTCAGTTCTTTAACGGTTGCCGAAAATATTGCGATACCATTACGTGAACATACCCAATTAAGTCAACGCTTCATTAAAGAAATAGCCGCATTCAAAATAGCCCTAGTCGGATTACCCAGCAATGCAGGCGATAAATATCCCTCTCAACTGAGTGGAGGTATGATTAAACGTGCCGCCGTGGCACGCGCCCTCGCATTAGATCCGGATATTTTATTTTTAGATGAGCCAACAGCAGGTTTAGATCCAATCGGTGCAGGGGCATTTGATGAACTCGTTATAAACTTAAAAGAATCGCTCGGATTAACAATTGTCATTGTCACCCATGATTTAGATTTATTATGGAAAGTCACAGATCGTATAGCGGTATTATCTGATAAATGTGTCTATAAAGTGGCACCCATACGCGAATTAGCAAAACTTAATCATACTTGGCTGCAAAAATATTTTCAAGGACCTCGTGGAAGAGCAGCCCAGGTATAAGGAACAATCCCAAGGGCGAACACACAGGATTCGAGGTTTCTGAGGGCAACCACAAGGGATTGCCCCTACAAATCAATCGGTTACGTAGGGGCAAGACTGAAGGTTGCCCTTAACTTAATGGCATTCTGATTATCTCAAATTTTGCTATAATAGTAGGGTGGGCAAACGTCTTTTTGTGTGCATCGGCATTTAACGCTAAACTCGTTTAGATAGATGATGGTGGGTTGCTGCGAAGCTGTTACCTACCAGGAGCGCTCTACGCTTGCTAAATGTATATTTTATTCAGCTTTATCACCTTGTTGTATCTTATTATCGGCTTTACCACGTATAATGGTTAGAGAATTTCTATTAAATTTGTCTTGAATTGTACCGAAAAGTTGTTCGTGATCAGATATAAAACGCATAGAAACGTATTCGAGTTGCGGATTTTTGGGTTCTTTAACAAATTTAACAACTAGATCATGCTCATTATAAATAATACGGGCGTGATATAACCCACAATATTGGTATATAAAATGACCCCCCAACATAAAATTATTAAGAATTATTATCAAGAATTACAAAAGTTTGAACGGGCGAACCAAACCCATGAGGGTACAGTTAAGCAAGCGTTTCAACATCTGTTAGAAGCTTATTCTAAATCTTATCATTGGATTTTGATTCAGGAGCAAACTTTGGCATCGATTCGGTTGGATGGCACTTTGTTTGATGAATCGAATATTCCACGCGGTTATTGGGAGGCGAAGGATAGTCAGGATAATTTGGAAAAAGAAGTGCAATTTAAGTTGTACGAAAAGGGCTATCCACAAGATAATATCGTCTTTCAATCGCCGAACCAAGCCATTTTAATTCAAAATGGCGCAGAAATATTAAATGTGTCTTTAACTGAACCAAAGAATTTGGTAACGGTTTTAGATAAGTTTTTTAATTTTAAACGCCCTGAATATGATCAGTGGGATGCGGCGGCGGCAGAATTTAAAGAGCGGGTGCCAGATTTGGGTAAGCGGTTGTTACAAATCATTCGTGCGGCTTTAGCGAAGGATAAAGCGTTTAAAAAGGCGTTTAATCATTTTGCTAATCAATGTCGGCAAGCGATTAATCCGAATTTAGCGGATGCGGCGATTGAGGAAATGTTGATTCAGCATTTGTTGACAGAGCGAATTTTTCGGAAATTATTTGATCATCCTGACTTTGCTAAACGGAATATTATTGCCCGTGAAATTGAGGGGGTGATTGAGAAGTTGACTGAGAAATCGTTTAATCGGGATGCGTTTTTTGCTGATTTGCAGTATTTTTATAAGGCGTTGGAAACAGTTGCGGCGACGATTAGTGAGTATAGTTATAAGCAGCATTTTTTGAATACGATTTATGAGCGGTTTTTTCAGGGCTTTTCAGTTAAGGTGGCGGATACGCATGGGATTGTTTATACGCCGCAGCCGATTGTGGATTTTATGGTGCGTTCAGTAGAGGAGATTTTGCAACGGGAGTTTGGGAAGTCGTTGGTGGATAGAGGGGTGCATATTTTGGATCCGTTTGTCGGCACGGGGAATTTTATCACGCGGATTATTCGGGAGATTAGGCTAAAAGGTAAGATGAAGTTGGATTATAAGTATCAACATGAGTTGCATTGTAATGAAGTCATGCTCTTGCCCTATTATTTGGCTTGTATGAATATCGAGCATCAGTATTTGGAGTTGATGCAGAAATATCGTCCATTTGCTGGCATTTGTTTGGCGGATACTTTTGAATTAGCGGAAGATAAGCAGCAAGAGCTGTTTACTCCTGAAAATACTGAGCGGGTTAAGCAGCAAAAGGCAACGGATTTTTTTGTGATTATTGGTAATCCGCCCTATAATGCTTGGCAAGTGAATGAGAACGATAATAATAAGAATCAGACACATACAGCTGTAGGTAATTGGGTACGAGGTACTTATGCTAAGGATTCTAAGGCGACTTTGAAAAATGCTTTATCTGATCCGTATGTTAAAGCGATTAAATGGGCTTCTGAACGAGTTAAAAATGAGGGCATTGTTGCTTTTGTCACCAATAATAGTTTTTTAGAGGGGATTGCTTTTGATGGAATGAGAAAACATTTGGCTCAGGATTTTTCTAAGATTTATGTTTTGGATTTAAAAGGGAATGTGAGAAAAGATTCCATGCGTGATGGTATTCCAATTGGAGAGAAGCACACTATTTTTGGCTTATCGGCGATGGTTGGTATTTCCGTTGCATTTTTTGTAAAAAGCAATAATAAAACTGACAATTGCCAAATTTATTATAGTACGGTTGATTGGAAATCGACACGTCAAGAAAAATTTCAGATAATTGAACAAGCAGAAACTTATAACGGTTTAGAACGTCAACTAATTAATCCCAATAAAAAACACACTTGGTTAACTGAAGGGTTACATTCAGAATTTGATGAATTTATTCCATTAGGAACGAAAGAAACGAAGGTTGAAAAAGTGGCTGCCGAAAATGTTGTATTTAAAACTTACAGCGGCGGTATGATGACTGGGCGCGATGCGTGGGCATATAACTTTAATCAAAATGTACTTATTAAAAACGTGCAAAGTACAATTAATGTTTATAATGAACAAGTCTCTCAATGGCTTCAATGCACAGATAAAAAAGCCAAAGTTGATGATTTTGTTTTGTATAATGATAAAAAAATAAGCTGGAGTTCAACCTTAAAAAACCAAATGAAAAATGGAAAACTGGCGCAATTTACCAAGGAAAAAATTAGAAATTCCTCTTATCGCCATTTTACAAAATGCTATCTTTATTTTGACAAAGCTCTCATTGATCGCACAGGGCAATTTCTGAACATTTTTCCAACATTAGCTACTGAGGATGAAAACAGGGCAATCGGTTGCACTAATCATTCACAAGTCCCTTTTATTGTCCAAATGATAAATTGCATACCTGATGTAGCTGTTGGAGGGCGTATTACTCAATGCTTCCCCTTTTACACCTACAACGAAGACGGCACCAATCGCACCGAAAACATCACCGACTGGGCATTAAGCCACTGGCAACAACATTATCAAGATAAAACCATTACCAAATGGAATATCTTCTATTACGTTTATGCTTTATTACATCATCCCCATTACCGAGAAAAATACGCCAAAAACCTCAAAAGAGAATTGCCACGCCTCCCGCTCGCACCCAAATTTTGGGATTTTTCCAACGCGGGCAAACAATTGGCTGATTTACATCTTAACTATGAACAGGTTGAACCTTATCCATTGGAAGAAATTGAAAACCCCAAATATCCATTTAGCCTTGAAGTTGAAAAAATGCGCCTGTCTAAAGACAAAACCCAATTGATTTACAATAACTTTTTGATTTTAAAATGTATTCCAATAAAAACGTTTGACTATAAACTGGGCAATCGATCTGCCCTTGAATGGGTTGTCGATCAATATCGCATTAAAACCGACAAACGCAGTGGCATCATTAACAATCCCAACCGCAAAGAAGATGAATATTATATCATCGAACTAATCAAAAAAATCATCACTGTGAGCATAGAAACTCAGAAGATTGTGGAAGAAATATTGAAACATCGTGTTTGTCGATGAGGTTAGCAAGCGTAGGGTGCGTCCTACGCACCGTTAGCCGCAGACGGAGCTCACTAAGCCAAAAACGGGAAGTTATTTCGTGATCATTCTTACCGTTAAAGTTTAAAATTGGCACAGGTAGGAAATAACATTGGGCTTTTCACATTCATTGGGAGATTGGTACGGCTTAATTCTCGGCGTAATCGGCTCAAGTGTTCAATACCACTTTTTTTATGTCCCCTGATAATGATACTTTCTACTGCTTTGGCACCCGCCCGCCGTCCAAAACAAATGATTTCTAATAAGGCATTGCCCATAATACGATTTCGACCGTGTATTCCACCGCTGACTTCTCCTACACTGTATAAGCCACGAACACAGGTTTGACCATATTCATTAATGACGATACCCCCATTTTGATAATGCAAGGCTGGATAAACCAACATAGGGATTTTAGTCGGTTCCAAATTGCCCCGTTTAGCGAGTTGAAACAATTTGGGAAAACGCTTTTTCATCATACCTGGTTCACGCCGTTCCATACTTGGCGTATCTAACCATACACCTACCGTTTTTTCATCGACAAAAACACCGCGTCCTTCGGCACATTCACGTAGAATTGCCGCTGAAATATAATCTCGTGGTTTTAATTCATCTACAAACCGTTCACCCAGACCATTTAATAACTGGACTCCGGCGGACCGCACGCTTTCAGTGATTAAGGAACCGGCAATATGACTCGGATAGGCGATCCCGGTTGGATGGTACTGAAAAGAATCTAAGTCCCGTAGTTGAGCACCCAAACGGTAAGCTAAAACTAAACCGTCGCCGGTTGCACCAAAGTGATTAGTCGTTGGGAAGTTATTGAGGTGCATACGCCCAATGCCGCCAGTCGCTAAAATAACGGCTTGCGCTTTGATCATTTTATAAGCTTGCTCTTCCAAAGAATAAAACACCGCGCCTGCACAATGTCCCGTTTCACTAGAAAGCAGCTCAACGGCTGGACAATGGTCCCATACTTTAATATTGCTATTAGATACCGCCTCGCGCAGTACCCGCATCATTTCTAAGCCTGTATAATCCCGATAATAAACAATTCGATTGGCGGAAGCGCCTCCTGGACGGCGAGTTAATAAGTCACCAAATTCGTCTACATCAAATTGCATACCTTCCTTAATTAACCAACGGATCACATCTGGTGCTTCTTTTACCATAGTCGCCACTAATTTTTTATCAGCGGCATGGTGACCGGCTCTTAAGGTATCATCATAATGCGCCTGTGGTGTATCATTGGGTTCAATAGACGCTTGTATTCCGCCTTCAGCCATCACCGTATTACTGTCACCTAACCGTAGTTTAGTTGCCAAAATGACCCTAGCACCTTGTCTTGCTGCGGTCAATGCTGCCGCACAACCGGCACCGCCTCCTCCAATAACTAAAATATTGGTTTCTGTAATAGAAGCCCCGGCTAAATCAGCTTCATCAATATGGGCATCAGCTTGTAACATTTCAGCTAATTGTTGATGACAGATATCACCCTTATTGGGTCCCACCTGTAATTCAACTTTTGAAGCTGGATAATAATCCGGGTGGTAATCGCGTAATAATTCATTCATTTCCGGGAGCGTATGCTCTTTATCATGCTGATAGCTTTTCAATGCTTCAGTATATGGTATACCTTTAATCATAGTTTATTAGTTGTCAATGGTGTTTTGTCACATTATTATTAAGTCTTTGATTTTATTAGGTTTATTTTTTTAATAAATAAAAATTCTATAAAAATCGGCACCCTTCAAATTGCCCACCTACTTAAAAATTTAAGTTGTAACAAAGTTTAAGTTGTGACTTCGTGCTAGTCATGGTGGGCAAAAAAACACTTGCCCCTCCTATATGACTATGGTAACATTAAGAAATCCGATTTTTAAAAAAATTGGATTTCTAAGCTCACTGGAAAAAATATCATTTTATAGAATAATACCATGAAATTGCTAATTATATTCGTAAGTCATTGTATTTTCGTATTAGCTATGTTAAGCAATGCCAGCACTGTGATTGCTGCTGATTGTCAATCTACGCCAACGGAACCATGTCAATCTGTTATACCAATTCCTCCTATTTCAAAAAAATTGAGAAGGGAAGCAGGGATAGTTATTGATGATGAAGGTGATGATGATGCTGAAGGTGCGGAAACTTCTAGCGGGAATCGAGGTAGATTTGCCTTTAAAGCGAATCGGGGTAGATTTGCTTTTAAAGCGAATCGGGGTAGATTTGCCTTTAAAGCGAATCGTGGTAGATTTGCCTTTAAAGCGAACCGAGGTAGATTTGCTTTTAAAGCCAATCGAGGCAGATTTGCTTTTAAAGCGAATCGGGGCAGATTTGCTTTCAAAGCCAATCGAGGCAGATTTGCTTTCAAAGCCAATCGAGGTTCTGAAGTTGCTCTGAAAACAGAAACCCAAAAACAAAAGCAGGAAACAATCAGACTACCACTTACCATTGCGCCACTTGTGCCACAGTCTCCTGGTTTGACAGTGACTGATCAACCAACTCTTTATTGGTATATGTCTTATTGGTGGAAAGGGGATATCGAATTAACTTTAAACGAATTTGGTGCCAGTGAACCTGTCATTGAACATCTTATCAAGCGGAGTGATTGTGATGAAAATATTAACGATGATTTAATTTGCCATTTACGATTGGTTGATTATGACGTGCATCTCAAGCCAGATAAAGACTATGAATGGTTTATTTTCATTGTTATGGATCCAGAACAACGAACCAGTGATTGGCTGGCGAGTGGTTTTATCCGTTATACTAAACCTTCAAAACAACTCACTGAAAGCTTGAAATTAAGTTCTTTGGAACAACAATATCAGGTTTATAAACAAAAAGTACTTTGGTATGATGCTATTGATTATTTAAGTGTGCAAATTGTAAAGTCGCATAATAACCAGGCATTACGAAAAGAATTAGCGACTTGGATAAAACAGGTAGAAATGCCATTGGTAGCAGATTATTTAGAAATAGGGTGCAAAGAAGATTGTTATTATGAGATTGATGTTGAATAATTTTGTTAGGAGATTGAACATATTGTTTAGAAATCCGATTTGTCCAAAAAATCGGTTTTCTTATAATGTTTGTATGTCAGCCCTTTAAATAGGTTAATTTTTATGAATAATAAAATAATGCCCATCATTTTTTGGTTTGTCGTTAGTATAACTTTTCCCTGTGGTAGTGTGTTCGCAAAGGCGGCACCTGACACTTTAGGATTGACACACCAGGGAGATACTTATTTTCAACAGGGGCATTTTCAATCAGCAGTCAAATCTTGGGAAAAAAGTTTAGTCGATTGTACCCAAAATGCTGCCCACTGTATTGATGTTTTGACTCGATTAGCGGCTGCTTACCAGGCGTTAGAGATGCACCAGACTATGCTGGTAATGCTTGAGCAAGCCTTATCTCTCGCTGATGTCAGCAATGATATAGATCGTCGCGCCCTGGTTTATAGCCAATTAAGTGATGCGTGGTTATCCCTGGGTTCTTCTGAACTAACGCTATCATTAGATGCAACTGCTAGTCAAGTAGTTCCTGCAACAGAAGATGCCAAAGAATCAAAATATTTAAGACAAGCACAGTTATTAGCAGAAAAGAGTGTGACGGATGCGACACAAGCAAAAAATTCTAGCATCTTGGCACGGGCTTTAAACACCCAAGGTAATGTATGGCAGGTTCAAGGGCAACAGGCAAAAACTTCGGAGGCTTATAACGATAATTTGCACAAAGCCCTTGATGCCTATCAGAAAAGTATACAAGCCGCAGAAAATGCGGGTGACACGACATTGGCTATTAAAGCTTCCCTTAACAGATTAAACCTGGTTATCACGCATAATGTTAGTTCGCCTAGTGAACAGTTAGTGACGTTGGATGATTTGTGGAAACAAATTGAGAAATTGCCGAATAGCTATGACAAGGCACGTTATTTATTATCGTTAGGTGTCTTTACCCTTAATCTTTTGCAAGACGATAAACTTCTCAAACAAGAGCAGACAACAACTAAAGCCATGTTGCAAGAAGGCGGTTGTGTGATAACGAATTCAGGTACGATATTGCTTTCTCAAGTGGCAGAAGATTTATATGCCTGTATACCTGATGATCAGCATCAAACATTAGAAGTGGTTCTTCTTATGACAGAAGAAGAACAACAATCAACCCATGCCTTATTAGGAAAAAAAGGTTTCAGTCAATCAGATAGCCAAAAAGCACTTTCTCGCGCCTACTTTGCTTATCAAAATGCAATACAAGTTGCCAGGGATTTACAAGATACTAATACAATGTCTATCGCTTATGGACATTTAGGATTTTTATACGAAGAGGAACATCGCTATGAAGAAGCATTGACGCTGACTAGACAAGCGATTTTTTTTGCGACCCAGGGTCGTCAGCCCTATTCAAGTCAACGCAACCTTGCTTCTTCACAGGCACCTGTTTCTGTTACCAGTCATTTTTCCCATAGGCTGTATCGTTGGTATTGGCAACAAGGGCGAATACTGAAAGTTCAAGGTAAGCTCGATCAAGCGATAGCAGCCTATCATTTAGCTTCAGTTAATCTTAAACCGATTCAATCATTGTTGGATGTGGGTTATCGTTTATCGCCGGATTTATTTCAGAAGGTAGTCAGACCGGTACATTATGGATTGGCTAACTTGTTATTACAAAAAGCGTCTGCTACCTCTGATATTCAGGAACAGCAATCTCTTATGCGAGAGGCGATAGAGGCGGTAGAATTAGTCAAAGTGGCTGAATTACAAGACTATTTTAATGATGAATGTGTAACTGCTTTACATGCTAAAACGGTTTCCATTTTAGACTATCAAAAAATGTCCTCCAATTTGCAACAAGCATTGCAACAGACTGTCATACTTTATCCAATTCCTTTGGTGGATAGATTAGTGATTCTTATCAGTTTTAAGGGTAAACTCTATCAAAAAAGCTTACAGGTGACGGATGAAGAGCTTAACGAAACGGCTTTGGCATTGCGAATCAATTTACAAACGCGCCCTCATAACCGTTTTCTATTGTATGCAAAGCAGCTTCACGATTGGTTAATTTCGCCCTTTGAAACTTTTATGATTGAGCATCAAGTTGATACTTTAGTGATCGTACCTGATGGCAATTTACGCATGATTCCTTTTTCAACCTTACACGACGGTAAATATTTTTTGGTTGAAAAGTATGCGATGTCTATTACCCCGGGGCTAAAATTAGTGGATCCCCAACGCATTAACTGGAATGATGGCAAATTATTTTTGGTGGGCTTATCGGAGGGGGTGCAAGAGCATTCACCGTTAGACAATGTGCCACAGGAGTTGCAGAATATACAGCTTATCGCCGATCCCATTCCCAGTAAACGCATTTTAAATCAAGAATATTCGTTTGAAAATTTTCATGAAGAAATTAAGCGAAATCAGTTTTCTGTTATTCATTTAGCCACTCATGGTGAATTTAGTGCTGATCCAGAGCATACTTATTTACTGACTTATTTTGAAAAAATGCACATGGATGATCTACAAAATGCGATAGGTTTGGGTCGTTTTCGCGACAAACCTTTAGAATTGTTGACGTTGAGTGCTTGCAAAACGGCAGTAGGCGATGATAAAGCGGCTTTGGGATTGGCTGGCATCGCAGTGAAAGCGGGTGCGAGAAGTGCGATTGCTACTTTGTGGTATGTTGATGATGAGGCGACTTCAATCGCTATCAGTGAATTTTATCAGCAATTGCTTTTAAATCCTGGTATTTCTAAAGCAAATGCGTTACAAGAAATGCAGAAGAAGTTGATTCAAATTAAACGTTATTGGCATCCCTCTTATTGGGCTCCGTTTTTATTGATAGGAAATTGGTTATAACTTGATAAGAAATCCGATTTTTTCAAAAATCGGATTTCTATACTGCTCAACATTTTAACAAATTTGATTACAGTGAAGTATTATATACATTTACTGATTAAATAGTATTTTATAGAAAAAAATAGTGTGATATACTATCTTAGATGAAGAGACTAAAAGACTATGCAAAAGAACAAGGCGTTCAATATAGAACCGCTT
>Ga0164315_10003157_pt1 | contig 12749 bp, 5 predicted proteins | sample GuaBasSedimGuay6_FD_113737 | JGI IMG/M metagenome (GOLD analysis project Ga0164315, IMG submission 113737) | Subseafloor sediment microbial communities from Guaymas Basin, Gulf of California, Mexico - Guay6, Core 4569-2, 0-3 cm | ecosystem: Environmental > Aquatic > Marine > Hydrothermal vents >... | reverse complement strand
GTTGAACAGGATCCTTTTGAATCAGGATTACGAAAAACCCTTAATTTTGGACATACTTATGGCCATGCTTTCGAAAGTCTTTCAATGATGCAAGATAATCAGGTCGCTTTAAGTCACGGTAAAGCGGTAGCTTTAGGGATTGTATGTGAACTCTGGCATTCGGTACAACGGTTAAATTTTCCAGAATTAGTTTTTGAGGAAATCAAAGAATTTATCTTTCAGAATTTTGGGTATTATCCAATTCAAGAGAAGCAAGTAGATACGTTTATTGAATTGATGAAAAAAGACAAGAAAAATGCTGGAGATCAAATTGCGATAGTTATGTTAGAAAGCATTGGAAACGCAAATTATAAGGAGTTTATTACTGAAGATGAAATTCGAACTTTTCTAAACTATTATATGAGCTTATAATGATGAATACCCTTAAACTACCATCCAAAAAACGAAACTTTGATACAGAAGTTGATCTACCTACATCAAAGAGTATTAGTAATCGTCTATTAATAATTCGCGCATTATCTGCAGAATATTTTGGTATAAATGAGTTATCCCAATCCAATGACACCAAATTGATGACGAGGCTATTGGATCAAATATTAAGCATCGATTCAAGCAATACAATAAATAAGGTTGATGCTCAAGATGCAGGAACTGTATATCGATTTCTCACTTCCCTTTTAAGCTCTGTTCCTGGAAAACACCTTTTAAGTGGAAATTCACGCATGCTTAATCGCCCTATTGGTGTATTGGTAGATGCATTGCGAAGCCTAGGTGCTAGTATTATCTATACTAATAAAGAGGGCTTCCCTCCTATTCTCATTGAAGGGCAAGAGCTACATTCAGCTGAACTTGAGATACAATCAAATATAAGCAGTCAGTTTATTAGTGCATTGCTTTTGATTGCTCCAAGACTTCCGCAAGGATTATTACTTAAACTTAACCAGCAAACTGCCTCACAACCTTATATTGAAATGACTATTGAACTGATGCGAAATTTCGGTATAGATGTATTTTATGATAAAGATACCATTAATGTTAGTCATGGATATTATAGGTCGCACAATATTGTGGTTGAATGTGATTGGAGTTCTGCTGCATTTTGGTATGAAGCAGTTGCCTTTTCAAAGAATGGTAAATTGCTACTAAAGGGTTTGCATAAGTCTAAGTTACAAGGTGATGCAATATTACCACAAATATTCCATCATCTTGGTGTGGAAACCATTGAAAGTGAAAACGGAATAATCATTCAGAAAAAAGACTCTTTAGAAACTAGTTTTAATTGGGATTTTAGTCAGCACCCCGATCTAGCTTTGCCAGTAATTTGCACTTGTGCAGGATTGGGTATAATTGGCAAATTTACAGGCCTTGAAAGCCTAAAAATAAAAGAGAGTAATCGTGTAAAAGCTTTGGAATCAGAATTATCAAAACTAGGTTTCGATTTTCGCGAAACCGCTTCAAATGAATGGGTTTTAATTAATAGTTGTAAGCTTGATGAAGCGGAATATAATTTCTCAACTATTAAAGTTCAAACTTATAACGATCATCGTATAGCCATGAGTTTTGCACCTTTTGCCATCTTAGGTAAAGGAATTCAGATTGAGAATCCAGAGGTCGTATCCAAGTCATATCCTAGTTTTTGGTTTGAGTTTGAAAAGATTAGTAGCCACAGTTAAGTGTAAGGCTATAAGATACGCCAAAAAAAAGCGACCAGACGGTCGCTTTAATTATTCAAAATATATTATTGATTATGCATCGATATTAGCATAATGAGCATTTTTCTCTATAAATTCACGACGTGGTGGCACCTCATCTCCCATTAACATGGAAAAAACTTTATCCGCTTCCACATCATTTTCAATGGTTACTTTACGTAGAATTCGAGTTTCAGGGTCCATAGTTGTTGACCAAAGTTGTTCAGCATTCATCTCTCCAAGACCTTTATAACGTTGTATGTGAACTCCTTTATCACTTCCTGCACCATACTCCAAAACTATTACATCACGTTCTGCATCATCCCAAGCATAAGCACTTTTGCTTCCTTTTTTTACTAAATATAGCGGCGGCGTAGCGATATAAACGTATCCACGCTCAATCATTTCCTTCATATATCGATAAAAGAATGTCAAAATAAGTGTGGCAATATGACTACCATCAACATCAGCATCCGTCATAATAATTACTTTATGATAACGAAGCTTTACTAGATTCAAGGCTTTTGGATCCTCTTCAGTTCCTATAGAAACTCCTAATGCAGTGAACATAGTTTTGATTTCCTCATTCTCAAATATCTTATGAGGCATAGCTTTTTCCACATTCAATATTTTACCACGAAGGGGAAGAATCGCTTGGAAATTACGATCACGTCCTTGCTTAGCAGTTCCACCCGCCGAGTCTCCCTCGACAAGATATATCTCTGTTTTAGTGGGATCACGCTCTGAGCAATCAGATAATTTCCCTGGAAGGCCTGAACCAATCAGTACATTTTTGCGCTGTACTAATTCTCTTGCTTTTCGTGCTGCATGACGTGCTGTAGCAGCAAGTATTACTTTATTAACAATAATCCGAGCCTCTTTTGGATGTTCCTCTAAATAATTATTTAAAGATTCTCCCATCATGGATTCAACGGCTCCCATTACTTCTGAATTTCCAAGCTTTGTTTTGGTTTGACCCTCAAATTGTGGCTCAGCTACCTTAATGGAAATTACAGCTGTAAGTCCCTCACGAAAATCATCACCACTAATATCAAATTTTAATTTACTCAATAAGCCTGAACGATCAGCATAGGATTTCAAAGTGCGAGTTAATGCCCGACGGAAACCTGAAAGGTGAGTTCCTCCTTCTTGAGTATTAATATTATTCACATAGGAATGTATGTTTTCAGAAAAGGAAGTGCAATACTGCATGGCAACCTCAACAGGAACACCATTTTTTTCTCCTGAGATTTGAATTGGCTCAGGCATCAGCTTCTCTCGATTTTCATCTAAATAATCTATGAAATCAACTAATCCTCTTTCTGAATAGAATTCTTCATAAACGAATTCCGAAGTTTCCTCATCAATATATCGCTCATCATACAGATGTAAGCGTATCCCTTTATTCAGGAAGGACAATTCTCTTAAGCGATTAGCAAGAATATCAAAACTGTATTCTGTAACCGTAAAAATAGAATTATCAGGTAAAAAAGTAACTTTAGTACCTCTAATATCTGTTGTACCAATTTCCTTAACATCGTAAAGTGGTTTTCCAATTTTATACTCCTGGATATAATGAATTCCTTTACGGTAAACCTCAACAGTGGTATGTATGGATAGTGCATTTACACAAGAAACACCTACTCCGTGTAATCCACCAGAAACTTTATAACTTCCCTTATCGAATTTACCTCCTGCATGGAGTACGGTCATTACAACCTCCAATGCCGAACGGCCTTCTTTTTCGTGCATATCAGTTGGTATTCCCCTACCATTATCCAATACACTAACTGAATTATCTTTTAATATTCGTACTTCAATTGTATCGCAATGACCTACTAAGGCTTCATCAATAGAATTGTCCACAACCTCATAAACAAGGTGGTGTAATCCCTTTGCACTTACGTCGCCAATGTACATTGCTGGGCGTTTACGAACGGCTTCCAAACCTTCCAATACCTGAATATTATCCGCGGTATATTCTTTTCCTAAATTACCCTTTGCTTCTTCACTCATAATCAATTATTTATATAATTTTAGATAGGAATCAAAAGTACAAAAAAAAAGCTTGCGAAATATGCTTTTTAAGCTATGAAAAAAGAGATAATTATCAACAATTAAACTCGAGATTGTTTAGAAGAAATTTGAAGTTTATTTCACAAAAAAAAGCGAGGGTTCTTGATAAAAAAAACCTCGCTATTAATATAAATTAGAAGCTATTAGAAGATATAACTAAGTCCTAGCATTGCATTAAAGCGATACGAAGGATAATTATAATAACGATAGTACTCACTGGCTGCAATATTGTTAATATTTAAGAATATTCCCAATCTTTTTCGATAACGATACTCAATACCTAAATTTGCATCCACAAATCCTTTTATCGTTTGTGGGCCGAATACTCCATTAGTTTCAACCAGAGCTTTTGACGAACCATTAGCAAATATCTCTGCTTTTAGTAAAATCTTATCACCAATATTATAATTTCCTGTAAGAGTAATAATATAATTAGGTTTATGCCATGCATATAATTCGGTTGACATATTATAAATATAGTAATCCGCATTAAGCATAAAACGCAATTTCTCTTGCTTTTGCCATGCAAAACCAGCATGCAATTTTACCTCGTCATAATCGTCGTAAATAACATTAAAAGTATTATTATATATTGAAGTATAGTCGGTAACATATAATGGAGCATGCTCAATATTATTATAATGAAGTTGGATATTAAAATCAAGCTCTCGACTGATAGTACTTCCCAAGCCAAAGTTTACCATATATTTATAATTTGTAAAATCCATAGGAAGAGTACTTGATATAAACGGATTTTCATCACTATAATTCCTTAAAGTGTTTTTCTTCATGCCACCAGCAATGGAGAAATTGAAATACAAAATCTTTTTAATAGCTTCCAACTTCATATCTATATGGGGGTAAAAATTCACTTTAGTTACCGAGTCAATACTAACATCAGCCGAAATAGCTGCTTTAACCATTAGAGTACGGTAGCGAAATGTATAATACGGTTTAATCTCTAATAAGGATGAATTGCGCGTCTGCAAACTATCCCAAGAATTATTATAAAAACTATAGTCAAGTTCGGTCCCCATTCGCTGCTCTGTCAAAGCATTAATAAGATTAACTCTCCAGTCGAAACTGGAGTTGAAGTCAACAACATTCTCAGCAGTTTTAAAATTATCCTGTAAATAATAATAATTCAGACTCATATCATAGTCCATTTCTTTTGGACGTTTACGATAGCGATTCCAGCGCATTTTCAACTCACCCAAATTGTATATTTGTTGAATATCATTATCCGTAGGAACACCTATTGAATCAGGAATAAGTGATGGTTCAAATCCATAAAAATGCACAACATCACGTTTATATTTAGCATTTACTTTAAACATGGATTCTTTATTAATCTTTGTATAATATGTTTCCAATAGATTATTACTAAAACCAGGGTAAGCATAATCCGCTATATTTCCTGCTGAAGAAAGATGTCGAGCATGAATTCCAAATTTTGTATCACGCGAACGTAAGTTTGAATGATAAAATTCGAAAAATGGTGTAGTATAATTTCCAAAGCCTACAGCTAAATAGTCATGATATAATTTATCTAAAGGCTCACCACGCATTTTAGCCGCATTAATAGTATTTACCTTGAATGGAGTTTCTATTACAGCATCATAAATCTTATAATTGAATTTAGGATTCTGATAAACCGTATCAGGTACTCTAGGATTGCGCTTAATCTTAGTAGCATCATTAAGAGTTGGTGTAAACCCTCTTGTGATAATTACCTTATTGTTTCCTACGCTTTGCGCAAACAAACTGGATGCAAATACCAGAATTACTCCTAATAGAATACTTTTTCTTTTCAATTGTTTATATCGCATAATCTTAACACTTTCCATTACTTATCCCCTCCATCCATTTCATCCAAATCAATATACTCTTCTTCATTTATAAACTCGCTATCATCATAATCACCAATAAAAAGAGCTTCATCATCTTTATTGAACTCTATAATTACGTCATCACTTTCTTCCTTCTTTTTTTCTTGTACTTCAATTTTCTCAATCTCAGCCAATCGTCTTTTAGCTTCTTCAACCAACTCAGGATAAACATCCACTCCTTCCACAATACTATTTAGAGTGGCTTTTGCTTGGTGGAGATTATCTGTTTTAATAAATATATCACCAGATAAGATAAAGGCTTTTACCAACCAGTATTCATAGGAAGGCTCTTGTTCTATTACATCATAAATCAATGATTCAGACTTCTCATAATCTCCAGCTCTATACTTAATCTCTGCCATGGAATATCGCGCTTCGGCCGATGCCTCACCCTTGGAAGAATCAGCTACTATAGCAAATTGAATATAAGCAAGTGAATCCTCACCTCTATCAATCCACACCTTTGCTAGAATCATTTTAGCATCAATACGAATTATAGGATCTAAAGAATTGATTCCTAAAACATCCTCAGCTGCAGAATAGGCATTGTCTTTTTCCTCTAAATTCCAATAACATTGCATAATTCCTATTCGAGCCTTCTTATTTGTTTTCTTATATTCTGAAACATCTCTCAAGCGTTTATATGCGACAAGAGCTGCTCTATAATCATGATATTTTTCAAAATTAATATAGGCTACTTTCTGCAGAGACTTCTCCGTATATTCCGAAACTGGATTATCTATCAAGAATTGATAATTCTTTAATGCATCGGCGTATTTCCCTGCTCGAAACTCACAATCGGCCATATAAAAGTTGGCGTTATTTATAAAGAAACCATTGGGAAACTGCTTAAGATACTTACTAAAATCTTGGGTAGATTTATCACAATCACCTTGCATATAGATATTCTCAGCTGCATAATAAACAATGGAATCTTCCTCAGAACGAGTGTATTTTATCCCCTGCCCTTTCAACCAAGCTAAAAACTCATCTACATTTCCATTTTGGGTATATATCCCCTTCAATATTTTTAATGATTCTTTGGACTCTTTGGAACCTTTATAATTCTTATTTACTTTTTTCAGGCTACTAATCGCCTTGGCCTCTTCGCCCATATTATTATATACCAAACCTATATCGAGCATGGCTCTTTTTACGTAATTACGATCGGCAGGATAAGTATCAATAATATGATTATAGTGTTCTACAGCTTTGGGATAGTTTTTCGATGCTCTAAAATAAGTTGATGCAAGAGCAAATTCCGCATTCCCAGCGTAAAACGAATTGGGATATTCTTTTAAGAGCTTGAGCAAAGTCTCCTCTTTCTCATCAAACTTTCGTAATGGACCAAGTGATTCAGCTCTTTTGAAAAGTGCGTAATCCACATCCTTCTTTTTAATAATGATGGCCTTATCATAATTCTCGATAGCTTGTGTAAACATGCGACCAATAAAATAGCAATCCCCTATCCGATTATACGCATCATTAACATAAACCGAATTTGCATCCTTTTCATTCATAACAAAAAGACGAAAGTTCTTATTAGCTTCTTCATATTCCTTTTGCTTGAAGTAAGCATAGCCAATATTATAGCTTGCTTCTTGGTAAATCGCCATACTAAATGCCCCTGCAGAAGTCATAAAGTCACTATATGATTTAATGGCTGCAGGATAATCTGCTATAAGATAATAAGCCTCTGAACACCAGAATCTAGATTCAGCAGTATATTTTTTTACTTTATTAATCGAGATAGACTTATTAAAATACTCTATAGACTCGCTATACTTTCTATTATTGAACAATTCAACTCCACGAGCATAAACAATTCTTTGATAAGCAATCATAAGCTCAGGTGATTTATTTTGGATCTGCTCAATGGATTTAAGTGCCTCGGGATAATTACGTGTGGATAAATACATCTTAGTTAAATATTCCATAGCCTCAGTACGATGCTCAGAATTGGGATAATTATCAACATAATTACGAAATGCAATGATTGCTTGATTATATGGATTATAAGCTAATTCGTAAGATAGTTTAGCAAAATTATATAAGGCATCCTCTGTAATCTGCGGATTCTTATTGATGCTATATGCATACTTAAAAGCATTCAGCGCAAAATGAGGCTTATCAATTTGCAGATAGCAAAAAGCCAAATGATAATTCGCATTCTGTGAAAGGGTATCACTACCAATGCTCAATGTTTTGAAGTAATTAATAGCCTTATCATAATTCTTAGTTTTATAATATGAATACGCCATCAAATAACGACTCTCCTCGCTGGCGGTATTTCCTGATAGGCTATAAAATTGGTCGAGATATGGGATCGCGTTTTTGTATTCTCCTTTACGATAGTAGGCCTCACCAATTAAACGGGCAATTTCAGGTTTCCGACTCTCAATAGATTTATCAAGTAAAACTGGTGCAACCTTCAAAAGCTCATCATAATTCTTTTGTAAATAGTATATATGTGTGATGTAGTATGGGATAATAGAATTAAAGGATTCGTTTTCTTTCAAAGAAAGAAAGCCTTTAAGGGCTGTTGAATAGTTACCTTCAGTATAAGAGATATGCGAATAATAATAGGTTGCTGGATCACGATACTTACTATTCTCTTTATTCAATAGCTCATAGAAATATTTTTTTGCTTTTGGAATGTCTTTACGACGAAAATAGGCATAGCCTGATTTGAAATAATACTCTTCACGATCTGTTTCAGACAAATCATATATATCAACCTCTTTAAATGATTTAATTGCTCTACGATACGCTTTTTTACGAAACTGAAATTTCCCCAGTTGAAAATAAATATACTTAATATGTGTACTTTCCGAATGCTGTTCAATAAAATCAGTTAATAATATTTCGGCATTGCTATTAAATAATTCCACTGCACAGATGGCATTATAATACTCAGCATTGATTCGCATATTCGAATAACGATCTGGAATACCCTGTATCGTTTTCTGAAACAAATCCTGTGCACTGCCAAATTGATCTTTGTTAAACAATGCCAAAGCATCCTGGTAAAAGGACTCTGGCTCATCGTAAACCACTGTTTTTTGCGCATAAACACCCCCTGAAACGAGAAATAAGAATACACTGATTAACAATATTTTATTTTTAATTTTGCTCATATCGACACCTATTAATAATGCAACTAAAAATACTACGAATAAACCGCTTGCTATTTTGTGCTTACGCAAACTTTTCAACAAGCATACTTTAAAAACTATTAGCGAAAAAACATCTATACCCGAGTTATAATTAACGCATTTTGTGGGCTTAAAATTGTTTTCTGATAAGAATATAACTTTTTAAAGGAGTACTTTTTGTGATAAGAATTATTTGGATTTTTTTAATAGGTATGAACATACACGCACAAACGATGTTCATGTACAATATATAGAGTGAATTTGCAGATTTAGTCTTTAAAGCTTCTTTACAAATAAAATAATTCAGCCGAAATTTATTATCTTTACACGCAAGAACAACATAAAACATAAAAAAATATAGATGTATAATTATGTATAAATACCTTCTATTAATAATCTTTGCTTTTTCAAATTTGGACTCTTTTTCACAAGAAAGAACCATGAAGCAAAAATATGTGCAACTTACTGATACAAGTTTTCAAGGTTTTGTAAACTGGTGTGTTTATCATGGTTTAGATAGTGCTCTTTACAACCATAACTTTCCACCTCTAATAGCCTCAAACTCTTATACTTCTGCTCTTCTTAATTATGATAGTTTGAAACCTATTGTCTTCTATAACTTTTGGTTTATTACATGCCATCCTTGTGTTGATGAAATGCCCATGTTCAACAGTTTAGCTAAACAATATACTGATTCTATTGATTTTATTGCCATTACATTTGATTATCAAGAAGATGTGAAGGAGTTTCTAAAAACACACCCATTTAATTTTCTTCACTTCACTATGGCAAGAAGCTATCTTGATGAATTAAGAATTATCAGAGGTTATCCTACTACCATTATTACTTATCACAATAAAATAATCTACTGCATACATGGGGGTATGACATCTGGCTCAAAGTATTACGAGGCTGTTATGAAAGAATCAGAAAAGAATTACAAATCTATTTTGGATAGTTTGTTGAATATTCGGTATTAATTACTATTAAACCAAAAATAAATTATAGAATAATTCTTAAACGACTATATAGGCATCCAGCCTAACTGATAAAATAAAATGTCAGCACCCTTTAATATGATGCCGACAATTTTATAATTATATAATTTTCGAAACTCTAAAAAGCCGCATCAAAGGCTTCATCAAAACGCTTCATCAAAGAGTCTGCACCATAATTAAAGATGCGCTCTGGACTATCTTCTTCACCAATATGGAATTCGTATTTTGCTTTTTCTTTCTTTGGTAATTGTTGTACAATTTCCATAAATACATCTTCCGCAGTATTCAATCCGTTTAATCCGAATTGCTTACCAAGCTCTATTAGTTGTTGATATCCTACATGTGCTACAGCTGGATCCATCTGCTGTGTAAACTGTAGTAATACTTTTTGTGTATTGGTAAAACTACCATCTGTTTCCACTGGGAATGAAGCTGGAAGAATTAAATCAGCCATTTCAGTGGTCTCAGTCATAAAATAATCCTGAGCTACAACAAAACCTGCAGCACTTATCCAACTACTCACCTCTTCCCTATTGATTGCTGTTCCAATTGGATCTTCACCAAAGATAAAAACATTAGCAAATTCTCCATCTTTTAACTTGGCAGGAATTTTCTTTGTTGGCTTGAAGTCATTTATTTCCCCACCCACATTGGTACAAGCAAATGCGCCCATATCAAACATTCCTTGCGAGTTATTTTTCTCTTTCAATGGCATTAGTCCACTGGCGGTTTTACCAAGTTTACCAGTAATCATAGCCAAATTATATAATTCACGCGATGTTTCCATGGTAATATACTTTTCAGAAAATACCAAGACCGCATTCATCTCATCATTATACTTCTTAGCCCAAGCAGCAATTGCATCTTCACTCATTCCAGCTTTAGTAGCTAAATCTGTGAAATTAACCTTTAATGCAGCCGTTTTATAAGCATCAAAATCAGTTACATTTCCATCGATATACATTTGATTTTGTAAACCTTTGCTCAATAAGTAATGATTCACTGCTTTTACGAAGTAGTAATAATTATCGATTATACGAACCGTATCCACCTTATGGCGCATAGGAGTTTTCGTATTAGTCGAAATCATATCCACTGGAATACTATTCCGCACCTTAGCATTATTTACCATAAAGCCTACATAATCATGATCAGCAATTAACTCTGCTCCCATTAAATATATATGACTAGCATCATATAATTGCTCAAAAGGCACATTAGCTCGAGAGTTGATACTATATCCTCTTCCTCGTCCCATATAATGGAAATTAGAGATATAAGGTGTTTTCACTCCTTGACGAGCTAGTTTCTGAATTAGATAAACTTCTTCATTGCTCAATCTTGCTCCTGCAAAGAAGATATTTTTCTCAGCATCAACCGCTTTTACTTTGTCCGCAATAGTTTTATATGCTTCTTCGAAAGAAATCTCCTCAAACTTACCATTCTTTTTCAATAGCGGCTTAGTGATTCGAGAACTATCGTTATACATTTGATATCCAAACTTCGGACGACGACCAATGCTTCCTCTTTCATTTATAACACCATCGGTTCCTTTAACTTCCATCACAAATTTCTTTTTATGCGACATTAAGTTAATTGCAACACCTTCCGAACCGTAATTATCTATGGTTTCCAAAGCCGTTATTTCAACAGGACCGTTCTTAAAGATTAGATTTTCACGCATTGCGCCAGTAGGACAAGTATCAATACATAGTCCACAACTTTCACAATTGGTTTCGGTAAGTGACTCACCCAAACTAGGAGCTACATAAGTAGCAAAACCACGATTAACTAAACCCAACGCATTGGCACCAACAAGCTCATCACAAACACGAATACATCGCGAGCAAAGAATACATTTATTATTATCAATCTCAATAAATGGATGTGAGAAATCAACATGATACTCATTATAATCACCTGCATACTTATCTTGTTCAGAGCCATACTCATCTGCATACTTCTGCAAATCACAATCAAAGTACTCACCACAACCACACTCCAAGCATCGCTCGGCCTCATCTAAACATTGCTGCTCAGTATAGCCTAACTCTACTTCTTTGAAGTTGATACGTGTGTTTTCATCCATCACAGGCATTTCTTCTCTACTTTGCTTTGCAAAAGCAGGAGCAAAATCATCATCATTCAACACCTTGAAATTAGAACGCTTACTAACAAACTCTTTTCGTTCTGGAACCAATTCCTCGCCCATCAAATACTGATGGCAAGAGCGTGAAGCTATTTTTGCTTGTGCAATCGCTTCAATTATTGTTGCAGCACCAGTAACACCATCGCCTGCGGCAAACATAGAAGGAATTCCCGTTTGCAATGTATAACGATCAGCATCAATATCACCCCATTTATTAGGCTTTAGTTCACCTTCTTTAGTTACAGAGTTTACATCTTCTAAAAAGTCTATTTCGGTTTTCTGTCCTATGGCTGCCAATATATAATCAGCCTCCAATTCATATTCAGATCCTTCAATAGGAATTGGTCTTCTACGACCAGAAGCATCAGGCTCACCTAACTTCATTTTGATTAAATCGACAGATTTCAGCACCCCATTTTCGTCTTTATTAACCTTCGTGGGATTGTTTAGGAAAAGGTATTCAATACCCTCTAACTTAGATTCATGTATTTCTATAGGGTTTGCAGGCATTTCTTTTTCAGTACGACGATAAACTACTTTAACATCGGTACTTCCCAAACGCATTGAAGTACGACAACAATCCATTGCCGTATTTCCACCACCCACAACAATTATTTTCTTTCCACTAAAATCAGGTCGCTGACCCGTCATTTCCAACTCCTTTAAGAAAGTAATTCCAGGATATACATTTTCTGCATCATCACCCTTCACTCCTACTAATGTTCCTTTTTGCGAACCAATGGTAAGAATTACTGAATCATAATCTTCTTGTAGGTCTTTATAATGCACAT
>Ga0164315_10003156_pt1 | contig 12753 bp, 12 predicted proteins | sample GuaBasSedimGuay6_FD_113737 | JGI IMG/M metagenome (GOLD analysis project Ga0164315, IMG submission 113737) | Subseafloor sediment microbial communities from Guaymas Basin, Gulf of California, Mexico - Guay6, Core 4569-2, 0-3 cm | ecosystem: Environmental > Aquatic > Marine > Hydrothermal vents... | reverse complement strand
AGCACGCCGTGCACCTGGCCATCGACGCCGCGCACGAAGACCATCACGCGATCGTCCGAACGCCACTCGCCATCGACCCGCTCGGGGGACGGCTTGTAGGAGGCGCCGAATGCGACGTCGCTCCCCTCGGGGATGAAGCAGATGGCGGTGTCGCCGACGCGGTGCTGCGCCCAGATGCGCGAACGCTTCTGCACGCGCCGCTCGCGACTCGTCTTGCGAGCGGATTCCAAGAAGCGCTGGCGCAACGCTTCGCCCCCGCCCTTGAGCCCGATGTAGACGTCGTCGCCGAAGTAGAGCGAGAGCAGGGCCATGCGGTACGAGGAGACCGCCACGGCGCACGCGCAGACGCGATCGACGACCTCTTGGACGTCTTCCAGCGCGTAGACGTCGGCTAGGGCGTTCAGTACGTCGGAGGCTTCACCCTCACGAAAATGACTCGGCACATCGGCAATCATCGGCAAATCTGCGCGCTTTCTTTGCCTTTGGCGCCCGCCAAATCGCAAGTATTACCCGCTCGCTGCCTCGATTTCGGCAGAACTCAAAGGATAGCCGTCCACCGGTACGCCACTTTCAGCCAACTCCTGCAGGCGACGCCATGCAAGCGTGAAGATCGCCTCCTGGCGCTTGCGGACCTCCGGCGGCAGATTATCGGGCTCGTCACTGGCGACCGGCTCGAAGTCGTCATCCACAATGAACTGCGCGAATTCCGGCGCGCAGCGGATGTGGCGCTCGGGCTCCCGGGGCAGTTCATCCAGCGGCACCGCGCCCAGCACATAGCGCAAATAGAGCTCGGATTCGCGGATGTTTTCCACGTATTCGCCGCAGCGATCGCAGTTGTAGCCCTCGTCGCAGTCGCTCATATTCGGCCCTCGGTATCCAGCATCAGGGTAACCGGGCCATCATTGACGAGTTCGACTTCCATCATCGCGCCGAAGCGACCGGTTTCGACCTCGACCCCCTCGGCGCGCAGCAGGTCGCAGTAGCGCTCGTAGAGCCGCTCCGCTTCGACCGGCTCCGCCGCGGAGACGAACGAGGGCCGGTTGCCCTTGCGCACGTCGCCGCACAGCGTGAACTGCGAGACGACGAGGGCGCGCCCCTCAGCGTCGAGAAGATTGCGATCGATCGGCTTCGCGTCGCTGGGAAACAGCCGCAGTTTGGCGGTCTTGCGCGCCAGCGCCTGCGCATCTTCCTCGGTGTCGCCAGCCACGACCCCCAGCAGGATCATGTAGCCGCGCCCGATGGACCCGACGGAATTCCCATCGACCCGCACCGCGGCGCGGCTCACCCGCTGAATGAGGGCCTTCATTTATTCGGAGGCCGGCTCCGCGAATCCATCGACGGCCGCCTTGAGCTTCTCGCCGCGCTTGCCTTCCGGGCGCTTGTGGTGGCCGCTCGCCGCCTCGAAGCCCTTCTTCATCGCGGAGAAATCGAGCTTGAGCACGGCGCCCACCACGACGCTCCGGTCCCGGTACTTGAGCTGGTCCTCGAGCGCGAACTTCATGTCCGGCTTCCATCCGCCCTTGATCTTGGCGCGCTCGCGGCGCATGTCCTTGAGCTTTTGCCCCTGACCGCCATGCCCGCCATGCCCGCCGCGCCGCATGTGCGGGTAGTTGGGGCGCGTCGCGGGATCGACCAGATCCTGGTACGGAATGCCGTTGATGTAGACGTAGTAGTCCTGGCCCGGCTTGATGAACTCGTCGGTCAGGTAGATCGTGGCGGACTTGGCGTGACGCACAAGCACGTTGAGGCGCTGGTCCTTCTTGTCCCACGTCGCATCCACACGGTAGGGCTTGATCGGCTCCCAGCGAACGGTGAGATCCTCATCGACCATGCTGCCGCCATGCGCCGGCCGCTTGATGCCGATGGAGATGACCCCCTCGCCCTCCGGCTCCTTCTCGAACTTGAAGGTCGCGAACGCCATGCGCAGATCCGCCATCTTCTTGATCTCTTCGCCGAGCGCCGAGACGATCACGTCCCCCGGCTTGAAGCCGCTGCGGGCGGCGAGGCTGCCGGGCACGACGCTCTGCACGCGCACGCCTCCCTTGCGGTGGTTGCGATCCCAGCCGACGCCGAAGTCCTCGCGGATGAGCGTGCCCTCGGGGCGCACCAGCTTGATCCAGCGCTTGTAGACGAACCAGACACGCCCCTGCTTCTTGGGCCTGTCGGCATCATCATCTTCGTCGTCGTCCCCGCCGCCGCCGACCTCGAAGGTCGACTCTTCCTCGTCGTCTTCCTCTTCCTCGGCATCCTCTTCCTCCTCCTCGATCAGTTCGGAGAGGTCGTGAGGCACCGGCTTGCCGGCCGCCTTGAGTTCGGCAACCTTCTTGCGGATCTGGAGGTACTGACGCTGCTTCTTCTGCTCGTTTTCGAGTTCGTCCTCGGGCACTTCGCGCGCGAAGAGCAACTCGACCTCGTCGTTCCACTGCTTGTCCTTGATCAGCTTGGCGAGGTCGGTGCCCTTCTTGACCACCGTGCCCTCGACCTTGACGAGCACGTCGCCGCCGGCGATCGACGCGCGACTGGCGCCCAGCGCCGTGCGCGTGACAGCCTTGCCCATCGGCCAGGCGTCGCGGTTGTCCAGCGTGAGGCCGAGCTTCTTGGCCGGCTCCTTGCGCGCCTTGGGGGGCGTCCAGTTGAGGCGCGTGGACGGGAACTGACGACCGCGCGGCGGCTTGACGTCGGCGTCGTAGCCCTGCACGTCGAGCCAGAGCGAACGCAGGCGCTGCGGCCCGTCGGTTTCGATATCGACCTCGTTGGCGAGCGCTCTGCGCTTGTGCTTCGGGTCGAGCAGGAAGCTGATGATCTGCGACTTGATCCGCTCGAGGTAGTGGAAATCGGAGTTGGAGCCCATCTGGACGCTCAGCGTCACGCGCACGCGCTTGTCGAAGAACGGCTTGAGCCCGGCGATGAACTTGTTGGCGTTCTTGTCGCCGAAACGCGACTTGAGGGTGCCGGGAACGCCCATGAGCACGTCCATGCGATCGAGCGTGCCCAGATAGATCGGCCGAATCATGGCCGCCATCTCATACGGGTCGCCGGTCATCGGCATGAGCACGTTGAAGGTGCCCGGCATCGACTGCGCGACGTACCAGCAGGCATCGGCGCCATCGAGCGCGCCCATCAGGCCCACCCGGTCCTCGTCGATGTTGAAGCGCTGCTTGATCTTCTGCAGCGTCCACTCGATGAGCTTCACGCCCTCCGGTGTCCACCACTCCGCGCCGCTGCCGGTGTAGGGCGCGACGAACAACACGTTGTGCTTCTCGGCCACGTCGCGGAACTTGCGAATCGCGACGTCCGCCTTGGTCGCGCCCTGCCCGACGGTCTCCCACGCATCGTGGTGCATGTAGATCAGGACCGGAATGCGCGCGTCGTCCTTGGCCGTGTAGCCCTTCGGCAGCCAGAGCGAAAAGCCGCGGTTCTTGCCGTCGGCTCCGCGGTAGCGAACGCCGTAGTTCTTGCCGCCGTGACGCATGCCCACTTCGGTCACCATCGGGCGCTGGTAGTAGGGGCCGGTCATGAGCCCCTCCTTGAACGAGTCCCAGTCGAGGTCGGTGCGCGCGAAGAGCTTGGCGATGTAGTCGTCCCGCTCCTTCTGCTTGCGCGTGCTCAGCACGGCGCGGACGCCCTTGACGACCTCCTCGTTGAATTTCTGTTCCTCTTCGGCAACGACGTCGCCGGTAAACAGCAGGCCCAGTACGAGCAGGATTGCCAGGGTCAGTGCCAACTTCGTTTTCATTACGGTCCTCGAGGGTGGTTCTTCGTAGGTCTTGCGGAGCCTGTGGATTCTATGCTCCCGGTGCGGGGCTGGCACGAATCCCGTTATCCGCCTACCCTTTCCGCGTGCCTGTCATCGAGGCTCGCGGGCTCCGCCGCGAATTCCGCACCCGGTTCAACTCCAGCCCCGTCGTGGCTGTGGACGGGCTGGATCTCTCCATCGAGCGGGGGCGCGTCTTCGGCCTGCTGGGCCCCAACGGCTCCGGCAAGACCACCACGATTCTCATGTTGCTGGGCCTGCTGCCCCCCACCGCCGGCACCGTCCAGGTTCTCGGGCACCGCGCGGGCGCCAAGCAGGCGCGCAAGCGCACCGGCTTCCTCCCGGAGGAAACGCGGCTCTACGAGTTCCTCAGCGGCGAGGAGACACTCGATTTCGTGGGCCGCCTGTTCGGAATCGCGCGCGCGGAACGCCGCCGGCGCACCGAGGAGCTGCTGCGCAAGACCAACATGTGGGACGCCCGCAAGCGCCGCCTTTCCACCTACTCCAAGGGCATGGCGCGTCGCATCGGCATCGCGCAGGCGCTCATCTCGCAACCCGACCTGCTGGTGCTCGACGAGCCCACCTCCGGTCTCGACCCGCTCGGCAACCGCGGCGTGAAGGATCTGCTGGCGGAGATCGCCGCGCAGGGTACGACGGTGCTCACCACGTCGCACATCCTCGGCGACGTTGCGGACGTGTGCGACGAGATCCTCATCCTCCACCGCGGGCACTGCATCCTTTCGGGCGACGTCTCGGATCTGCTCGCCGATGCCGAACGTCTCGCGTGGGAGACCGACAACGTCACGCCCGAGGTGCGCGCCAACATCGAGGCGGCCTTCAAGGCGCAGGGCGTCGTGCTGCACGACGTGCGCCCGCCGGCGACCACCCTCGAGGCGCTCTTCCTCGACGCGATCGGGCGCGATCTGGCCAAGGGAAGCGGGAGCGATGTGGGCGGCGCTTAGGCTGCGGTTGCTCGAAGCGCGACGTCGCGGCGGAGCTTGGCTGGTCGGCGCGGCGCTGCTGCTCGTCTTCGGCGTCGCGTTGTTCGGCGGCGAAACGGTAGACGGCCGCTACGGACTTGCGACGGACATCGCGGTCACGCTCGGTTACATCGCCGCCATTTTCATCGGCGCGTTCCCGCTCTCGATCGATCGCGAACGCAAGCGCTCCTACCTGCCGAGCGCATCGCCCGTCTCGCCCTTCGGCTGGGCGCTGGGCAACGCGCTCGCCGCCGCCATCGTCGCCGGCGGCGTCTGCTTTTCGCTCTATGCGGCAGCGGGCATCGGCGCCAGCGCGCGCGGGGGCATCGAGACGTGGACAATGACCAGCATCGGCCGCCAAGGCGTCTACTGGCTGCGACCGGGCCCGCCGCAGCGCATCCAGGTGCCGGCGGGAACGCGCGCCATGCGCCTCAGCGCGCGCAGCTTCCTCACGGCGGAAGACAAGATCGGCACGCCCGAAGGCGCGACACTCGGCATTTCCGGCAAGCCCTATCCGATCTTCGATGCCCGCCCCATCACGGTGCCGGTGCAGGTCGGATCGCGCACGAACAGCGACGGCGAGCAGGAGCACTTCGTCCTGATCCGCAATCGCAGTCCGGAATTCGCGGTTGGCATCGACATCGGAAGCGTGCGCGCCCTGACGGAGTCACGCTCGTTTCTGGCGAACTCCCTGCTGACCGGACTTTGGGCCGCGTTGGGGGCCGGGGTTCTCGCCAGCCTCGGCACCGCTGCCGGCGCGCATCTGGGAGCCCCCATCGCCGCGCTCGCGCTCACGCTGCTGTTGCTGCTTGCGTCGCTCAAGGGGTTCGTACTGGAAATCATCGAACACGAAGGCGCGCTCAAGCGCTCGGCCGACACGACCGTCGTGCACGGCGACCACACGCACGGCGGCAGCGGTTTCAGCGACCATCCCATGCGCGCGCAAGTAAAACGCGTGTTCGCCTGGACACTCGGCTTGCTGCCCAATGTGAGCGAATTCGACCGCGCCGGCGAGGCGGCGACCGGGCGCTGGATCGGAACGCGCCCCATCTACCCAAGCAGCTTTGCGCTGCTCGTCGCACTACTCATCGGCGCGGCGGTCGGCGGACTCGGAGTCTTGTGGAGGCGCACGCCATGAAGCGCGCCATCGCGCTCGCGCTGATGTTGCTGGTCGCCGCCTACGTGATTGGACAACGGCTGCGCGACGACGCGCCGCCCGCACCCGAGGCGAGCCGCATCGGCGTCGGCCCGCTCGTCGGCGGCGTGCTCACGGGCGCGTTCAGGCCGCTGCTCATGAACTACCTCTACCTGCGCGCGGACATCCTTGCGGGGCAGGGACGCTACGACGAGGAGGTCACGCTCTTCAAGACGATGGTGCAGCTCTATCCGCACAACGAGAGCGCGCGCGCCTTCATCGGCTGGTGGCTCGCGTTCAACGCCAAGAGCGAAGCGCCCGATCCCGCACTCGGCTGGCGCTGGGCGGAGCCGGGTCTCGACATCTTGTTCGAGCTTCCCGATGAACGCGCGACGCTCTCCCGATGGTTCCTCTTGCAGTGCGGCCACAACGCGATCGCCGCGCAGCGCTATGCGGGCAAGGGCTGGGCGGAGGAGATCTTTTTCCGCGACCGTGCACGCCGCTGGGGCGAGCGCCACTACGGCGCCATCCATCCGCGCTTCGATCTCGGGCTGCTGGCGCTCGGAGAGCCCGACGGCTTCAAGCAACAATCCGCGCAGGTCCGACTACTGGTCACCGGTCTCATCGACGACTGGATGCGCGCCGGGGCGAGCCCCAAGCTCGGCCCGGCTCTGCAGGGGTTGGAGTGGTACGCCGAGGTCTTCAAGGGCCTTCCGGACCTGGCGGCCGCTGCGCGCGCGGAGGCCGCACGGCTCAAGGCGATCGCCGATGGCACACTCGAAGTAGCGCGCTTTCCCAACGCCGACACAAACGACGCCAACGCGCTCTGGGCGCTCGGTATGCACCAGCGCGACCTCAAGCGACTGCGCACGGCACTCGCCCTTTTCGGGCAGTTGGACGAGGAGCAGTCGTTTCGAGCCGAGCAGCAGAGTATCCAGCGCTGGATCGACTGGATCGAAGCGGGCCAGCAGGGCGCCCGCCCCCCGATGCCCTTCGACCGATAGACCCGCCTGCTACCGTGCCCGCATGAAAATCCGCATCGAATACTGCGCGGCCTGAAACTACGAGCCCGTCGCCGTCGGTCTGACGGACGCACTCGCCAAGGCGCTTAAGCAGAACATGTCCGAGATCGCGATCGCCCCGTACGACGATGGTCGCTTCGAAGTGATCGTCGACGGCGAAACCCTCTACTCCAAACTCGAAACCGGCGACTTCCCCGACGACGAGACGATCGTCGCGATGGTGAAGAAGCGGGTCAAGGCTTGAGCCTGCGATTCCGCGAGGCGCGGCGCGACGACGTGCCGCGCCTCGTCGAAATGCTCGCCGACGACGAACTCGGAGCGCAGCGCGAACGCTTCGAGAATCCGCTCCCGGACTCCTACTACGAAGCGTTCGCCACGATCGAGACCGATCCCAACAACGAGATCGTGATCGCCGAGTCGGAGGGAGCCATTGCCAGCTTCCTCCAACTCACCTACATCCCCAACCTCACCCACCAGGGATCGTGGCGCGCCATGGTGGAGGGCGTGCGCGTAGACAGTGCGCAACGCGGCGCCGGCATCGGCCAACAACTCATCCAAGAAGCCATCCGCCGCGCCACCGAGCGAGGCGCCCACCTCATCCAACTAACCACCGACAAGACCCGCCAAGAAGCCCTCCGCTTCTACGAGTCCCAGGGCTTCCAAAGCACCCACGAAGGCCTAAAACTCCGTCTTCCACCCTCCCCAGGGGAGTAGTTTGGCGCGCATATGACGTTTGCGTGACGGGGGTTATGTCGATTGGCTGCGCCATCGGGTGGCGCACTATCCACAATCGGGGGACGGTCGGATCCGATTCCCTACTGGTTAGCTACTCGCCCGCAACCCAAATAAAGTCGGCGTAGTCGCTCGCCAACATCGCGTCCGACTTCTGCTGCGCGGGCACGATGACCAGCGTCTGGTGCTTGCCGCCGCTGCGTTCACGCGCACGACGCGGCAGGCAACGACGATGCGCGACATGGATCGCGGGTGCGAGCACGAGCATCTGCGCGCCAGTCGGAGAAGCGCGCCGCCAGCCAACGACAGTGTCCGCCATGACGTCGTCGAGCAAACGTGCAGCCTGTTCGTTCGCATCGCCCGGCGTTTCGTTGAATGCACCGGAGTCGGCGGGAATACGGCGCACCTGCTCTTCGCTCAGACCGGAGCGCCCCTTGTGCTGCACGACGGACAAAATGTCCGACTCGACCGCCAAACCGACAAGCGTAATGCGGTGCTTGCGCGCGAAGTCGAGAATCGCGCCGCCGACTGTCCAGTCGATGCCGGTGCGTTCCGCCAATGCCGCGCGGTCGATGCGGCCGCGGCTGAACTCGTCGAGCGCCGTCTGGTCCTTGCGTTCGAAGCGCGCCAGCCCGATGCCGTCCAGCCGTTTGCGTACATGCAGCTGCCGGATGATCTGGAACGAAAGCCGAGCGGCGTCCGGCGAGGCGGTCGCGCCGCCGACGTAGACGACATCGACCTGCGACAGCTCTTCGCACACCTTCTCGAAATCCGCGCCGCGCGATGTGCGGTAGAGCTCGCCATCGGGCAGATCGCCGCTGAATACCGCGAGACTCGGCGGCTGCTCCTCGATCGTGAATTCGTCCGCGGGCGCTTCTTTTTCGGGCGTCGAGGCGCACGCGCAGACGAGTGCGCAGAGGTAGATGGCAAAAGTAGGCCGCATGGGCGCCGTATTCTATAGATCCCAGGTGAAAACGCGGTAGCTGCCGTCGAGGGAGACGTCGAACTGGTCCACGCACTTCTCGATAAGCAGCATCGCGGTGCGGTTGGTCCGCTGAACATGCGCGCGCAGGCGCGTGAGGTCATTGCCGGCCGCTTCGGCCAGCAGGCACTCGAGCAGTCGCGTTCCGATGCCCCGGTTCTGGAACCGATCCAGCACGACGATCGCGATTTCCGCGAGGCTCGGATCCTCCGGCAGCGACACGTAGCGCGCGATCGCGATGCCCTCCATGAGCTGGCCATCGTCGTCGATCAGTCCCGCACCCACGGCGAAGTGACTGACCCCGTCCTGTTCCGTGTAGAACGCCAGTTCCGCATCGGTCAGCCTGTTCTTGGGCGTCGCGAAGCGCTGGTAGCGCGACTCGCGCGAAAGCTCGTCGAACCCCTGCCGCAGGAACTGCTTGTCGTCCGGCCGAACCGGGCGATACAGGACGCGTTCGCCGCTTTCGAGGGTGACGATTTCCGGATTCATGCGCGCGCCAGCCTGAGTGAATTCGTGACCACGAGCACCGAACTCATCGCCATCGCCGCCGCCGCCATGCTGGGCGTAACCGGAATCGGCAACAGCCCCGCCGCCGCGGGAACGGCCAATACGTTGTAGCCGAACGCCCACACGAGGTTCCAGCGAATCACACGCATCGTCCGGCGGCCGAGCCGAATCGCGGCGGGCACCAGCGCGAGATCGCCGCGCACCAGCGAAACGTCCGCGGTCTCGATCGCCACGTCGGTGCCGCCGCCCAACGCGAATCCGACATCCGCCGCCGCCAGCGCGGGCGCGTCGTTAATGCCGTCGCCGACCATTGCCACCGGCCGCCCCAGCGCCTTGAGCAGACGCAGCTTGTCCTCCGGCAACAACTCCGCATCCGTCTCGCGCACGCCGGTCGCCTGCGCCACCGGTTCCGCCGCCTCGCTCCGATCGCCCGTCAACATCACCGTGTGGACGCCTTGCGCGTGCAACTCCTCGATGGCGCCGCGCGCCGAGGCGCGCACCGAATCCGCCACGAGCAGATGCCCCAGAAGCTTGCCATCGCGCGCCACGGCGAGCACGGTGCCACGCACACCCGCGAGCGCCGCGACGTCGATGTCCTCGTCTTCCAAAAAGCGCGGCGACCCCGCCAGGATCATCGACTTCGACTTGGTCTTCGCCCGCACGCCGCGTCCGACGAGGGCGCGGAACAGGACCACGTCCTCGGGCTTGAGCCCCTCCTCGCCCCCGGCGACCCGCACCGCGCCGGCCAGCGGATGCTCGCTCAGGTCCTCGGCGGTGAGCGCGTCCTGCAACAACTGCTCTTCGGTGACGCCGGGGACGGGATTTAGGGCGGTGACCACGGGGCGTCCCTGCGTCAGGGTTCCCGTCTTGTCGAACGCGACGGTGCGCAGCGCCGCCGACCGCTCGATTGCGCCGGCGTCCTTGAACAACATGCCGCGCCGCGCTGCCGCCCCGACCGCGACGACGATGGCCGTCGGCGTGGCCAGTCCCATGGCGCACGGGCAGGCGATGATCAGCACGGTGACCGCGCGCAACACCGCCTCGCTATCGAAGCCGTAGCCGATCAGGGTCGCGAGCGCGATCAGCAGGATGACCGGCACGAAGACGCCGCTCACGCGATCGACCAGCGCCTGGACCGGTGCGCGCGAGCCCTGCGCCGCACGCACCGCCGCAATGATGCGCGCCAGTGCCGTCTGCTCCCCCACGCGCGAAACCCGTACGCGCAGTGCACCGCGACCGTTGACCGTCGCGCCTGTGACCGTGTCGCCGGGCCCCTTTTCGACCGGCAGGCTCTCGCCGGTGAGCATCGATTCGTCCACGGCACTCGCACCCTCGACAACGACGCCGTCGGCGGGCAGCCGTTCGCCGGGGCGCACGCGGCAGATGTCATCAACGACGAGATCCGCGGCGGCGATATCGATCACATCGTCTCCGCGCTCCACGCGCGCGACATCCGGCGCCAGGTCCATGAGCGCGCGCACCGCCGCACCGGTCTTGTGGCGCGCACGCGCCTCGAGCCAACGACCCAGCAGGATGAAGGCGACGATCATCGCCGCGCCATCGAACCAGTAGGGACCGTCGAGACCGCGCAGCAGCAGCCCCCACGACCAGAGCAGCGCCGTCCACGTTCCCAGCGTGACCAGCGTGTCCATGTCGGCGGCGAAGTGGCGCGCAGCCGCGATGGCGGAAACGAGGAACGTGCGGCCGAGATACGCGACCGAAACGGCGGCGCCCACACCCGCGATCCACGGATGGCCCGACATCGACGCGGCCATCACCCCCGCGGCGATGAGCGCGGCGGCGGCGACGTCGATGCCGCGCAATCGCCCCTCGTCGGTCGGCGGCGCCCCGTCCGCGGGCTGCAGGCCAAAGCCCGCGGCCTCGGTCAGCGCGGCCGCATCAAAGCGCCCGGAGTCGACTTCCAGCTGCGCCTCTTCAGTCGCAAGGTTGACCGCCACCGCCTCGACGCCGGGCACCTTGCGCAGCGCCCCCTCCACCCGCGCGACACACGACGCGCAGTGCATGCCGGAAACGCGGTAGCGAACCTGCTCGATCTGCACGGCTAGCCCATCCACATGCGCGCGATGTAGACGCCGTAGGCAACCACCATCACGCCGCCCTGGATACGCCCGATGCGCCGCGAGCGACTCAATAGCGGGAAGGCGAGCACCGCGAACACGGCCAGCACGGCAAAGTCGACGTCGGCCACGCGCGCCGAGACGGGCACCGGCTTGACGACCGCGGTGATCGCGAGCACGAACAGCAAGTTGAAGAGATTCGAACCGGCCACGTTGCCGACGGCGAGATCGGTCTCCCCGTTCCGAATCGCGGCGATGATCGCGGCCAATTCCGGCAGCGACGTGCCGACCGCGACGAGCGAGAGCCCAATGATCTCCTCGGAGATACCGAGCGCGAGCGCAATATCCGTCGCGCCCCCCACGAGCAGATGAGCGCCGGCGAGAATCGCAATCAGTCCACCCAGCACACCAAGCGAATCCCTGACGGGATGCCAGTCGGGGGTCTCGGGGGCGGCATCGTCGGCCAGTCCCGCCGACCGGTGGCGCCGCGTCTCCCGCAGATTGGCCATCAGGTAGAGCACGAACAGCACAAGTAGTCCGATGCCCGTATACCGTGAGACGACTCCCTGCGGCCCCACCCAGAGCAGCAGCCCCAGAGCCGCCAACACGCCCAGCGGCAGGTCGTTGCGCAAAATCGAGCGCTGCACATGCAGCGTCGATGCGAGCGCGCCGATGCCGAGAATCAGACCGACGTTCGCGATGTTGCTGCCTACGACGTTGCCGATCGCGATGCCGGGACGCCCCTCCATCGCGGCGGTCAGCGAGACGAACAGCTCCGGCATCGACGTGCCGAACCCGATAATGATCGCCCCCACGACGGCCTTGGGCACGTCGAAGCAGTGCGCCAGATGGACGCAGCGCGCCACCAGCAGATCGCCCCCCTGAACCAGCAGGAGCAGGCCCACGGCACAGGCGACAATCGAGATGGGCTCCATCGGGACGGCTACCCTACGGCATGGGGCCTAAATCCGCCCGGTTCAAGCATCAAGGCGCCTTTGGTCGATAGGATCGCGTGGTTCTGCGCCCCCGGTACATCCTCTTCGCGCTCGTGCTTTGTTCGGCACTCTGCAGCGCCCAGGAAGTTCGTCGCCACGTGCTGGCGCTGGTGCCGGGCAAGACCGCCGATCCCGAGCTTGAGAACGCCGTACATCAGCTGCTCGAAACGCCGCTCAACTACCTCGGGCTGGTGGTAGATCACCACTACATCGAAAACGGTCCGCCCCCCGAAGAACTCGTCGCGCAGGCGCACGCGGTGGTCACTTGGTTCGACTCCGCCACCGCCAACCCCGACTGGCTCTGGCCGTGGCTCGAAAAGGAGGTGCCCGCCCGCAAGCTGCGCGTCGTGCACTTCGGCGACTTCGGCCCGCTCGCGAACGACGAGGCGCGCCTCGCGAAATGGCTCGGCAGGTTCGGCCTCAAGGCTCCAAACACGTTCGTCAAGGGTGCCTACAGCGTGCGCGCCCAATTCATCGACGAGCAGCTCTGCATGTTCGAGGCGGACGCGCGCGAAACCGCCATCCACCACGGCCCGCGCAGCGTCTCCGACAAGAATCGCGCCTGGGT
>Ga0164315_10003155_pt1 | contig 12755 bp, 8 predicted proteins | sample GuaBasSedimGuay6_FD_113737 | JGI IMG/M metagenome (GOLD analysis project Ga0164315, IMG submission 113737) | Subseafloor sediment microbial communities from Guaymas Basin, Gulf of California, Mexico - Guay6, Core 4569-2, 0-3 cm | ecosystem: Environmental > Aquatic > Marine > Hydrothermal vents >... | reverse complement strand
TTCCAGGTTGCGCTTGTATAGTCCAACTCGGTTTGTCAGGATGTAGCTTTAAAAGAAAGCTCCAATATCTTGAACGCCACTTAAATATTTCGCTCCCTGATCCTCGCTCCGTGTGATACAAATAGTTTTCACCAGGGGGGATAAAAGGTAACAAATCTCCCCATTTCCCACCCACCTGAGATTCTAAAGGAATGATATCCAATTCATCTAAGTCTCCAATTGCATCCCAAGCTGTTCGATAAGGTTGGCTTTTTTCAAATAAAGAGGTTTGATTAGATTCCTTGGCTGGGTTAAAGAATTTTCTTGATGGAAATGAGAACTCTTTACCTTCAATATGTCCAACGATGAATACTCTTTCTCGAATCTGAGGGACTCCATAATCAGCTGCATTGAGGACTTTCCATTTGAATGAGTAGTTAACGGAATTGTTCTTATTTATTAAAAGCAATGCATTTTCAAGAAATCGAAGTCCCTCATCCTTTCCTTTATACGCCAATCCAAAAACGTTTTCCAATACAAAGGCTTTCGGTAGAGTATCATTTAGAACCCTCATGTAATGCTCCAATGTATTTGACCTTGGGTCATTCAATCTTTTAGTATCTCCATTGAACCAATAGCTTGATTTAGAAAAGGGTTGACATGGAGGTCCGCCAATTAGAAGACTGATTTCTCCTTTATTTACCCCCGCCCTTTCAAGTATTTCTTGAGAGCTAACATTCTCAATTCGATCTTCTATTACAGTCCAATGTCGATTGTGTCTTAAAGTTTTACATGACCATTTATCCATTTCTACACAAACGGAGGTATCGAACCCTGCGGCTTCAAAACCATAATCTAAGCCACCACCACCACTAAATAAACTAATAATTGTATCTTTCATTGCAATTGATTCTTTTGATAAAAATACACAATTAAAGTGTATTGTCAATACACTAATATGTTGAAGTTTAATTTGAAACAGGCATTATGGGATTATCAAGCTAGAACAGGGATAAAAATGTCGTATGAAGAATTAAGTGGGGATACAGATATTTCTATTGAAACTATAAAATCTATTGCTACAAGACAGAATTATAATGCGACTTTTAAGGTTGTGTCGGTAATATCAAAATCATTAGGAATAGACCCTACAGATTATATAGAATGGGAAACAAATGAGTGAATTAGACAGGTTAAAACGACTTTGTGGATTAGAACCAAATGATTTGGCTGAAGTACTAGAGAACAATCCTCGCGCTTACATGGCGGTAAAGGGGGCAGTTGCTGAAAAGCATTTGAAGAATTACTTTGAAAAGCTTAAAACTCAGGGATCAATTTCAGATTTCAGAACGGCATCAAGTGATTTTGAGAAAGATTTCTATATAACATTGCTTGATGGCTCAGTAAAAGTTGTAGAATGCAAAAATGTTGAAGTTCAAAAAGTAAATACGAAAAGTGAATATTTCAACTACTTAACGTTCATTCAGAAAAATAAAAAATTGCTTTCCACAGTTGATTTTACTTCCATTGAAGATTATTCTTTAAATGATTTAAAGAACATATTTAGTGCTTTACCTCAGAGTATGAGGGAATCAGGTATACCAAGATATGAATTTAGTATTAATCAAGTACCAACTAAGTCAATTCACGATGATTTAAGTTCTGAAGAATTTTTAACTCAGTTTGATCATGCTATGCTTTCCATAGATTTTCAAAGAACAAGAAATTCACGCGATAACTCCGACAATGATGAGAATGGGAAAGCGGCAAGGTTTTATAAGTTGGATGAAATAGATTTTGTGGGGGCTTGTTTATTTACACGTACAATGAAATGGGAGTTTGTTTTTGGTTCGAGAGAATCCATAGATATTCATCCTAAATATCCAGATAGATATTCAAACAGGTTAAAATTGAATCCAAAATTTTGGGAATTTGATTTCCTTGAAATGCTAAGTTAAGTTTTAGAGTAGTTGCGTGCACATTCGGCTTCTAAAAAACAAGTGATTCGGATTACCTGGCAATTATATAATAAACTACATAGTTTAGTTTCCCATTGCCAGCCGATATTGCCGTTTGAAAAAAACTTTGCGAACTTAGCGATTAATATTTTTCATGGCCCAAAGGCTTCAATCTTCTTGAAAATACTTCAATACATATTTTTATACCCAATTCTGATAGCAATATCGCTATTGCCTTTTAGAGTGCTTTATTTCCTTTCAGATTTCATTTACTTCCTGGGATATAAGCTATTTAAATATAGAGTAAAGATGGTTACCGATAACATGACCGTATCTCTCCCTGAGAAATCTGAGAATGAAATTAAATCTATTGTACAACAGTTTTACCGTAATTTCTTTGATATCACTTTAGAAAGCATCAAACTACTTACCATCTCTAGTAAGGAGATTCGAACACGTATGCGAAAAGGGGACATGCAGGTGTTGGAGGATTATAAGAAACAAGAAGAAAGTGTTATTCTGGCTATTGGCCATGTTGGTAACTGGGAGCTAGGGGCAGCTGCTTATGCTATTGGTAATTACCCTCATGTTAAAGGAGTCTATAAACCACAAACCAATCAGTTTTTTGATGAGCTGATGATTCGTATTCGTACACGTTTTGGTGGAGAGGTTTACCCTATGGATGACACATTAGATAGAATGAGGGAGAACATGGGTAATCAAACGGCCATTGGTTTACTGGCAGACCATAATCCTTCTTCACACACCGCTTATTGGCACCACTTTTTAGGTAGGGAAACACCTGTTTTTACCAGTGTTGAAATGCTGGCTCGGAGGTTTGATTTCCCGGTGGTTTATCTACGTTTTATTCGTTTAGGTAGGGGTAGATATGAGATGAATTGTGAGATACTTGCAGCCAAGCCAAAAGAAACCAAGAAACATTACATCACCCACACCTATTTTAGGATGCTGGAAGAAGATATATATAAGCAGCCTGATAATTATCTATGGACGCATAACCGCTGGAAGCGAAAAAAGGAAGATTTAGAAAAGGCTAATAAATAAACTACTTGGTCGCTTCAGTAAAGTACTTAACCAATTGCTTTAACTCAACCCGTAGTATGGAAGGGTTGATTTTGAAATAAAATCCTTTGAAATCCTTAGTTGGATTATTTAGCTTTATGTTTTTTTCTAAAAGCGCCAACTGAGTTTCCCTGGGATCAGCATTAAGTACATGCAGCTTCATTACATTCGAGCCATTATCAATCTTTTTCAGCTTATAACCAGCATTTAGAGAATTAAAAAGTTCTTCCGCCTTCTCTAAAGATTTCTGGTAGTCGGCAGGGAATGAATCAATATACTCATTGGCTACGGCAGCGAATGGCCAGGCATTTGGCTGGCTGCCACCAAACATGCGTCTGGTGTGATACAAGTCTTTACAAAACTCAGTACTACCGGCTAGTATTGCTCCGGAGGCGGCGTTAAAGTCTTTATAAATTGAAATATAAACTGTATCAAACAACTCAGCATATTCTTTCACAGTTTTTCCGGTGTGCGCCGGCACATTAAACAAACGCGCTCCATCGAGGTGCATGCCAATGCCATTTTCCTTGGCATAAGCAGAAATATTTTTCATTTCAGCATAGTCGAACACTTCATTATTTTTTCTGCGCACCGGCGATTCAATTGAGATGACGCCAATACCCGTCTTTACACGGCCATTATCAACTCGATTTGCCTGTTCTTTTACATCCTCCAGCGTGAATTGAGTATTTCCGGGGTTAATAGGTACAAGATTCAGATTAGAAAGCACTTGTGCAGTATCACCCGAATCGTTATAGATGTGGCTCTCTGCCTGAACCAGTACCCTGGGCTTATCACCGGCAAGTTTGCGAATGGCAACATGATTGGCCATCGTACCTGTAGGCATATATACTGCAGCTTCTTTACCTAAGGCGTTAGCCATTTTCTTTTCTAACTCGGCAACCACCCCACCATTAGAATAAGAATCAATGGCAATCCATTTGGCTTTAGTAATTTCTACAAGTCTTTTGGCATAATCTTCAGTAGAAAAATCGAGACCATCGCGAGTAAAGTTTACGTATGGGAGTGATTTTCTATTGGCGTTTCCTGAAAAAGCCATGGCGGGCAGTCCGACTAAAGAGGCGGCACCGATTAATCCGGATTGCTTTAAAAAATTGCGTCTTTGATTCACTTTTTTCATGTTAAAGTCTTTTCACTATTAGCATCATTGTTTTGTCATCATTTTTGCTCACATCGCTATCGCTCTGCGGCAAAAATACCGCCAAAACCACTTATTCTTATATTATACCACCACGGGCTAAAGCCCATGGCTACAAAGATTCCACCCCTTTGGGGTTTGTTTTTTATTAATGTGTCAATTTTGGCACCATTATTATTTTTTACGCTATCGCTTCATGGCAAAAATGTCGCCAAAATCTTCAAACTTGTTATGGTTTGCTGTTGGACTAACACCCACGCCTACAAATATTTCACCCCTCTGGGGTTGGCTTTATACCTACATTTAATACGCTTCTATTAAACATCTTCTTGTCGCGACTGTCTCAAAAGCCATTTTATAAATCAATGTCATGCTGAACTCGTTTCAGTATCTATTGATAGTTAGATACTTACAGATCCTGTCCAAAGGACTTCTTCGGAGAAATCAATCCAGGATGACAATATGAGACAGCCTTTTTTCTAATTCAAATATGATACTCATATTAAGCCAATTATTATTTTTATCGCCCATGCGGGTCGAGGTCTGGCAATGGTGAATTATTATCTAAATACTTTTTAAACCAGGCTTTTGTTTGAGCATCTACTTCGCCATCAAACTCGTTGAGACCATGATCACCACCTTCGAACATAATAAGGCTATACGGCACTTTGGCTTTTTGCATGGCAAGTGCCATGTTCAACGATTCTTCCGGTACCACCCGCCAATCGGCAGTGCCATGTAATAGTAGTATAGGGGTTGTTTTACATAGCTTATCAGCATTGAAAACAGCTGATCGTACGCGAAGCTGATTCTCTTTATCCTTATCATAATTCGGAATTAACTCAATGAAGACTTCTTCCATGCCATCATCACGAGACTCATACATCAACTTCAAATCTGACAAGGCTCCACCGACTACAGCAGCCTTTATTTTATTGGTCTTCATGAGGGTCAGGTAAGTCATCATGCCACCACGGCTCCAGCCATACATACCGATTTTTTTAGGGTTTGCATTAGGCAATTTTTCAACTAATGGGATAAGATTCAATACATCATTAACATCAACACCTCCAAACTCTTCTAATCCTTCTCCTCCATCATTGCCTCTGTATTGGCTGCCAACAACATTATAACCCCAGCTGGCAACCCGAGCCAGGATAAAGGCCATTTTATACTCATTTAGTGAACCAAACTCACGATTTCCACCCCGATTATAGATAATTGCGGGGTTTCCACCTTCGACAGACTCTTTAGGTGTGACGAGATATGCCTTCACTTTTAATCCATCACTTTCATAGAAGATTCCCTCCATGGTGACGGCATTGAGATAGTCGTATTCTTTTTTATAAACCCACTGGCCACCTTTTGGCTCCGTTATTCTCTGCATCAAGGTATCATACTTAGATAGCTCAAACGGTTGGCGAGAGATAATTCTACCATTTTGAGCATTGGTAAAAAGAGGCCCAAATAAAAGGAGGACGAAAAATAAAAATTTCTTATTCATGATTTTTATAATTTACCAGTAAATCTTTATGGTCAATTTCAATGCCATTATTAAACATTCTATTAATAGTGTTGAGATTGTTTAAGTCTTCGAGCGGATTACCGTCAAGAATTAAAATATCAGCTTCAAAATCAGGCTTTAATTGACCTATTTGCCAATCAAAAGCCTTACTAAAATTAACCGTAGCAGCAGCCAGTACTTCTGGAATGGTGAGCCCGGGTTTTGTATGCAGTAACATTAATTCTGTATGCAATGAGATGCCGGGCATAGTTCCCCAAACATCGGTAGCACTGCCTGCCAAGTATTTGGCACCGGCCTTATAATAAGCTGGCTCAATGACTTCCGTCTCATTGGTAATTAGATTTGAATAAGCAGCCTGCTCTTCAGGATCGATTGAGTGTTTGCCTGTTTGAGGATCTGCAGGTCGATTGATATCTTTTATGTCGAGGATTGAAGCAACAGGATCATCCCATGGGTTTTGCGCTTCTGGCAAATCGAGATAGGAAAGGCTTAATGTTGGAATTATATAGGAATCTGAGGCTGCAAGAATTTTAGCATGTTCAAGTAAGGCTGGGTCATCAGCAGGAAGTGTAGTAAGATATTTATAATACTGCCACTTTGGACTATTAAGATCATTTGAAAATGGTTCATTGGCAACAGCCTCGGCCATCTCTCTTGGTGCGACATCCAGAGAATATCGGGTAGTATGCACAAAAGCATCAATACCAATTTCAATACCTTGCTTATAGGTAGTAATGCCTTGTTCGCCAATGGTGGCCATGCCTAGCGATTTAGCATGCTCATATACCATCTTTGTTTGCTCAGGGTTAAGCGCATACATCATCAACAACACTTTTATATTGGCTTTATGCAGGCTGTCAATAGTTGGTATTAACTTTTCTGTAGCCATGGGTTCGGAGGCAATTCCTTCGAGTCGAAATACATCAGGTGAAGGATTTGAGTTTTCGTAAAATGGCCCCCTGCGTCCGCCGTCAACCTCAATTATACTTGTTATGCCTTTATAGAGATAGGCGTTGGCGTAAGCCTGATTATTAAGAGTTGCAAAGCCATCAATCAGCCCGGGCATGATAAATTTACCCGTAGCGTCAATAGTTTTGGCTGCAATGGGCAATTCATCGGTGGTAGCTAAGTCGCCATAAGAAATAATTTTATTATCAATAAAATACAGGTATGCCGATTCAATTACTTCGGTTTCGGTACCAGGATTGATTAGCGTCGCACCTTTTATCAATGTTCCTGAAGGCTCCTGGTTATCGGAATTAGATGAGCAACTGAATATGGCAATGCTCAAGAAAAGTAGAAAGATTTTAGAAAGTTTGTAATTTAACATAGAGATAAGTTTAAGTGTTAAATATACCTTAAGCAGTAGCTAAATACAACGCATAATATATGACTGGCAAACGAGTAAATTTTAATGTAAATTACATCAGTCTTAATCACCAATATTATGTTGAAAAATTTATATCAAACAAATAATCTTTGGTATAATTCAAAGAAAATGCAATCTAATATTTGAATACATGAAAATATGTTCATATATTCATAAATTAATATGATTCATAAAATCTTTTAACCGCATTAATTTAACTTGATTATAGCAGATGAAACCGACATAGCATACTTTACTTATAGTGGAGAATATTATGCAGCAGGAGGTTCCATTTCACCAATTAAAACTTAAACTAAAAATGAAATTCGGATTCGTACTTGACAATCGAAAATGTATTGGATGTCATGCCTGTACGGTTGCTTGTAAATCGGAACACGATGTACCTGTTGGGGTTAATCGAACTTTCGTAAAGCAAACGGAAAAGGGTGTATTTCCAGACGCGAAACGATTATTTTCCGTAACACGTTGTAACCATTGTACAGATGCTCCTTGCGTGGAGATTTGCCCGGTTGAATGTCTTCATATTCGCCCAGATGGCATAGTAGATTTTAATGGCGACCGTTGTATTGGTTGTAAATCTTGCATGCAGGCATGTCCATATGACGCATTGTATATAGATCCGGACACAAAGACTGCAGCTAAGTGTAATTATTGTGCACCTAGAGTAGATATTGGTCTGGAACCTGCATGTGTAAATGTTTGCCCTGAGCACGCCATAATCTCTGGCGATATGGATGATCCTGGATCAGAAATATCTCAGTTATTGTCACAGCAGAATGTTATGGTTCGTAAGCCGGAAAAAGGCACGAGTCCAAATGTATTTTATATTAATGCAGATGAAATATCACTGACCCCTCAGGCTACAGAGCGTTCTGATAATTACATGTGGAACTCGCAAGCCAATGGTGTTGGTCATTATGCAAAATTTGCTGAGAGCTTGTCTAAAAAGTCTTATGATGATATGGCATCCGAACTTGCTGGCACTCCTTCAACAACAATGACCTTTAAGGGAGGGGGCAGTGACCAGCCAAAGAGTTCAATGGCTGTTGTTATGGAGAAGGCTAACCCAAAGCGTGTTTATGATACGCCAGATAAAGGAATTCTTTGGGGTTGGGAAGTTTCAGGGTATGTATTTACTAAAGCCATTGCTGCAGGTGCTGTTCTGGTTTTATTTATGGCTCAACTTATGGGTATCGGTTTCTCATCAGAAACTACTTGGTTAGCCATGGGACTTGGCATAGTGTTTATAGCCCTTACAGGAGTATTATTAGTTATGGATCTTGACCAGCCGGCACGTTTTGTTTATGTGCTTCTTAGACCACAATGGAATTCATGGTTGGTGAAAGGCGGTTATACCATTACCGTATTTGGTGGCATGGTTACTGTTTGGGCTGCCGGGAAATATCTAGAAATATCATTAATAGAAACTGTCGGATTTTGGGCTTCGGCTATCTCGGGAGTTATGGTAGCTGTCTATACGGCCTTTCTGTTTGCTCAGGCAAAAGGACGTGATTTCTGGCAAAGCCCTACTTTACCATTGCACATGCTTATTCACAGTGTAATGGCAGGTGCTGCTGCTCTGGCAATAGGCGCATATTTTATTAACTCAACCGCAGGTTGGGATGTCTATTTAGGAAATATAGTTGTTGGCACAATCGCCATCAATCTAGTTGTTATGGTATTTGAATTAACCATTTCACATCCTACTGAAGATGCTAAAAGGACGGTAGATATGATCCTCAAGGGCAGATATAAAATGAATTTCTGGCTAGGGGTGGTTGTATTTGGCAACTTCTTACCATTGGCACTAATACTGGCAGGTGTTTCATTGCCAATTGCCAGCGTAATTACCTTAGTTGGTATAGTCCTTACAGAATCTATTTGGGTGGAGGCCCCTCAACGTATCCCACTAACCTAATTAAGAAACTATCATGAGTTATAAACATAAACCATCGATAATAGAGAAGATTGCAGAAACTCTGCACCTCATTCCTAACCTTCATGATGTTGAAGATCCCGAGCTTCCTAGATTAACGGAACCCGGAAAACTCACCGATTACCCACCACCGGAACAATGGGATAACTGGACAGAGTATGAATCAAAGGGCTGGAACAAGAAAGAGACGAAGAATTACACTATTGTTCCTACTACTTGCTTTAACTGCGAGTCGGCTTGTGGCCTGTTAAGTTATATTGATAACGAAACCGGTAAGATTCGCAAGTTTGAAGGTAACCCATATCACCCTGCCAGCAGAGGAAGGAATTGCGCAAAAGGACCGGCAACAATAAATCAGGTAGAAGATTCTGACCGTATACTTTATCCGATGAAACGAAAGGGTAAAAGAGGTGATGGCGATTGGGAAAGAGTATCCTGGGATGATGTTCTCGATGATATTGCCGGCAGAATTCGTAAGGCACTTCAGGAGAAAAGAAATAATGAAATTGCCTATCATGTTGGTCGTCCCGGTCATGAGGGTTATATGGATAGGGTACTTAAAGCATGGAATGTTGATGGTCATAATAGCCACACTAATGTCTGCTCTTCAGGCGCTCGCTTTGGTTATAATATCTGGCATGGTTACGACAGACCCTCACCTGATTTTGCCAATGCAAAGTTTATCTTATTAATTAGTGCTCACCTGGAGTCAGGGCATTATTTCAATCCGCATGCCCAACGTATTATGGAAGGCATGATGGATGGCGCCAAGCTGGCAACCATGGATCCACGGCTATCGAACACCGCCAGTATGTCTAATTACTGGATGCCAACTAACCCGGGATCTGAAGCTGCTGTTTTATTGGCTATGGCCAAGATATTAATTGAAGAAAACCTCTTTGACGAGAAATTTGTTAAGAGCTGGACGAACTGGCAAGAATACCTTGAAAAGGCTCATTCCGGTACCGAGGTGACATTTGAGAATTACATTGAAAAGCTAAAAGAGGAATATAAAGAGTACACACCTGAGTATGCCGAGCAAGAAAGTGGCGTAAAGGCAGCAACTGTAGTTGAGGTTGCCAGAGAAATAGGTAAAGCAGGCTCACAATTCGCTTCTCATAACTGGCGAAGTGCTGGTAGTGGTAATTTAGGTGGTTGGGCAGTAGCGCGGGCACTACATTTCTTGAACGTACTTACCGGCAGTGTAGGTACAGTTGGAGGAACATCGCCAAGCAGCTGGAATAAATTTAAGCCAACTTTCTTTGATAATCCACCGGCACAAAAATTCTGGAATGAACTTCATTTCCCTAATGAATATCCTTTAGCCTTTTTTGAAATGAGTCAGTTATTGCCTCACTTCCTGAAAGAAGGAAGAGGAAAAATGGATGTGTATTTTACCAGGGTGTTCAATCCAATATGGACATACCCTGATGGATTTACCTGGATGGAAGCTCTTTCTGATGAAAAAATGGTGGGCATGCATATTGCCCTTACACCAACATGGAGTGAGACTGCTTACTTTGCTGATTATGTTCTACCCATGGGTCTTGCCCCTGAGCGCCATGATATTAATAGTTATGAAACCCACAGTGGTGTCTGGATTGCCTTCAGGCAGCCGGTTTTACGTGAATATGCCCGCAGAAAAGGCAAGGAATTTGAATTTACTTATGAAGTTAATCCGGGTGAAGTTTGGGAAGAAGACGAATTCTGGATTGAACTTTCATGGAGAATTGACCCTGATGGTAGCCTTGGCATCCGTGAGCATTTTATGTCACCATACCGTGAAGGAGAAAAGATAACCATTGATGAGTATTACCAATTTATATTCGAAAAGGTAAAGGGACTACCGGAAAAAGCAGCTGAAGAAGACATGACTGCACTGGATTATATGAAGAAATACGGTGCCTTTGAAATCGAAAAATCAGTATATGAGTTGCATAAAAAGGAGCTTACTGATGAGCAGATGAATGGTGCTTCTGTTGATAATAAAACAGGCGTGATTTCTAAAGATGGTGCTGCCATAGGAGTAAATGTAGATGGTAAAAATGTGGTTGGCTTCCCAACGATATCGGGAAAGCAGGAGTTTTATTCACAAACCATGGTTGACTGGAAGTGGCCGGAATATACTACACCAACCTACATCAAAAGTCATGTGCATGAACAGGAGATGGATCGGGAAAAAGGAGATTTTCCATTAGTTCCGACGTTTAGACTACCTGTACTTATTCACTCTCGTTCGGGTAATGCCAAGTGGCTAGCAGAAATTGCCAATCGTAATCCGATATGGATGCACACTACAGATGCAGCCAGACTTGGCCTTGAAACGGGTGATTTGATTCGCGTAAATACCGATATTGGCTATTTTGTTGATAAAGTTTGGGTGACAGAAGGTATGAAGCCGGGAGTTGTCGCATGTTCTCACCACTTAGGAAGGTGGAGAAGGCCTCAGGATAAAGAAGGCAATAGATGGGCAACCAATACGGTAAAGATTGAAAATTCTGAGGATGGCAAGTGGAAAATGTCAACCATCCATGGTATAAAACCTTATGAAAGCTCTGACAAAGATTCAAAACGAATCTTCTGGTCCGATGGTGGAGTGCATCAAAACATCACTTTCCCTGTCCATCCGGATCCGATTAGTGGAATGCACTGCTGGCACCAAAAAGTTCGTATTGAGGTAGCTCATGAGGATGATAATTATGGTGACATAATGGTGGACACCAATAAGTCGCATGAAGAGTATAAAAAGTGGTTGTCATGGACCAGGCCTGCTCCGGGGCCAAATGGCGAAAGAAGACCGCTTCATTTTCCGAGAGCGCTTAAACCGGACATTTCAACCTATTATATAGAAGACAAAAAATAGTTTGAAAAAAAGTTTGTTACAAAGGATATTCCCATTTCTTGTTTGGGCAAAAATAGTTAATAAGGATACGCTTAAGGCGGACTCAATGGCCGGGCTTACAGGCGCTATCATTGTACTACCCCAGGGGGTTGCTTTTGCCATGATTGCTGGTTTGCCACCAATCTATGGTTTATATACGGCAATGGTAGTGCCCATTGTGGCGGCTTTATTTGGATCTTCACATCACTTAATATCAGGCCCTAATACGGCGGTATCATTGGTGTTTTTCGCTGTGCTGAGTCAATTTGCCGCACCCGGATCTGCCGAGTTCATTCAGTTAGCCTTTGTACTTACGCTTATATCAGGAGGGATTCAATTGATAATGGGCCTTGCCCGGTTGGGCAATTTGGTAAACTTCGTTTCTAATGCGGTAATAGTAGGATTTACCACCGGTGCAGCAGTTTTAATTGTAACTTCTCAGTTAAAGCATGTTTTTGGTTTTGAAATACCAAAAGGACTAACATTTATCCATGTTTGGGAATACTTCATATACCACTTAGCAAATATTGATTACAAAGCGGTAATTATCGCCATTACTACACTGGCCTCGGCACTGGCATTTAAAAGGATTGCTAAGAAAATCAGGTGGATACCATCCTTATTTTTGGCGATGATTGTTGGTAGCCTGGTGGCGTATTTTATGGATGACCCCCAAATTAAATTGGTTGGTGAATTGCCTTCAGGTTTACCTTCATTCAACTTTCCGCAAATTAATTTTGAAAAAATAATATTACTTACTCCGAGTGCTTTCGCCGTGGCTTTATTGGGATTGATTCAGGCTGTTGCTATTGCGAGATCAATCGCCAATAAATCACATCAAATG
>Ga0164315_10003154_pt1 | contig 12757 bp, 12 predicted proteins | sample GuaBasSedimGuay6_FD_113737 | JGI IMG/M metagenome (GOLD analysis project Ga0164315, IMG submission 113737) | Subseafloor sediment microbial communities from Guaymas Basin, Gulf of California, Mexico - Guay6, Core 4569-2, 0-3 cm | ecosystem: Environmental > Aquatic > Marine > Hydrothermal vents... | reverse complement strand
TTTCTACCGCCTTTCCATCTTTGACAGAACGACCAGGACTGTTCTGGTTCCGGGTGTCGGAGATAAAGGAGAAACGATCCGCCTCTGCCGGAAAACTGTTTTCCGACCGGTACAGACTATCCAGCATCTCTTTGGTTAAGATCTCATCCCGTTTGCCACTTCGATAGACGCTGCCGTTTTTCAGAAGCAACACATGCGAAATATTCGACATTATTTCTTCAAATCTGTGGGTAATCAAAACCACTTGAATATGATCATCGATTAAACTCTCAAGCATCGCTTTTAAGGATCGACGGGATTGATGGTCCAGCCCATCATAGGGTTCATCCAATATCAGCAGGTGCGGTTTTTTCAACAACGCCCGGGCGATGAGTGTTTTCGTCATTTCCCCGGATGAAATTGAGAGAATATTTCGTCCAAGAATCGATTCAATTCGCAATCTGTTCGCCACATCGCCTAAACGGTGACCATAATCAGTACTGTCGGGCTCATAGCAATATGCCCGGCCCAGAATGATATCTTCTACCGTTGTGACCTCATCGATATTTCCGCTGAAATCACGTGAGTCCAACTGCAGTTTTTCCCTTTCCATGATGCCCCGCTGTTGCTCGGGCGAAACATATCCGATAGAAGCGTATACCGGCACGGAATCCTCCGTGCCGTAGTGGTGTGTAATGCTCCCCCCTACCACAGGAACGCCTCCGAAAAGTGATTTGGCAAGCGTTGTTTTTCCGGCGCCGTTAGGACCTATTACAGCCCAGCTTTCGGTACTGTTTATTTGCCAGGATGTGTTCTGCAGATATACCTTATCCCTCAACCTTACAGTGATGGCATCCAATGTAATTACAGGTTCTTTTTTCATAATATTACGATTTTTACCAAACGTTTAACTTTTTATAATTTACGGTTATCTATAAAGCTCAAGGGATACCGCGTACAGAGGTCTGCGGGAGTTCGTTTTAAAGTCGGGCAACTGTCTGAGATCGTTAGGCGCCGTTAGATCCGCAGTATAAACTATATGGTTGCAAAGATAACCGGTCGTTACTTATAAACATATTTAAATACGGCTGGAAGCTGCGGGTCTTACGGCGCCTTATGAGTGAGTTTTGGCCGGCTTTAAAGCAAATTTCCGCAGACCGCCAAGACAACCCAGCTTGAGTTTTGTGGATAACCGGTTTAAGGCCGATGGGTGATCCCTGTGCGATCGTGAAACTGTTGGAGATAATTCTCAGTTTTTTGCTGATAGGACCACCAGCCAGTCTTCAACCTCAACCCCCGGAACCTCAAATTCATCCTGGGCATAAAACGCCTGCACTAATTTACCGGCGTCAGCAACCGGCTGCCCATTCAGGCTTGTTTCAAGACGTTCGATGGCATTACTCGGATAGCAGAAGAAATCACCGGAAAAATGCAGGTCCTCAAAACAACCGTCCACCACCGCATATTCGGCCCTAATGAGACCACCGGGCGCCTTGTGCATCCGGTGCAGCATGTCAACACCGGCACGAATCTTGATATCACGCCCGCAAGCTTTGACTCTCCCTTTCTGATAAAACCAGTCGTCGCTTAGCAATACCGCCCTGTATTCATCCATTTTTGACTGCAGCGCTGCATCCTTTACGGCAGGCTGCATGGGGCCCAGCAGCTCCTGAAACTCTTCAGCCATCAAATCGTTCAGCCGGGCTTCGTCCCATTGTCCGGCCGTTTCCTCTCCGAGTTCCCGTTGGATGGTTGTCAGGTTCTCCTTGAGTGTCTGATGCACTTTGTCCCGAAATTTCTCATCCGGAACTTTCAGCACCCGGCTCATCATTTCATAATTGAAATCGACAATTAAATTGCCCACGAATACGATACACTCGCCGATCTCCGCCGCGCCTGTTCCTGATATTTTACAGTTGCCTGCAATCAGGTCATTTACCGGTTTGAATGTTACCGGTATACCGATACGCTGGTGAACATTGATGATCGGCTGCAGAAACTTTTTATAAAATGTAATTTTCCCTTTCGGAATAATGGGGTTATCCCGGTGAAGAATCAAGTGAAAAAAAAGCTGGCCACCGTCCAGATATACAGCACCGCCCCCCAAATCCCGTCTAAATACCGGAATGCTATTTTGCCGGCAAAATTCCATGTCCACTTCCTGCTCGGGGTCCTGATGGAATCCGATACAGACATAAGGCTCAGCGGGTGAGACCAGTGAAAGCGCCTCCTGCCCCATATGGGCCAAAGCATGATAGATCAGCTGTGAATCCAGCCAGGGGACTTTCCCCAGATTATATAATTTCATTTTGCCGCCTCCAGTTTAGAAAACCCGCCAAGCATATCCGCAGGCAGGTTTATGGATTGAACCGCGATAGCGAGCACTTCAAGATGTCAATTTATATGCATAGCTCATCGTGCCCGCCAACATTTTACCCACTTCACAGGATCGGGCGGAATTGAACAAAATCGTTTTTTCCCGCCTGGTCAATCCAGCCCCCAATTCTATCCGGATATTGAAAATGCTTGAAACCGGCCGGCTTTTCTCCACCCGGCACTCAATTCCCACAGCAATCATTTCCAGAGAGATCTGTTTATTCGCTGCAACCGCAGCAATCGTCAGAACAATTCAACTACCGAGGGCACCAAGAATTAATTCGGTCGGACACGTCTGCTTTATGGCATCAACGCTGCCTTCGGCTATCCGAAATGTATTCGTGCCGGTTTGCACCACGGCAGTCCCGGAGTCAAATCGTATTTGCGCACTATAATCAACCATCTTACCGATAGATCCTCAGGCCAAAAGACCCGGCATTAATTGTAACCCTATAGCTGATATAAATTCCGCTAACCCTGTTTCAGAGCCCGGCGAACCAGCTGAATGATGTCCATCACCTCGAGGGGTATTCTATTTCTTCTCACATAGGTGAGCATGGTCCTGACACATTGCTGGCAGGACGTCACGATGGCCTGGGCACCGGTGGCCAGTGCCTCTTCGACTTTTCGTTTTGCAATTTCAGCTGCCAGCTGGGCATCGACCATCTCAAGATTACCACCACCACCACAGCATTGACAGTTTTCACGATTGTGCGGCAGTTCGACAAACGTGATCCCGGGGATAGATTGGATGACCTCCCGCGGTTCGTCAAATATTCGCGCGCCTCTTCCCAGGTCACAGGGGTCATGATAGGTGACGGTCATGGGCAGCTCTTTGAACGGTACTTTATTCTGTTCGATCAACCTGCATAAATACTGGGTTGCGTGTGAGATTTTAAACGTTTTGGGATAATATTCAAGCCACATCTGGTAACAGGACGGACAGGCAAAAACAACTTCCTTCGCCCCTTTCTTTCGGATCGCCTCAATGTTGTGATCAATATACCCCTTGAGCTCTTCAGGCATACCCGCCCCCAGCAGTGGAAACCCGCAACACCACTCCTCCTCGCCCAGGAGCGTAAAGTCAACCCGGCACGATGTCATTATCTCCGCCAGGGCGATGGGGATTTTTTGAGCCACCGGAAAATAGGATGCGACACAACCGGTGAAGTAAACCACCTCGGCTTTGTCTTTCAGGAATTCGTCATCGGGTGGATCCCGCATATCTTCAACCCACTCGATCCGCTCTTCATTGTCCTCACCAAAAACATTGTGCTCGTTATCTAAATTTTCCCGAACTCTTTTCAATTTTTTGGGATAAACGTTGGTGTGAACCAGATCCTGGCGCAAGGCAAGCCATAAATCCTTCAGATTGATCCCCACCGGGCATACTTCCTGGCAGTTGCCGCAGAGAGTACATCGAAAAACAGTATTGCTGTAGTTGTTCCACTGGTCTTCGGACAATTCATTGGCTCGAAACAGTCTGCTCAGGAGACTGCTTCGGCTTTTTAAAATCTTCCGGATGCCATCAATGCGGTATACGGCCGACAGTTCTCCATCCCCGGCAGCGGTGACCGCCGGGCAGACATCGGCGCATATCCGGCAATTCGTACAGGCTTCAATTTCCAGAATTTGCCTGAAACTGTAATCTTTATTGGCCATAAAGTTCGGTCCTTTATAGAGGTTGTCATAAAGATGTTTCGAATAAGCTATCGGCTCAAGGGGTTTCCATATTTTTTTCAAAAGGACATATCACGATCAATCTGCATTACTATCGTAAAAAAGTTTATGCGTTTTCGAGCAGGTCCCCGACAAACTGGCTGATATTGTATATCTTGAATTTCTGTTTTCTCAGTTTGGCGTTCGACAGATTATGAACACAGGAATTGCATTCGGTCAGTACCACCTCGGCCCCGATTGCCTCTACCTCTTCAAGCCGCCGGCGTGCCATGGCTATGGAGTTTTTGGCATAAGCCCCCCGTACACCGCCACCGGCGCCACAACAGAGCGCATCGGCATGATGGTGCTCCATCTCCACGAAATTCGGGGCGATCTTTCGGATAATCTCACGCGGCTCTTCGTAAATCCCGCAGTGCCTCCCCAGATCGCAGGGGTCGTGATAGGTCACCCGCTTGTCGGTTTGAACATCAAAATCAAAATCCTTAAGAAACTGACTGATGTGCAGGACCTGGACGCCTTTTTCTTTCAGTTCGGCATACTGGGTTTTGTTTTTGAAGGTCCTGGAGCAATACGGACAGCCCGTTATGATTGTCTTTGCACCGGTTTTCAGGATACGCTCTATATTTAACCGGGCCAGGTCATCGTTTATCTGATAGCCCACATCTTCAAGCACCCCACTGCAACAAACCTCATCGATCAACGTGTAATCGACATTAAGTTTGTCCAGCAGGTTCAGGGTTGCCAGAGTGGCTTCATCTTCCCGGTATGAACCCACACATCCGATAAAATAAACATATTCAGCCTGTTTATTGCGCTCTCTTTCAAAATCTTCCGGTTCATCTTCGGCATAGATGTTGGTATGTTTCTGGAGCACCTCGTTCATACCTTTAAAGGCAGGGTGGCAGGAACCGATATGGACCATGTCCTTTCTGGCCAGTTTGATAATCTCCGGCACTTCCACACCGGAGGGACAGTTGGTTGAACAACTGGCACAGGTAGTACATTGAAACAGGGTTTCAATCAGCTCGTCATTGAGATCAATTTTTTTGTCCATGACCTCTTTTAGCAGGAGCATCTTGCCCCGGGCATTGTAAGCCGGACGCAGTGTGGCACCGAATACCGGGCAAACCGACCGGCAAAACCCACACGATGAGCATCGCAGCACCTGGTCACGATACTTTTTTTCAAATTCATATTTCTCATCCATATACAACCTCCGAATTCACCTCTTGGGTGATGAGAATACTATTGGCCTTTAAATTTATGGGCGGTAGCCGCATTGAGCGCCAGAACCACCGGAGACAGAATAATATGCAGCAGCCGACTGAACGGCAGGAAAACAATAAAAGCACCGGTCAGAACGGCATGCACATACCAGCCATACCCATAAACATCGCTTAACGCTTCTGGATTGGAAAACAGAGTGCTGATACTGAATCCGACAAACGCATATGCGGCGCTCCCCGCGGCGCCTGTCATGGCGATTCGCATACCCTCAAGAACAAATCCAACCACCACAATACCTCCCAGCAGAACCAGCGCCAGGGAACTGCGCCGGGGCAGGCCGACAATCCGATGAGACCGGTCAAACAAGTGCCGGGAAAGCGCCATGATTACACCTGAAAATATCATGATGCCTGTCATATCAAAGAAAAAAGCAGTCACCCCGTTGTTCTTGTCGATCACTTGCCACACCCATTGCCATTGGGGACGCCACAGGGATCCACTCAGGGCAACGATACCCCACAAAAACCGCAGGGCCATGGGAAAAAACAGCAGACCATGAATAAGCCATCGGCCGGGGGAACGCTCAAAGAGTCGCTTTTGAAAAAACACATTCAATACGATTTCTTTAGCAAAACGGATCATGTTCAGCTTTCGTGCGTTAGTGCCGCCCGCTGCTTCCAAAGCGATGGTTTTTCCCGTTAATACGGCACTATCCTTTTTCCCATATGAAACAGAAAGCATGAGCAGTAACGACATCCCCAGCCCGACGAAAAAGACAATCAATGATACGGTGGTAATGTTATCACCAAAAGACAGAGTTGCCGTGTGACAGGGCATGCATATTACACTTTTGGGGGGTAGTACCGCTGCCGAAGCCCCTACTGTGTTTCCACGGCTATGACAACGCCGGCAAGCAGCCTCATCTTCAGGAATGATCATCTCATGAACACCCAACGGTTCATTTAAATGACGCTCCCTTTTCCAGAGGATGTACCCGCTTTCAGCGTCTTTGACCGGCTCTACATCCTGCAGGTGACAGGCCTGGCAGGCAATGGAAGCATGGGCATCATGCGCTGTTGATTCATCGTGAGGCAAATGGCACTGCCCACAGTCTACCGTCTGTTGTGCCCCATGTTCGAAGGATGCAGCCTGAAGATGGCATTCAGTGCAGGCAAGGTTTGAATGCGGTGTTTCTCTGTAAGATTCCGGCACCACCAGTGCAACCAATTGCCCCGTAATTTTTTGAGCTTCCGTGCCGGCATTTGCGTGGCAATGAAAGCAGCGCTTGTCGATTTTTTCTGCCGCGTCAAGATCCTCGGTTCCTATCAACCGGTGACAGGTCAGACACGTTTCATCTTCCGCTGCAAACGCCGGAAGTTTTGTCTGCCGCTCATGGCAGGCACCGCACTGTTGTGCCGGCGGTTTTTCCGGATCAAAATTTTCCGCTCCATCATCGGACAAAAGTACCTGGTGGGGGTTGTGGCAATCGAGGCAATTTTCATAGGATTCAGCAGGGCTGATTTCTCGACCACCGTGTCGGTTACCCTCTAATTCCTCCGGTACATTATCGTGGCATTCCACACATTGCCCGGGGTCGAAAAAATCCGTCAGTTGTTTGCTGACATGGGAAGGATCGGGATGCAAAGGCCGATCAATGATGTCTGTGTGGCAATCCTGGCAGGAAATTTGACCGTGGGCGGAAACATGAAATTTTTCAGCATCGATGAACCATTCTGCTTCGGCTAATGTTCCAAAGAGCGCCAAATAAAAAACTGCAAAGAGAATAATTCCGCCCGGTTTGATCCATTTATATAGGCAGGACATTGGCTTTTCGTTTAATCTCACTTACGATTCTTTCATTTAACAGCAGGCTGCCCGGCGATCACACCGGGGAAATATCATCAATCCGGCTGGACTCTACGCTAACGGGGCAGATTCATCATAATATGTCTTTTTGAAAAATTATAACGTATATTGTACGGTTGTAAGAGGCTATCCTTCCAGCTCTTCCTTGTACTTTTCAAATTCAGACAGCATCCACTTTTCCACCGCCTCGGGAGCATGAATCAAGTGCCCAAGGTCCGGCGTGCTCTTGGGAGTCAGTTTGTACATCCAGCCTTTGCCGTAGCAATCAGTGTTAATTAAACCGGGGTCTGTTTCCAGCTCTTCGTTGACCGACTCGATTTTTCCTGCAAAAGGCGCGAACACCTTGCCTAGCCATTTGCCGGATTCAACCTTTGCAAATTTTTTGCCGGGCTTCAGGACCTTGCCGTCGTCAGGCAATTGAACATAGACGACGTCACCGGCCAGTCTCTGAGCAAAATCATCCATCCCCATGACAAAAATTTCGCCCTCAGGTCGAATCCAGAAATGGTTTTCATCGTAATACAAATCATCCGGCATGTTGTATTCTCTAATTTCCACGATTGCCTCCTTATTTTGACCGCCCTAAATTAATCTGCATCTTTTTTGACTTATACATCGAGACCCAATTTCCCCGGATTAAGAATAGCATTGGGATCAAACAGGTTTTTCAATCCGTTCATCACACGGATGAACACAGGATCGTGCTCCATGGTCATGTACTGAGCTTTCGACATTCCCACTCCATGCTCACCGGTCAACGTCCCCCCCAGCTTGATAGCCAGCCGGTACAGATCAGCCTCAACCTGTTTTACTTTTTTGACCTCTTCCGGGTCGGTTCCGTCATAAACGATCACCGGATGAATGTTTCCATCCCCGGCATGAGCAACCGTGGCAATCATGATGCCGCTGCGCTCACTGATCGCCATCACCGCCTCCAGCATATCCGCCACCTTGCTGATGGGCACCACAAGATCTTCTGCCAGAACATTGTAGTTTAAACGGGTGAGTACGCCGTAAATCGCCTTGCGGGCAGCCCACAGCTTTTCAGCTTCTTCTATAGTCGATGCTTTGGCAATTTTGACGGCGCCATTGTCTTCCAGCGCCTCGATGATGACCCCCATTTGCCAATCCACTTCATGCTGGGTGAAACCATCGGTTTCCACCAACAGCATGGCCGCCACTTCCGGCAAATTCAGATCTGTTGCTTTGTTAACCGCCTGCAGACTCGGGCTGTCCATCAGCTCAAGCACGCTGGGAATAATTCCGGAACGCATGATGGCGCTGACAGCCTTTCCTGCCTGGGGCAGGGAATCGAATGTAGCCGTACACGTCACGGAGGCCTTGGGCAGGGGGTCGATCTTCAGAGATATTTCGGTAACCACTCCCAGGGTACCTTCCGAGCCGACAAAAAGCCGGGTCAAATCGTATCCGGAAACACATTTCATGGTCTTGGCCCCGGTGTGCAGGATGGACCCATCTGGCAGCACGACTTCAAGATCCAGCACATAGTCCCGGGTCGTCCCGTATTTGGCGCCTTTGACCCCTCCGGCATTGGTAGAGACATTGCCGCCGATGGTTGCCACCTTTCCTGAGGCAGGATTCGGTGGGAAAAAAAAGCCGGTGTCGGCCAGCTTGTGATTCAAATCATCAAATACCACACCGGGCTGTACCATCACCTGTCGATCTTCGATGCGGATGGCCAGAATCTTGTTCATGCGGCTCATATCCATCACAATACCACCCTGCTTCGGAACAGCCGAGCCGGTCAGCGAGGTACCTGCCCCACGTGGAGTGATCGGGATTTTATAGGTGTTGGCCAACTTCAGAATTGCCGCAACCTGCTCTGTAGTTTGAACCCAGACGGCTGCTTCCGGCCGATGGCTGAGTCCCGATGAATCATAACTGAAACTGACCAGGTCGATTACGGAATCGGTAAAGTTATCTTCACCAACAACAGCGGTCAGTAATTCTATAAATTTCTTATCCATTTGTTTTTCCTAAAAATCTCAGGTTCAATCCAGCTTATTACGCTTTGACTTCCCGGACGATTTTTGAAAATTCATCTTCGGTGAGAACGCGTTTCAGGTCATGCGACTGTTGCTTAACCACCTGCAATACAGACATAGCCTCATCCCGATCGAGTTCGATACCCAGCTTTTGAATCCATAGCTCGATGTTATCAAGCCCGCTCTTTTTCCCCATGAGGATCTTTGGTGCATCATGTCCCACAAAGTCAGGATGCACCGGATACACGATGGTGGGATCGGATTCAAAGACATTCTTATACCAGCCGGTAACGATCCCCGATTCAATGTTGTATGCATTTTTACCGATAAAGGGCCTGTTGGGAGGCACGTCGAAACCGGACAGTTTCTGGACGAGCGCGGCCAGTTCATTGAGTTTGCTGAAATCGATACCCACGTCGATGCCGTACATCGTCAGCAGCGCCAATACGGTTTCCTCCATGGGCGTGTTGCCCGCCCGCTCTCCGATTCCAAGAACTGTTGTGTGTATGACCTCCGCTCCGGCAAGAACGGCGTTGACGGTATTGGCAACGCCCATACCAAAATCGGGGTGGAAATGAACTTCGATGGGTTTGGATATGCGCTCTTTTACTTTTTTTGCAAAATAGGTTGCTGCCTGGGGAGAAAGTACACCAAACGTGTCCACCAGGGTAAACGCATCCATATGGCCTTCAACCGCAACACGATCCACCAGATCCAGCAACCAGTCCATATCGGACCGTGTGGCATCAATGGTAAAAAAAACGGTTTTAAGCCCTGCCTTTTTAGCCGCAGAGGTGGCTGTAATGGAAAGCTCGATAGCTTTCTCCAGAGGCCACTTATATCCCTTTTCTATAAGGTGCTTACTTGATGGAATTTCGATGACAATGCCATCCACACCGCAATCGGCGGCCAGTTCGACGTCCGGCACCATACAACGTGCAAAACAGAAAATTTCCGAACTCAGGTTCCGCTTCACGATCTCTCTGAGTGCTGCTTCATCATTGGGGGATACGGCCGGCATCCCCGCTTCAATCCGATGGATACCCACCTCGGCCAGTTTTTCGGCGATTTGTATTTTATCATCTTTGGTAAAGATCACCCCGGCCTGCTGCTCGCCATCCCGGAGGGTAATATCATGCACTTTCACCTGGGGCGGTGGGTTAAAATCCTTGGTGACTTCTTCCAGGTAATTCCAGTGACTGACGTACCAGTTATCCGTTTTCCAGGGGTGGGCCGAATCGATTTTAGAAGTGGGTTTCATTTGTATGTCCTCCGATCTGTTTTATTGTAATTTTGTTATAACAGCAAGATGTGACCCTAAACATGTGGAACTGAGACAATTTATCCATGAAATGATTCAGAAAACAGGTTTCATCAATGCGATTCGACTGCGCTATCCAGAAGCTTGAACTGGAATTACCGCTTATTTCCACCTAACCCTATAGGCAAACTTATTCTTTTCTGTCAATAAATTTTATTATAAATGGAATTTTTTTATTGTCAGCGGATTTCTCTATTCAGTTACCACTGAAATTGCGGAGATATCGATTGGTTCACCAAATAGAGTTTCTAAAAGGAGGGGGGCGTCAGAATCCAGATAACTTCAATTATATCGCCCTCTAAGGCGCGCCAGGAATGTTCCACATGGGCCGGATAATTGATTGTATCACCTTCCTCCAGGCGATAAACGTCCTTGCCGACACATACTTCGAGCTTTCCTTTCACAACAAAGCAGAGTTTTTCACCGGGGGAATCGAGCATGGGTTCACTACCAGAATTTTCTCCCGCTTTAACTCGCATGTACATGACTTCCAATTGGCGCTTCATGTCCGGCGTCAATAAATCATAGACCACTTTCGATCCCGGCAGTGCCAATCGCTTTCGCTTATCAGCACGAACTACGGACACTTCATTTCTATAAATAGTTTTTTGGACAGGATGATTTGTAATGCCATCTTGGTATCCCCACTTAGATTCCGAGTTGTTTCCGTTAGGGAAAAGATTTACAACGCTATAACCAAACTCAGCAGCAATCTTTTTCAGGGAAGTAATTGAAGGCTCTGTGTTACCGCGCTCAATCTGGCTGATAAAACTTTTAGAAAGTCCGGTCTTGGCTGAGAATTTTTCCAGCGTCATTTGACGCTTCTGTCTTTCAGTACGTATTCTTTTTCCCAAATCAATCAACGTCGTAGGCATATAACCATCTCCTTCAAATTCGTCACAGTTTAACTTTTTATACTGAACTTTTTATTTTACCAAAATGATATATTTTAATCAAGCTTAAACCATTACCCAGATATTTCTGTTTGATATCCTGCCTGCCATCCAGGTCAGCGGGAGCCGAGGAATGCACGATCTGCCCTCGACTCAATATATAAATATACTCGGTATATTTCTGCGCAAAACGTAAGTTCTGTTCAACAAGCAGAATGGGCATCCTGCTCTGTTGCAATTTGAGCATTGATTTGTATTTTAATATTCAATACTGTATTCCCCGTCAAGATATTTTTCACTTTCATGAAATATGATTCCAAATACGGCTGAAGTGATCAGGCCCTGATCCCATCCAGTTTCAGCCATAGGCATTATTCAATTGTTTTACGGACAGAAAATTAAGGATACTCACCGTCACTTCTACCCGCTCATGCCTGATCAACGGAGTATCTGTATCGTTTTTTCTCTCCTTGTCGTAACAACCAATCTCGGCAGCGGATGGGCCTGACCCGACGGGATGACGATCCTTAAAATGCAAGGGTATCTCCGGCATGGCTCGCTGATTTATTTCTGTCAGAGTAGATTTTTTTTATTGACACAACACTTTCCCACTGCTAATCGAATAAGTAGTCGGATCAGACTCTATAGATGCAGGTACCCATCCAATTATCAGCCGTCCAAAAGGGGGCATTTAGCAATGAACGACACATACAAAAGCTTTGGACTTGAAGATCAGGTTGCGATTGTCACCGGCGCTTCCCAGGGAATCGGCCGTACGCTGGCCATGGCACTGGCTGAGGCCGGTGCACATATCGCCCTTGTTAGCCGGACCCAATCGGCTTTAGACCAGGTCGCGTCCGAAATCGATACATTGGGCCGTCAAGCACTGGTTGTACCGACTGACATTGCAGATGTTTCCCAGATTCGCAGCATGGTCGACAAGGTTCAGGGCCATTTTGGAAAAATTGATATTCTAATCAATAACGCGGCCTGGACGGTTACGGCCGATGCGCTGGATGTCTCCGAAGAGGAATGGGACCGAACGCTGGACAGTAGCCTTAAATCCGTTTTTTTTCTGTGCCAGGCAGTTGCACCCATGATGATAGAACAGGGGAATGGACACATCGTAAATATGGGATCCACCTTTGGCGAAGTCACCTTCAAGACACGTAGTGTTTATGCGGCCGCCAAGGCCGGGGTTCATCACCTCACCCGTGCCCTGGCCAACGAGTGGTCTGCCAAGGGCGTACATGTCAATGCCATAGGCCCGTGTGTCACCGAAACACCCACGCGTCGTGAAATCTTTGAGCGCCCCGGCTACAGGGAATGGGCTCTCGGGCAAATGCTTCCGATTGGGCGCTGGGCGCAGCCGGAAGACTTTATCGGCGCCACACTTTTTTTGTGCAGTT